>Ga0302326_10004266_pt1 | contig 33165 bp, 29 predicted proteins | sample Palsa_T0_3_FD_202264 | JGI IMG/M metagenome (GOLD analysis project Ga0302326, IMG submission 202264) | Peat permafrost microbial communities from Stordalen Mire near Abisko, Sweden - Palsa_T0_3 | ecosystem: Environmental > Terrestrial > Soil > Palsa > Peat permafrost | place: Sweden: Abisko...
AGCGGCGTCATGCCGTTCCCCTGGCTCCAGTCCACTGTCTGGGCGTCCGAGGCATTGGACGTGATGCTGGAGACACGCTGCTCCAGTGTCCCTGTGGGAAAGGGCGAGATGATCGATTGGGCGGCCGTGAAGACGTCGGAGATACTGCTCGGTGTCATCGTGCTGCTCTGGGCCACCAGGTCGCCCACCGCCGAAGCCGAATGGGCGACGCGCCGCTGAACGATGAAACCCTCGGTGAGGTCCGCGAGCCCGAAATACATGAGAATGAGCACCGGCGCGATGAAGGCAAACTCGATCGCCGCCACCGCCGCGATGTCGCGGTGAAATCGCTTCAGGAACATGGCGTGGTGCTCGCGAAGTCCTCGTTGCGGAACGTGTCAGAGGACGTGAGGAGAACCTGGGTGGGTCCAAGATTTGGCAGCCCCGGTTCGAGCAGTGGCGCGATCAGAGTGTATGGGTAGAAGACCCGGACCAGGACGATGCTGCATCCCGCCCCCGAATCGAATTCGGTCTTGGTCGGGTCCAGCGCACCATTGGTCACCGGCGGCGTCGTGGAGATGGAGGCGAAGTCCGCGAAGGTGCGGACGTCCACCACGACGTTGGCGCTGCACTGCGCCGACGAGAGCCACGACATGTCGGCGCAGACGGCCGCCTGGAAACCCGCGGCCGTGTTGTTGCCGTTGAGTTGAAGCTGGCCGGTCCGGATCATCCGGGATGCCGTGAAGGTGGCGCTGTCGAGGGTCGTGCTGGCCATGAACAGCATGCCCAGTTCCAACACGCCGACGATCAGCATGAAGAAGGGAAAGGCGATGAGGGCGAATTCGACAGCGGCCGCGCCTTCCCGCATGCGAAGGAAACGCCGCAGGAAGCTCGCAGCGCGCCGTGGGTGCTCTGCCATCGCGCTTGAGAAATCCATCATCGACTCTTGGGTTTCACCTTACAACCCGGTCGCCTAACCGGCGCTTAACACCCCGCGCTGCAAGGACCGCGCCACGCTCGTCGGTCCGCCGAGCAGGCGGGCGGGGGGGCGTTACGCCCGGTTTACCAGTGACGTGCGACAAGCCCGCAGCCCGGGCAGGCCCGCCCTCGTCGTCCGGTTTGTCAGCCAGCGGCGCACTCACACCAGGAGAATAGCTTACCGTGCGGATCGGCGACTTCGCCCGTGAGACCGCCGAAGCTCTCCGGATCTTGGTCCTGGGGGTCACACTGCTGGTGGAGCGCGCTGGGACCGCGCGGAGACGTAACGGGGAACCGGCATGACGAGCATGACGGGAGCGCCTAACCTGCTTGGTCGAGTGGACCTTCTCTCGCGCGTTCTCGACTGGGGCGAGCGCGCCCTCTTGCTGTTTCTCTACCTGTTGCTCGTCAGGCGCCTTTGGCCATCGCTCGCCGGGACGCCGCTCAACGCGATCCTGATTTTGGCCGAGACCATGGTCATCGGCTTCGTGGCCTTTCGCCGCCAGACCGCGGCAATCACCAAACATCCTCTGGACTGGGTCCTGGCGCTGTCCGGGACGTTGCCGCCTCTCTTCTTCGTGGCCGGGGGCGGCAAGATCCAGGCCGGCGCCGTGGCCGCCGGCCTGATGGTCATGGGCATCCTCGTGCAGGTCTCGGCGAAGCTCTTCCTGCGACGGAGCTTCGGCGTCGCGGCGGCCAATCGGGGCGTGAAAATGGATGGCCCATATCGCCTTGTCCGCCATCCGATGTATCTGGGCTACGCCATCACCTGGATCGGCTTCCTGTCGATCAACGCGAACTGGCGCAATCTCGCCCTGATCCTGTTCGCGCTGGTCATGCAGACCCTGCGGATCGTCGTCGAGGAGCGGCTGCTGAAGACCGATTTGGCCTACAGCGGGTATATGGCGAGGGTCCGCTGGCGGATCATACCGGGTCTATTCTAGCCGGCGGATCGCGCCGCCGCAGCGCCGAACTCAGAGTGAAGGCGACGGCCGGGCGGGCGTCGTAACCGTCATCGGCGTCATCGGCGGTGGCGCGGCCGAGGTCGACGGCGAGGCAGGGACCGATCCGGCGCTGGGCTGGCAGCGGCCGCCGCAGGCGAAGACCGAAACGTCCGACCCCCGATAAATCGTCACATGGTTCGCATCCGAGGCCGAGACCACCACAAGGCGGCTCACCATGGTCTTTCCGGCGCGGTCGGTGACCATGACATTGGTCGCCCCCTGGCCCTTGCCGATCAGGACGAAGTGCCGCGCGTCAAGTACGGTGGCGTCCGCGATGGCCGGATTGCCTACGATCACGTCGCGGGCCGGCCGGGGAAGGCTGACACGGGTGGCCTGATCGAGGGTCACGGTCAGCACCTGAGCGACCGCCGGCAGAGGCCCGAAGGCGAGGAGGCTGATGGCCAAGGCTGAGATACGCATGGGGTGAAAGGACTCCGGAGCGGAAGCTCCCGGAAAGGTCTGACAGAATGGTCAACAAAGCCTGAACGCCGGATTCCTTATAAGGAGGCCCCGCGCTAATTGAGATAAGTTAATGAGCGCTAAGAGTAAATATTGGTAAACCAAAGAAACTTCCAAATCGCGTTTCTTTGTTTACTGGCCATTAAGCCGAAAGAGCGATGGTGAGCGTGTGTTCGGGGCGAGCAGGCCAGCAACGGCTTGATCCCTCACTAGCCTGCTTGCAACCAAGGAGACAAGCAAATGTCGAAGTTCGTTACGCGTTTCATGCAGGACGATTCGGGGGCCACGGCCATCGAATACGGCCTGATCGTCGCCCTCATCGCGGTCGTGATCATCACCGCCGTGACCGCGGTCGGCACCAACCTCAGCACCAAGTTCAGCTCGGTCGGCACCGCGATCGCCGGCTCCTAATCCTGGGCTTCCTGGAGTAGAATTGAGGGCCGCGGAGAAATCCGCGGCCCTTTTTTCGTTCGGCCCGCGCAAGGTGCAGAAATGCCCGCGTGGGGCTTAAGGGCGTCTTGCGTGACGTCCCCGCGGACGACCGCTCCGCCCCAATCCGTCGAAGGCGTCGGCGCCGGTCGTAGACGACCCTGACCGGTCGCGCCCCCACTCCAGCTATTCCTGAGACAGCCGCCCGCGCGAGGCAAAACAAGGACGTGGGCTTCGTGAACGATTCTGGAACCTGGTTGGGTGAGAGTCTGATTCACAATGATCGGTCAGCCGGCAGAATGAACGCGACCACGCCAGTCGCCGCGGCTTCGAACATGGCCGCCGGCAATCTCCGCCGCCTGGCCGTCGCCGGGCTCTGCGCCGCCGTACCACTGATGGCGCTGACGCAGAGCGTTATCGCGGATGCGCGGTATAGCCTCACCGATTATTTTCTTTGGTCGCAGGACCTTCCGATCCTGGTGGCGCTCGCCGCCGCCTGGGCCGCGTTGCTAATTTCATCGGACCTTCGAGTTCGCCTGCAGCGGATTTCAAGCAGGCTGGCGCGCCTGCGGCCGTGGGTAGCGGCGTGCTCGCGAGCGCCATGGGTCACGGTCTTCATCCTCGCCGGGGTTTGCCTCGTCGTCTGTGTGGCCGGGGCCTTTCTCAGCTTCGCGGCCTACCCGCTTTCCATGGACGAGTTCATGGCGAATTTCGATGCCGAGATCTTTCGCCACGGCCAACCGATGGCGGCGGTGCCGGCGTTCTGGCGCCCCTTGGCGCCGGCTCTCCAACCCCTGTTCCGGCTGCCGACACCCGACAACACCTACTGGGTGTCCGCCTATCTTCCCATGAACGCCTTTTTCCGAGCCGCGATGGGTTCGGACGCGATGGCGCATCTGGTCAATCCGCTTTGGGCGGCGGTGTCGGTCATCGCCATCTTCGGCGTCGCTCGCCGACTGTGGCCGGCGCGGCCCGAAATTGGATTGGCTGCCGCCCTGTTGCTGGCCACCTCCAGCCAGTTCCTCGTCACGGCAATGACTTCCTACGCAATGCCCGGTCACCTGGCGCTGAATCTCGTCTGGCTGTGGCTCTTCCTAAAGGGGGGCAGATCGGGCCACGCCGGAGCGATCGTGGTGGCCTTCGCCGCTTGCGGACTGCACCAGCTGGTGTTCCATCCGTTGTTCGCGGCGCCTTTCTTTCTCCAACTCTGGCTGGACCATCGGCGGCGCCTGGCAATCTTCTACATCGCCTCCTACGCCGCGATTTGCCTGTTCTGGATCTTCTATTGGTCGCTGGCGCTGCACTCGCTGGGAGTGGCGCTGCCGGCGGATTCGGTCGCCGGCGCGCGGCCCTTCATGAGCCAGTCCATGGCCCTGCTCGCGGCATTCGAACCGGCGGCGGCCACGAGCCTCATGGCGAAGAACCTGATCCGTTTCCTCACCTGGCAAAATCCGCTGGTCGTTCCCCTGGCCGTCGTCGGCGGCATCGCCGCGATGGCGACCCATGGGGTCCTTCGCTCGCTTCTGATAGGCATCGTCCTGACCATCGTCGCGATGTTCTTCATCCTGCCTTATCAAGGCTATGGTTGGGGCTACCGATACGTTCATGGCTTGCTCGGGTCGGCCTGCCTCCTGGCGGCATTCGGCTGGATTCGCCTCGTCGAGGGAAGGCCCGAGGCGACGCGGAGCGCCGCATGGACCGGGTTCGTCGTCGTAACGGCCGGCGCTGCCCTGGTCCTGCCGCCAATTCGCCTCTTGCAGATGGCGCAGTGGGTCAAACCGTATGCCGAAGCTAGCGCCTCCATCGCCCACGACCCAGCTCAGATAGTCCTGGTTGACGAAACAGGAGTTCTGTTCGGCCGCCACCTTGTCCGCAACGATCCCTATCTGCGCAATCGTCCGCTGGTCTTCAGCCTCGCCCTGCTCAATGCAGCGCAGGTGCGCCAGCTTTGCGCCAGATACACGGCGTCAGTGTTCGACCGCGCTTCCGCGGAGAGATTCGGGATAGTGACTTCCGCCACCGGGCGCCCAGGGAGCACCTCTGGGTACAGCGACAAACTCCCGGCGGAGAGCCGTTGTAGCGACCACCGGCGCGGCGATGCAGCGCTCGCTTCGCGGTCGGCGGGCTTGTCGTCGGCCGGCGGACCTCAACCGGCCCTCCCCGCGCGTGATCATCAGCCAGTGGATCTCAATCGGTAGATCTGAAGGACTTCGTCTCGCTTTGTAAGCGGGTCGAGCCACGCCGGAATCTCGCCTCGGCGCAGCGCCCGCCCGAGGCTTCCTTGGCCCACGTTCATCGGGTAGGGCGGACAGTCCACGATATAGTTGGCGCGCCGTGCGCGAGCGAGGACCTCGGCCCCGGCGGGAGGGGCGTCCAGGACGTCGTGGGCCGCCAGGATGCCGATGGACATCCGATGGTAGGGCGCGGCGAGGGCCTGATCGCGTGTCCAGGCGAGGATGAATGGCCCAAGATCTGTCTCGGAGATCACCAGGCCAGGGGGCAGCGACGCAAGATGAACATAGGCGCGGGTCGCGAAGCATCGTCCCGTCGCCGACCGGGGGGCCGGAGGCGGGCGGCCCAGGATAAGATCGGCGCCCGAGGTCGTGGCGGCGGCGACCAGATCTGGCGAGAGGGCCAGGGTCGCGACCAATGTCGGCAGGAGAAGGTCTTTAAGCCATCTGCGCGCGACCACGCTCACCGCCGCGCCAACGACAGGGACGCCGAACCAGAACAGGTAGGCCTCCATCCGTCTCGCCGAGATTGTAGCGAGCATCGCCGCGACGAGGCATAGGACGACGACAAGAATGCCCGGATCGGCTCTTCGACCGGCCCGCCATAACAGCAGAGCGCCGCCGGCGAGTCCAAGGCACCCCATGACCGCCTGGCGGATCACCCCTGCGCGGTCCGTATGCACGGTGGTCTTCCACGATTGGATCTCCTGTATGCGGTCGAACCAGAATGGCCGCACTCTTGGATCCAGAGCCCCGAACGGCCCGTGGATGCACTGTGGATCGAGACCCAGGTAGATAGCCGCGGCGACCACGCCTACGAGGCCCGCCAGGGCGATGCGTATCGGCGTTTCGACCTTGGCCGAGAACGCGGCGACGAGCGCTAAGCCCAAGCCGGCCGCGGCCACCGCAAGGACGAGGTTCAGGCCAATCTCGTCGCAGAACGAAAGCGCCAAGCGCCACGGGGGCGTTTCGACGCAGAAGAACAGGGCGGTCGCCGCCGAAAGACTGAAACCGTAGGCCCCGACGACTTTAGCTTCCTTCGGGTCGCGCGCCAGACGAAGGGCGAAGCTCGCGCCGACAAGGGCGTGGAAAATCAGCGACTCGAGACCAATCGCCAGGCCGAGCGCCGTCGCCGCTCCGGCCGCCGCCGCCCATGCGGGCCGGCGGCTGGCCCGCAGCGCGCAGGCCAGGGAGGCGAGAATGAGCACAATCTGCAGATTGTGGTGGTCAACCCGACCGGGAACGAACTGAATAGAGAGGCGCGTGATATTCAACGACATCAGCACGGCCGTCGCCAACACCGCCGCGCGTTCGCCCAGCCCTCTGGCGACGGCGAGTCCAGAGAGGACCGCCGGCAGGATCCACATCAGCGGCCAGGCGAACCGCACCGCGAGCTCGGCTTTCGTCGGCGACGTGACCCGTTCGGCAAGCCAGATCAGGCCGGCGAGCCCCCCGTCGATGAGCCTGGACCAATGGAGATAGACTCCCTCCGGCGGCTGAAGACGGCCGAGCCATTGGTCGAACCAACCTGCGCCGCCGAGCAGGCCGCGGACGAGCACCATGCGCGTGGCGTCGTCCGTATCGCCCAGGCTCGCCCCGATGTGGCCTCTTTGCCATGCCAGCGTCACCCAGAAAATCACAGTGACGATGACGGCCGTCAGGACCAGCGCCCGAGGAGAGGCGCCAAGGTCGGGGTTGGCCGAACGCAGCATTTCCATCCTCGGCGAAGCGGGCGCCCGGCTCCGCGCAAGCCCGGCAGCGTGGCGCCTCGCAGGTTTCGCTTATGTTAACCGTGAATCGAGATTAGGCAGGCCCTGTCGAGGGTCGTATCGCCGCCGTCGATTGATAGAACCTTCACCCATTTGGCCGAGGAGTTCGAGTCCTCGCCCAGGAGCGGAAGCGGAGTGAGTTCGTTGCAACCAAGGGTCGAGAACCTCGTCATCGGCGCGGGGCCCGCAGGTCTCACCGCCGCCTACACGCTGGCCAAGGCGGGTCGTGACGTTACCGTTCTGGAGCGGGACCCGCTGTATCTGGGCGGCATCAGCAGGACGGTGGATTACAAGGGCTTTCTGTTCGACATCGGAGGCCATCGGTTCTTCTCCAAATCCAAGGAGGTCGTCGATCTCTGGAACGAGATTCTGCCCGACGACTTCATCGAACGGCCGCGTCTGTCGCGAATCTACTATCGGGGCAAGTTCTACGCCTACCCCCTGCTGGCCTTCGAGGCCCTGGGCAACCTGGGCCTCGTCCAGAGCGCCGCCTGCATGGCTTCCTTCGCCTGGGCCAAGCTGACGCCGGTGAAGACTCCGAAGACATTCCATCAGTGGGTGCGCAACCAGTTTGGCGAGCGCCTGTTTTCGATTTTCTTCAAGACCTACACCGAGAAAGTCTGGGGGATGTCCTGCGACGACATCTCCGCCGACTGGGCGGCGCAGAGGATCAAGGGGCTGGACCTGATGACCGCTGTCGCCGACGGATTGAGGCGGTCGCTGGGTCTGCAAAAGAAAAGCGGAAACGCGGCCAAGACGCTGATCGAATCCTTCCGCTATCCCAGGCGCGGTCCAGGAATGATGTGGGACGCCTGCGCGGCCAAGGTCAGAGCCCTCGGCGGCATCGTCGCGATGGACCGGTGCGCTACGAGCCTGTCCTGGGACGCCGCCGCCGGCGCATGGGCGGTGACGACCAGGAACTCGGCCGGCCAAGTCGAGACCCTCAGCGCGGAGAATGTCATATCCTCGGCGCCTCTGCGAGAGCTCGTCGGAGCGATCGAGCCGACGCCGCTGTGCCTCGCGCAGGCGGAACAGCTCGGCTATCGGGACTTCCTGACCGTGGTGCTGATCGGCGACTCGGAGATCCAGCTTCCGGACAATTGGGTCTACATCCACGATCCCTCGGTAAAGGTAGGACGGGTGCAGAACTTTCGATCCTGGTCTCCAGAGCTGATTCCGGATTCCCATTCGACCTGCCTGGGCCTGGAGTACTTCTGCTTCGAGAACGACGGCGTATGGTCGGCGTCGGACGAACAGCTGGTCGATCTGGCCAAGCGCGAGATCGGCGTCATCGGCCTCATGCGGGCGGAAAATGTGAGGGACGCCTGCGTCGTGCGCCAGCGGAAAGCCTATCCGGTTTACGACGAGGACTACCGGAAAAACGTCGAGACCGTGCGCGATGCGCTCGCGGAACATTATCCGACGCTGCATCTGGTCGGGCGCAACGGCATGCACAAATACAACAACCAGGACCACGCCATGATGACGGGCCTGCTCACGGCCCTCAACATCATTGCCGGCGAAAAGCTCTACGATGTCTGGGACGTCAACGAGGACGCCGAATACGGTGAATCGGGCGTGTCCGGCGCGCGCGCGGCTCTGGCGAGCGAGCGCCTCGTGCCCAGGCGGGCGGCGTGAGCGCAGCTCTTGGAGTCGAGGATACCGAGCGGCCTGCCACGGCCGGCTCGGGTTTCTGGGCGCGGGCTCGGCTGATCGCCGGCGAGTCGTCGAAGTATCTCGCCGCCAGCGTCGCCGCCCTGGCCGTGGACTATGGATTGCTCGTAACGCTCACGGAGGTCGTTCACCTGCACTACCTGTGGTCGGCCGCCATCGGCTTTACCGCCGGACTGGCGGTCACCTACGTTCTGAGCATCAAGTTCATCTTCCGCGAGCGGCGGTTTGGGCGCGGCGCCGAACTCGCCGGTTTCCTCGCCATCGGCATCATCGGCCTGGGCCTGAACGAGTTGTTGCTCAAGGGAATGGTCGAGGGCCTGGGTCTCTACTACGCGTGGGCCAAGATCCCGGCCGCCGGAATCTCGTTCATGTTCAACTTCGTCGCCCGACGAGTGCTTCTCTTCACCGCCCGGCCGCGCATGGGGGCCGAAGTCGGCGATGGCTAAACTGCTGTCGCGCGTCTGGATCGCGACCGCCGTCCTCCTCCTGCTCCTCGCGACCTCCGACATCATTCCGCGGCGGAGCGCCCGGATCACCGATCTGTTCTTCCGCTACCAGGACCTACCGATCCTGATCGCGATCACAATCGCCGCGGCGGCTCTGCTGATCCTGGCGTCCTCTGGACCGCGGACGGCTGCGAGGCTCGGCAGGATCATCTCGAACGTCCCAACGGCTTGGGTCGCCAAGGTTGCGCGACCGGCGATTCCAACCGCCCTGGCCGTTTTCACCGCCGCGATCGCCTACGCCGGGTCGAAGCTGGTGTTCGACAACTACCCGCTCTCGATGGACGAATTTCTGGCCACCTTTGACGCAACGATCCTGGGCCGCGGTCAGACCATGGCTCCGATCGCCCAGCAGTGGCGAGCCTACGCGCCTGCTCTCCAGCCCATGTTCATGCTGCCAATGCCCGGACACGCCTTCTGGGTTTCCGGCTATCTGCCCGTGAACGCCATCCTGCGCGCCTTGGCCGGCAAGGTCGGCGCAGCGGCCTTGCTCAATCCGGCGCTCGCCGCTCTGTCGGTAGTCAGTGTCTTTGGCATTGGCCGGCGGCTTTGGCCCGATAAGTTCGAGCTGGCGCTCGTCGCCGCGACCCTGCTTGCCACCTCGAGCCAATTCATGGTCACGGCGATGACGCCATACTCCATGACCGCTCATCTTGCCTTGAATCTCGTCTGGCTGTGGTTGTTCCTTCGTGGCGATCGCCTCGGCCATACCGGGGCGATACTGGTCGCCTTCCTCGCCTGCGGGCTGCATCAGCTCATCTTCCATCCGCTGTTCGCGGCTCCTTTCGTGTTCCAGCTGTGGCTCGAAAGGCGTTGGGTGACGGCGACTCTCTACACTGCCGCCTACGGGTTGATCTGCCTCTTCTGGAGCCTCTATTGGCCTTTCGCCTTGGCGCTGGCTGGCGCGGCGCCGGCCGCCGGATCGCATCTGGGCATCCAGTGGCTGGCGTCGCGGGCGGCGGATCTCGTTGTCGCCTTCGACCCGGCCAAGATCAGCATTCTGGCCAAGAATCTCATCCGCTTCATTACCTGGCAAAATCCGCTGTCGGTTCCTCTGGCGATCGTGTCCTTGGTGGGCGCGGTGCGAGCCAAAGAGACGCTAAGATCGCTGGCCCTGGGGCTGATCCTGACCACCTTGGCGATGTTCGTGCTTCTCCCCTACCAGGGTCATGGCTGGGGTTATCGCTATCTGCACGGTATCTTGGGCTCGGTCTGTCTGCTCGCCGCCTTCGCCTGGGGAGGATTCACCGACGCCCTGGACGGCCCCGAGAAGGCCGCGGCCCGAACCGCGTTCGTCGTCGTGGCGGTGATCTCTTTCGGGGTGCTGGCGCCGATCCGAGCCTTGCAGGCGCATCGGTTCGCCCAACCTTACGCCGCGGCTGAAATCGCGATCCGCCACGCAAACACCCAGATCGTACTGGTGGTCGACTCCGGGATCTGGTTCGGAGAGGATCTGGTTCGCAACGATCCTTATCTAGGCAACCGTCCGCTGGTGTTGAACTACGCTTCGCTCGACGAGGCGCGGCTGCGCTATCTTCGATCGCGCTACAGCGTGTCGCTATTTGACCGCGCCGATGCGCGCCGGGTGGGGATTCGGACCTTTGACGCCCCGGAAGAATAGCGATCGACCCGCAGGAGGAACTCCACCGCGCTGCACCCGCCAGCTCCCGCCGCCCGGCTCGAACCCAGGCCCTGGCGATGGGACCATCAGTCCTTAACCTTGCGAAGGCAGGCTGACGGTTCGAGGAGGAGCCGCCGTGCCGACCCGGCTGGACCGACTGATCCCCGCCGCGCGCGCGCGTCTCTATGCAGGACTGCTGGTGGCCAGCTATGCCATCGGCTGGTGCTGGATAGGTCTGAGCTTGCGCCACGGCCTCGACACTGGGGGCAGCCCGTTCGGCGCGGACTTCATCATCTACTATGGCGCCTCGCATCTGGCCCTGGCGGGAAAGGCGGCGTCGGCCTACGTCGGCGGGACCCTGCTCGCCGCCGAGAGGACGGCGGTCCCGGCAACCCGGCATCTTTTCCTCTGGTGTTATCCCCCGACCTTCCAGCTCCTGATCTGGCCGCTTGGCCTTCTTCCCTATTTCGTCGCGCTGGCGGCGTGGACGACGGCAGGCCTTGCCGCCTACCTCGCCCTGATCCGACGCATCAGCGGCGACCGTTGGGCTTGGCTGGCGGCCCTGGCCTTCCCCGGGGTGTTGATGAACGCCATCCAGGGCCAGAACGGCTTTATCACCGCGGCGTTGTTTGGGGGCGGGCTTCTGCTGCTCGACCAACGCCCGTGGTTGGCGGGCGCGTTGCTGGGGGCATTGGCGATAAAACCGCAGTTCGGCGTGCTGGCGCCCCTCCTGCTGATTTCCACCGGCCGGTGGAAGGCGACGGCGGCGGCGGCGTCGTCGGCCTTCGTTCTCGTCCTTGTCGCAACCGCGGCGTTCGGAGTCGAAAGTTGGACGGGGTTTCAGCACGCGGCGACCGCGGCGTCTCGAGCGCTGACCAGCGGACGCCTCCCCCTCTCCAAGGACCCTTCCACCTTCGCGGCGCTGTTGCTTCTGCACGCGCCCGCGAGCCTGGCGATAGTCGCGCACGGATTCCTCGCCGTCGTCGCCACGGGTCTGACGGTGATAGCGTGGCGTCGAGCGGGACCGCTGGAGATCAAGGCGGGACTTGCGGTGATTGCTACCTTGATCGTCCTGCCCTACGCGTTCGACTATGACCTCGTGATGCTGGCGATCCCGATCGGAGTCGCCCTGAACACCTTGCTGGAGCGCCCGGCCCCGCCGTGGATTCTATGCGGGCTGATCCTGCTGTCGGTCACTCCAATCCTGATCGATCCCGTCACCGACATGCTGGGCGTCCCGATCGGACCGTTGGCCCTCTGGTGGGGATTCCTGGCGCTTGGGAGCCTTCTCCGGACCTACCAGGGACGCGAAGGGGGACGTGCGCGCGAGCCTGGGAGCGTTACCCTCTGTTCGGCAATAGAATCGCAGGCCTGAAACCCGCACAGTTGAAGACCGCATAGTCGCGGTTGGCGAGAAGGCGTCCGCCATTGGCGGCGCTCTGATACTCGGTCGCCGGGGCGCGCCAGCGGCCAACGGCGGCTGAGAGCGCCGGCGCCCGCACGCGCTCTACCGGCGCGACCACCCATCGAGGTCCGTCCCAATCGCGGCAAACTTCCGACAACCCGGCAAGCGTGACAACGGGATCGCTTCGTCGCTTGGCCTGGTAGATGAATTGGTCAGCCGGAGTAAGAAGACCCGCAGCGATCAACTGGGCGAGGCGATGGTCCCAGATGAGCGCCAGCCCTCGATCGAAGATGACGCCGGCGCCCTGGGTTTGGGTCCACCACTCGGGCCTTCCGGTCCACAGCCAGTTGGTGCCGCTGCTGTCGAGCCAGTAGACGCTGCCGTCGGTGAGGATGGCGCGCAGCGGCGCCTCGCCCGCGCCGGCGACCCGGGCCCTGGTGACCCCCGGCTCGTCATCCCACATCAAGGCGGCGGCAATGACCAGGACCAGCGTCGCCGCCGCCGCCAGCGCGCGCGCCGGCAGGCGATCCAGAAACGCTGGCGCAATCGCGACCGCGATCGCCGCGACAGCGAAGAATACGGTGTGGGCCCCGACCCTCGACCAAGTGGAAAGCGACCAGCGATATTCGGCCGGAAAGCGTCCGAACGCCTTGGCGACCAACACTGCGTGGCCGGCCAGCGTCACCAAAGCGAACAGCGTCGCGAGCGCGTAGGCGATCCAGACCCACCGCGGGGCGAACGGCCGGGGGGCCAACTCGAACCCGAGAGCGACGGCGCCGACGCCGCCGACCGCCGCGATCACCAGGTGTTCCGAGCCCATCCAGGCTATCGCCAGCATCGCCAGGGCCGCGCTGCTGGCCCCGCCGCGCCGCCACAGCGCCACAGCGCAGAACGAGAAGCTCGCCGCAGCGATGAAAGACGTCAGCCACTGCGCGCGCCAGAGTTGAAGCTGGGTGACGAGCTCTGTCGGCGCCACGGCGGCGACGATTGTCCCCGCGACCGCCGCGACGGAGACGGCTATGAGCAGCCTCCGCAGACGGCCGTTGGCGAAAATGCCGGCTAGCAGAACGGTCGCCGCGTCGCACGCCGCCGGACCCCAGGAGTCCACCGGCCAAAGCGCCGGAAAAACCTGCGGGTTGCGCGCGGAGACAATACGCAGCCAAAGCGGGTCAATCGGTGCGAACAGACGGTCGGCTATCGGCAGATGAAGCAGGGCCGCACCCACGACCGCCGCCGCCGCCGCCGGAACGAGCAGAAACCATCGGCGATCTTCAAGTCCCGCGAACACCAGGGCGGCGGCGAGCACCGGAACGGCCATGATCGGGTGAATGGCGGCGGACGCGAGCGCCAACGCAAAGGCCGCAAGGTGACGGCCGTCCAAGAGCATCGCGAGGCATGCGAGCCCGAACGCCTCCGCAAGCGTCCGGGGCGTGGCGATGGCTTCGCCCCACTCGAACATGGAAAAACCGCCGTAGGTCGGCGGGAACACCGCCACGCAGACCAGACTGGCCCACAGGAGCCGACCCGCGAACAAGCGGGAGAGCAGCGCCGCCGCGGCCGCAAGCCACAGGCCCAGGCTCGCCACGGTGACGGCCATGGCGCCCGGACCCACGCCCATGGCGCCCAGGACCACAGACATTATGCGGGGGAAGATGCTGAAGCGGGATTGGCCGTCGTGGGCGAAGGCGAGATCGAGCCCGACGCCCCGCGGATCGAGGTCGGCGATGACCCGGCCGACGTAGAGCCGCGCATCGCCGTCGACACCGATGTAGGGACGGCAAATGAACCAGAGCGCGACTACGCTGACGAGCCCAAGGAGCTGTAGTCGCCAGTCCCTGACTGGCGCGCCGAAGTCGGGGCGGTCGGCCGACGCCGGGTGCGGCTCGGTCAAGATCAGCTTGGTCCGCCACGTCATGCCAGTCGGAACTGTGAGGGGCGAAAGTGAACATCCTCTTTGTCGGCGTGGCGGGCGCTCGTCGGCGAGGCGCCACGCCGTGGCGGCGCGCCAAGCTGGCGAAGTCTTAACTCCCGACGGCTAGAGCGGCGGACGCGTCCGAAAGGCGTGCGCGAGGATCGCCGTGGGCCCTGAACAATCCGATCCGGTGGCCAAAGGGCGATGGTTTTTCCAGGTCGCCCTGGTGACGGCGCCACTCTCGTTCATCTTCGTGGGCGGGCATGTTCTGTTCACGCCCCACGCCCTGCATCACACCTACGGCGGCGATTTCGTCGACTTCTGGGTTGGGGCGAGACTGCTCCTGCAGGGCAGGGTCTTCGAGATGTTCGACCCCATGGCGTTCCGGCATGCCCTGCTGGCTCTGGCGCCGCCCGGTTCTCCTCCGAGCAGCCTTCCCTATCCTCCCAGCTACTATCCATTGATCGCCTGGATCGGGCTTTTTCCACTGGGGATCGCCCTCGAACTCTGGAGCCTGCTCGGTGTCGCGGCCCTGCTGACCGCCTGCTGGCCATTCAGCAGAAATCCGTGGGTGGCTGGCGCGGTCCTGGTCTCACCCGCCGTCGCGTTCTCCCTCGATCTTGGTCAAAACGGCCTTTTCACCGCCGCGCTGATCATCGGCGGCCTCAGGCAGGTCGATCGCAGACCTTGGCTCGCCGGCGTCCTGCTGGGCCTGGCGACGTTCAAGCCGCAGCTCGGCCTTCTCATTCCGGTGGCGCTTGTAGCGGCAGGGCGTTGGCGGGTTATCGGCTGGGCCGCGGCCAGCGCCGCGACCCTCGCTGCGGTGGGAACGCTTCTGACCGGCGCCCAGGCCTGGGCCTACTTCCTGACCCGGACCCTGCCGTTCCAACGCGATCTCATCGCCACCGGATACGGGCAGGGCCCCGCTATGACGCCGAGCCTGCTGGTCGCGGCGCACTCGTCGGGCCTTTCGCTTCAGGGCGCCTGGATCTTCCAGGCGCTCGCCAGTCTCCTCTGTGCGATCGCCGTCTTCCTGTGGTTTGGGAGGCTCCGCGCCCAGCGACGCGGGATCGCCGGGGTCGACATTCTCCTGCTGGTCACGGCCGGGATGGTGGCCGCTCCCTACGCCTTCGCCTACGACATGCCGGCCACGGTGCTGGCGCTGGTGCTGGCCTGCGAGCAGCGCCCCGAACTCGACACCCGCGCCGCGTGGCGGTGGGGCGGCTTCCTGCTGTGGGAGGCGCCGATCTTCATGTTCATCGTGGGTGTTCTGCCCTGGCCGGGCGGCGTCGCTTGGTATGGTTCCGGCGCCATCATGCTGACAGGCGCCCTCATCCTCATCGGCGTCGCCCTGCGCCAAGGGCGCCGCTTCTCAGCTCCTGACGCCGGCGCGGACTCCGCTTTCAACCTTTTTCCGCGCCTGACCTCGGCCGTGCCAAAGCCAAGTGGCCATCAGGCCGCCGACAGCGCCTAGAATCACCGCCGCGACCGTCGAAAGGACGCGGCTGAGGACGACCCACTGGACCGCCGTGTGCGTCGCCACGCCGAAGGCGATGAGAGCGCCGGCCATGGCCCATTCGGTCGCTCCAAGTCCGGCGGGAGTCACCGCCAGGCCCATGGCGATCACCGCGAAGGGAACCGCCGCGGCGAGCTGCCAAGGGCTGACCTGAAGCCCGACCGCCGTTGTCATGGCGCTGCAGAGGGCCACGAGGATCGCAAATCTCACGACCGAGATGAGGAACAGGAGTCGCACCAGGCGTGGCTCGGCTTGGCCCACGGCGGCGAAACCGGCGGCGAATCGGTCGAGCGGGATCGGGCTCGGGACGCGCCGGATGAGCCATGTGACACCCGCCGCGATCCGGTTGGCGCCGTGACCGGCGGCCAACCAGCAGGCGGGCAGCACGATGAGGACGAGCGCAGACCAGAGGCCGGCCCGTCCCCCGAGCGCCAAGGTCGAAACGGAGACGAAGGCAAAACACAGGAAGACCAAAAAATCGAATATCTGCTCGAAGATCGTCGTTGCGCCGGCGCTGAGCATGGTTCCTCCGCCAAGGGCCCGCGCGCCTGCCGCGCGGGCCAAGGCCGTCGCCATCTGGGCCGGCAAGACGTGCCCTAGTCCGCCTCCGATGGCCGTCAACGCGAACGAGGCCCACATCGAGGGTCGCCCGTCGCCGGCGGCCGTGTTCGCGATTCGCCACTTTTCGGCCGCCAGCCACGAGTTGATCCCGGTCAGGGCGATAACCGCCGAGAACCAGAATGGCTTCACCGTCGCGAGAAGATGAATTGTGGATCGAAGATCAACCTTTGTCAGTTTCAGAAGCAGAAGAACAAGCAGCACAGCGAGAGCCACGGAGCCGACGCCGAGGACGATAGAAGACGCTGATTTCCAGGTTCTATTCATATCAAACCGTCGCCGTGGACTTCGTCATGGAGGCCTCGGCGTCCGAAGGCTCCCACTTCATCATCACTTCTAGCCGGTTTGGAAACGGCACGCTTAGCAAGCCGCTCCTGTATTTCGAGAACGAACTCGACGCGATCGAATATCCGGACGCCGCCGCGAGGTCGCGCCAGTCCTGCTTGTCGAGGTAGCTCGCCCACACCATGCCCTGGAACGGAAGGTTGCCGATGATGTCGAGTGCGGCGAGACGAAAGTGGTCGAGGGCGCTCGCGGCCAGATGGTCCTTCAGGAAGACCGCTCCGGCCGGCGCGACCCGGCGACACTCCCGCATCAGGACGACCCGGTCATCCGGGCGTACGTGGTGGATGACATTATTGAAGGCGACGCAATCGAAGCTTCCATCAGGAAAGGGCAGACGGCGGCCGTCGAAAGTTGCGGTCTCGACCGTCAATGTTGGCAGAAAGCGATCCTCGATATCCACCGAGACGACACGCTCGACCGGAAAGAGTTCCTTGATCGCCTGGGCGACGATCCCCGTGCCTCCGCCCACGTCGAGCACGCGACGGCAGTCATCCCTCCATAGGTCTCCAAGGGCGGCCAGCATCACCGACTGATAGATTGGCCGGCGCCAGCGATAGATCGGCAGATGCGCCCTCAGGACCGTGGCGACGGCGGCCTCGGAGATGGTGAAGCTCATCCGCGATCGTTCTGGATACCGCGGGTCGCGCGCGCCTTTTCGAGTATCGCCCAGCGGCTCACCGTATAATTCCAGACGATCAGGATCACCGTCGATAGGGGAGAAGCGATGGCGACGACCAGGTGAAGAATATTCACAAAAATGAACATCAGCAGGATGGAGACGGGGTAGTTGGCCGCCATCGCCACCGCATAGCGAACAAAAGACCCACCGGTTGCCTGCTGGGAGAACGTGAAATTGGCGTGAAGGAGAAATCCGATAGTGACCACCACGAAATAGGATACTATTGTGGAGTAGACGTAATTTATGCCGATAACAGATCCGCCGATGACGATCACGTTGTGACCGGTCGCGCAGAGAGCGCCCACGATGAGGAATCTGACCGGCGATCTACTCAAAATGCGGTGCATGACTTGGCCTGGATAACGTCAGATAGACGCAGGCGTTCTCGCGTCTAATGGCGGCGGGAGTGACCGCTTCCTCGATTATCGCCCTCGCGTTCATGATGATCGACGTTAGCCACGCCGCGGGCGCCCCGAGGACTGGAACCTTCTTGAGCGCGTAAGACCAGCAGGTCAGCCTCAGGACCGTCGTCCAGGCCAGTGGGCCGACAATCGGCACACAATCGATCAGCTCGAAGCCGTGATTCTCGATCTCCCCGGCCAAGCCCTCGCGCGTCCATCGCCGATGGTCTTCAGGATGCGGATGATAAAGCCACGTCCCGTGAGTCGAAAGCAGCATCCGGCCATCCGTGCGTAGCACTCGCCGCGCTTCGGAGAAGTAGGCTCCGACGTCGCGGACGTGCTCCAATACCTGGAACGAGAGCAAGATGTCGGCGCTGGCGTCGGGAACGCCAAGGGCGCCGTCCGCGCCAATGGCGATATCGGGGGCCCCATCGAAGTCCGCGCCCAGGTATCGACAGCCCAGGCCTGCGAAGATCTCGCGGTAGGGCATGGTTCCACACCCGAAGTCGATCGCGGTGCTTCCCGGGCGCGCAATCTGCGCCGCCACTCTTTGGATTGCCCGGCTGAGGTCCCTCATGACCAGCCAGTCGGAATCGATGAAACGAGGCCGAAGTCTTCGCCCGGGATCCGTGGCGCGCCCGGCGCCACCTTCGGTCATGCACCCTCCGCTATCAAGTCGCCAAGCACGTCGGCGTAGCGATCGGCCGCAAGGGTCCACGAATATCGCGTTTGGACGAAATCGAACCGCCGTCTCGCGTCGTCATGGTCGACGCCTCCCACCACATGGTCCACCGCTCCGGCCAGACGGTTCGCAACTTCGTCGCCATCCCCAACCTCCAGGTCCACGCCCAGCAGGAACGGGGCTGCCGCGGCATCCGCCGTCGCGGACTCCGCGCCGCAAACAACAGGCAGACCGCAGGCGAGGGCCTCCTGGATGACGAGCGGGAAGCCTTCTCCCTGGCTGGGCAGAACGAAAAGGTCGCTGGAGCGGTACAGTTGCGCCAGATCCTCACCGCTCAGACTTCGTATGACGCGAACATTGGGAAGACGCCACGCCTCCGGATCGAGGACGCCCCATCCGGCGAGAACCCAGGTGATCGCCGGGCGCAGCGCCGCGACCGATCGAATCAAGCGCAGGCCCTTCTTCTCGACGAAACGGCCGACGAACAACGCCACCTGCGCGCTCTGGGGCAGGTCGAACCGATGGCGCGCCAGCCTCTTCTCGTTGTTCGACGCTGGTCGAAAGATCCCGGTGTCCACTCCGTTGAAGATCACGATCGGCGTCCGCCTGAACCTCACGCCGTGGAAGAAGGCGTGTACGACCTCGCTGATGAAGACGACCTGCTGGGCGCTGGCGAGCAAGGTCCGGGCGAGGCAGCGGTTCGCCATCGCCATCAGGCCCCGCAGAGCCCAGTTCCGGTATGGGACCTCCCCGATGTGCTGGACCACTAGCAGCGGTCTTTCCAGCGCTTTAGCCGCCAGGAAGGTGACAATGCTGGTCACGTAGAGGCTGTCGTGCAGGATGACCGCCTCCGCGGCGCGCACTTCCTCGATCAAGCGTCGCATGCCGCTCAGTCCAAGCACGGGATACGGCACGCCCAGATGGCGTTCGGTCGCATTCCAGGCCTCCACCCCCACCGCCCGAACTGGGCAATTTTCGACGACCTCAGGCGCGGGACTCGCACTGGTCGCCAGCCATGTCACCTGAAAGCATCGCTTGGCCAATTCGCGGGCCAATCGCCCGGCCACGATTTCCAGGCCTCCTCGATGCGTGTCGAAGAAGTTGGAAACCACCAGCAGCCGCGCCCGGGCGCTCACCCTCCGACCGACTTGAAGATCCGGACCTCCAAGGCGCCGCGGGCTGTCGGCCACGGCCCGACAGACGCGCCGAATCGCCCGCTGGGGCCGGTCCGATCAGCGAGTCTATTCCGCCCGCACACGATCTACGCCCCCGTCCAACGCCATGGCCCCCGGCGAGGGAGGGACCTGGAGGAACTTCGCCTCGTTGCCGCTGACGATCGCGAGCAGGAATCCGCCGAGAATGTTCTGGGCTCCAAGGGTCATCATCAGCGAGCCGATGACGACCGGCAGCACGGTGTCGGCTCGGGCGAAGTTGCGCGCCGACCAGGCCACGACCACGGCGACGAGCACAGCCAGACCGGCGGCGGTGAGGATCGCTCCCGCAAGAATCATGGTCTCGAGACTGACGTAGCGCGACAGTCCATAGATCCATGGCTTGGGGCGCCGATAACCCTCCCGGACACCGTGCAGGTGACTTGCGACCGCGAGGATCGCCGAAACCTGGCTGACTCCCAAGGTGGCGCCGGCCACGACCACCCAGTAGTCGCCAAAAGAGACAGGAGCGCCGGGACGCAGCACGGCGGCCCCCAGCGCGATGGCGAGAATCGTGCAACCGACTATTGCCCCTGCGATGGCAGGCAGAGCGAACAGCCACGACGGACTAAGCATGACGAGGTAGCGCAGGTGTCGCCAGCCGTCCCGCCACGGGCGCAGGTGCGGTGCCCGGCCACGTAGGTCGGGTGAGAGCGTCGCGGGCCTCTGGGCGATAGTCTCGCCCTTGAGCGCCGCCTTGATCACCATCTCGCTGGCGAACTCCATGCCGGCGCCGCTGAGACCGAGCCGCTGATAGCACTCACGCGTCAACGCCCGGAGCCCACAATGGGCATCGCTGACACCGGCGCGGAACAACAGATTCAGCAGTCCGGTGAGAAGCGGATTGCCGATGTAGCGGTTCTTCCAGGGCATGGCGCCCGGCTCGATTCCGCCTGCGAAGCGATCTCCCATGCAGAGGTCGGCCCCGCCGGCGAGCGCCTCGATCATCGGCGGCGCCTGCCGAAAGTCATAGGAACCGTCGGCGTCGCCCATGACGAGGTATCTGCCCAGCGCCGCGTCGAATCCCCCCCTCAACGCGGCCCCATAGCCCTTGACGGCGACGGTGATGACCCGGGCGCCCAGGCTGCGGCCCAATTCCTGGCTGCCGTCGGCGCTGCCGTTGTCGGCTATGACGATCTCGCTCGTGAAGCCCAGACGGGTCCGTAACGCTTCCCGCGCTTCTTCGATGGACTGGATGCATGCGGGTAGGGAGCGCGCTTCGTCCAGGCATGGCAGGACGAACGACACATCGACGCCGCCTGCATCGCCCGCCGGACTGATCTTGCCGCCGTCCATCTGATTCCCTATCGCAGATTCGAAGCGTCGGGGGCGTTACAGCCAACCACAGTAAACCCTCGCAAGCCTTAACGCGGCAAGCCGGCCGGCAAAAAACGCTTCCCGCAGGCGAGCGAAAACCTTTGGTTCATTTCGTTGGCCGAAGGTGATTCCCGACTTCCGTGAACCGCCGATCGACCATGACTCACGATCCGATCAGAACCTGTGTGCTCGGACTTTTCGCCCTGCTGGTGGTGATCGCCAGCATAGAGGACCTCCTCAGCTACACTATCCCGAACTGGGTTTCACTGAGCCTGGCGCTCGCGTTCGTTCCGGCCGCGTACCTTTGCGAGACGACACCGGGAATGCACCCAGCGGGAATCTTCCCGCCGGGTATGCTCGAGGCGCTGGGCCTGGGGTTGGGCATGCTGGTTCTCGGAATGCTCCTCTTCGCCCTGAAGTGGGTGGGCGGGGGCGACGCCAAACTCCTCGCGGCGACCTCGCTATGGCTGGGCCTCCCGGGCTTGGCGCCTTTCCTTGTCTTCACAGCACTGGCGGGAGGCGTGCTGGCCCTCGGCCTGCTGGCCCTGCGCTCAGGATGGGTGCGGCCCCTAGCCGCCGCGGGGCCCGCATGGGTGGAGCGGCTGGCGAGGCCCGGCGCCGCGGCGCCATACGGCGTCGCGATCGCCGTCGGCGCCCTGGCCTCGTTTCCGCACGGCCTGATCTGGAACGGCGCGCACGTGGGCTTCTGAATGGAAAAACGGGGTTTAGGCCGGCGTTAACCATGAGCGACCAATGTCCAGGCGCGCGTCGTCGCAAGGCGGCGCCGCGAATTGAAAGGGGGGTCATCCGTCCGGCTATCGGCGGCTGGTTCCCCGCCAGCGCCGCAGGAGCCCGCGAAAACCGATGAATCCCGTCCGCATCGCGATCCTGGCCGTCGCCGCGATAGCCGCCATTGGCATCGCCGTGCTCCTACGCAATCTCACCGCGCCCCACGTCGCCGCGCCGGTGGCCGTCGCACAGGCCGCCCAACCCAGCGCCCGCGTCCTCGTGGCCTCCCATGACCTCGCGGTCGGCCAACGCCTGACCGAAGCGGACATGACATGGCAGCCATGGCCCGCCGATTCGCTCAATGCGAGCTACATTACCGATGGCTCGCAGCCGGCGGGCCCCGCCGAAACCCGAGTGGGGGCGTTGGTCAAGGCTTCAACCACGACCGCGAAGGATCTTGCCACCGGCGGCGGACCGGCGATGCAGGTCCTGAAGGGCGCCGTCGTCCGCGATGCGATGGTCAAGGGCGAACCGATCGTCAAGGGCAAGGTCGTGGTCGCCGGCGAAGGCGGATACATGTCCGTTCGTCTCGGTCCCGGCATGCGGGCCATCGCGGTGCCGGTGAGCGCCGAGTCGGGCGCCGGAGGCTTCATCCAACCAGGCGACAAAATCGATCTCATCGAATCCCGGCCAGACACGGGTGTGAAAGGTGGATCGGGCTTCCTCACCCAGACGGTGGTGAGCAACGCCCGCGTGCTCGCGGTCGATCAGACGACCGGCCAAGCCAAGAACGGTCAATCCATCATCGGCGCGACCGTTACCCTCGAGGTTCCCGCCATTATCGCTCCGATGGTGGCGGAGGCGCGGGCCCGGGGGGGCCTCATGCTGGCGCTCAGATCCTACGCCGACACGGGCGGCGGACCGGGTTTGGGCGGGGACACCGCCGGCGCCGGCGGCGTGCGCCTTATCCGGGGCGGTGAAGTCAGCGAAACCATGGTGTCACAATGACGATCAGGCGGTTTTCTTCGGTTTTGCTCGGCAGCCTGGCGCTGGCGGCGACTGCCCTCGGCTGGACGGCGAACGCGTATGCTCAAAGCCAATGGGCGGGCCAGCCGGCGTCGGCGGAGTCATCGGCAACGGTCAGGATTGACCTCAGCGCGGGCGCGGCGTCGCAATCGCTCGCCCTACCGGTGGGCAAGTCGGCCATGGTCCAGCTGCCGGTCGACGCGCGCGACGTGATGGTGACCAATCCGGCCGTCGCCGACGTGGTCTTGCGCTCTCCGCGCCGCATCGCGGTTCTCGGGGTGAAGCAGGGGACGACGGACGCCTCATTCTTCGACGCTCAGGGTCGCAGGATCCTCTCGCTGAATATCCACGTCGATATCGACACCGCCGCCGTAAGCGAGGCGATCCAGAGAATCGTTCCCGGCGCGCGCGTTCATGTCGAGGGTCTGAACGGCAGCATTATCCTGAGCGGCCAGGTCGCCACGGCGGCCGACGCCGACCGTGCGGTGCAGATAGCCCGAACGACCGTCGCCAAGCCGGAGATGGTCATCGACATGCTCAGCATCGCCGGCAAGGACCAGGTGATGCTGAAAGTCCGAATCGTCGAGGTCCAGCGCAACGCCATAAAACAGCTCGGCTTCAATCTTCAGGCCATCATCGGCCGGCTGGGCGAGACTCAGTTCAACCTGGCCAACGCGCCAACATATGCGATCAACGGTTCGCTTCTTGGGGGGGTCATGGGTGGCTACGCGCTGGACACGACCCAAGGCGGGACCGTCCCAGGTAGCAATGGACTGAACAAAGCGGCCGCCACCGTCCAGGCGTTCGAGCAAGTGGGCCTCGTGCGCACCCTGGCCGAGCCGAACCTCACCGCCATCTCGGGGGAATCGGCCAAGTTCCTCGTCGGCGGCGAATTCCCGGTTCCCAGCGGCCTCTCCCAGACCGGACAGGTGACGATCAGCTTCCAGACCTATGGCGTGGGTCTGGGCTTCACGCCGATCGTGTTGTCGGGCGGCAGAATCTCATTGAAGATATCTACGGAGGTCTCTCAGCTCAGCAATACGGGCGCTTTCACCCTGAGCGAGGGTGTCGGCGTCGGCGCCGAGTCGCTGGTGATTCCGGGACTCACCGTGCGCAGGGCCGAGACGACGGTCGAGCTGCCTTCCGGCGGGGCGCTGATGCTTGCCGGCCTGCTCCAGAACACCTCGGCGCAGGATCTCTCCTCCGTGCCGGGACTGAATGACGTGCCCATCCTGGGCGCCCTCTTCCGATCGAGGGACTACCAGGCGAACGAGACCGAACTCGTGGTGATCGTGACCCCCTACATCGTCACCGCCACCAGCCCGCAAAACCTCCAGACACCAGCCGACGGCCTCGAGATCGCGAACGACAAGGACACGATCCTGCTCGGCAAGCTGAACAAGTCCTTCAATCGGCCACCGGAAGCCACGGCTGGCCGCACCTATCAGGCGCCGATCGGCTACGTGGTCGAGTAGGTATCAGGAGCGCGACGATGATGAAGTCTACGGCCATTGTCCTTGTCCTTGCGGGAGCCTGCCTGGCGGCTTGCGCCTCGGGAAACGTCAAGAAGCAGATGGGCGCGGTGACCCCCACCGAGCAGTTCGCCATCGAAGTTCAGTCCGAGCCCGTGACGCTGCAACTCGCGCCCCATCAGGTCGGGGCTTCGCCGCGGCAGGTCGATGCGCTTACGGCGCTAGCTGGGCAATGGACCGATGAGGGCGGCGGCGACATCACCATTCAGACCCCCGCCAGGGACGGTGACCCGGCGGCGGCGTATCGGACGGCCAGCGACGCCAGGGACATCCTCGTGGCCAACGGAGTACCGCCCGCGAAGGTCCGCTTGGCAAGCTATGGTGCCGGAGCGGGTGTTCCGGTCATCGTCGTGACCTATCCGCGTTACAAGGCCAGGGGGCCCGAGTGCGGCCGCGCCTGGGAGAACCTCACCTCCAACGGCGACAACCGCCCGTACAATAATTTCGGGTGCTCGCTCACCGCGAACATCGCCGCCCAGATTGCCAATCCCGCGGATCTGCTGGCGCCCCGCGCCTCCGATCCACCTGACGGCGGACGCCGTCAGGTGGTGCTCGACAAGTATCGCAAGGGTGAAGTGAGTTCGACGGCCAAGGACCAGCAGGCCAGTGGCGCGGTCTCCAACATAGTTCAATAGGCGCCCAAATGCAGACCAAGACCGCCCAAACCGACCCCTTCGATCTCGCCTTCGAAGCCGACGATGAGTTCGCTTTGTCGCACGACGCCAATGACGCCAATGAAGCGTGGCGCCGGACCGATGTCGCGAGCGACAGTCCGGGCGTCGTCCACGATGACCCGTTCGTCGGCATCGCCCGTTCCCCCGACACCGACCTCGATCCCTTCGCGGAGGCGCTGATCGCGCCACCGCTGCCTGAGCCCTCGGTCGAACCGTCGTCGACCCCGGCTGCGGCATCTGATCACGAAGCCGGTCCGGCCGTGGCCGAGGCTCAGGCTCCCCCGGTCATGGAACCGTCGATCGCGCCACCGGTGACGGCGGAGCCCTTGTCCGCTCCTTCGACCGGTCTGGGAGAAGCGGTAGCGCCGAAGATCACGATCAACGCCTTCTGCGTCAATCAAGAGACCATGGACGTCGTCAGGAACGCCGCAGGCGACCGGCGCATGGAGCGCGCCTCGACGATCGTTCGCCCAGGCGGCCTCCCGGCAGCGGTCGAATACTATCAGAGTCAGCTTACGCCCTCACTGGTGATCGTAGAGGCGGCGGAACCAGCCGCTGAGCTTCTGGCCCTGCTTGGCCGGCTCGCCGAAGTTTGCGATCCCGGAACGAAGGTAATTGTTATCGGCATCGCCAACGATATCGCCCTTTACCGAGAATTGATGCGCCAGGGGGTGAGCGACTATCTGGTTCCACCTCTGAGGACACTGCAGCTCATCGGCGCCGTCACCGGACTATACGCCGATCCGGCTGCGCCCTTCGTCGGTCGCCAGATTTCGTTCTGCGGCGCCAAGGGCGGTGTGGGCTCCTCCACACTGGCGCACAATGTCGCCTTCGAGATTTCCGAGCGAATGACGGCCGGCACGGTGATCGTCGATCTCGACCTCGCGTTCGGCACCGCAGCCCTGGATTTCAATCACGACCCACTCCAGGGTGTCGCCGACGCGCTCTTGCAACCCGAACGCCTGGACCCTGTCCTGATGGACAGGATGATGGCCAAGCACAGCGAACATCTGAGTCTGTTCGCCGCCCCCGCGACCCTGGATCAGGATTACGAGATCGGCTCCGACGTCTTCGAAGAGGTCGTCCGCAAGATTAGACTGGCCTCGCCCTATGTCGTGCTGGATCTCCCCCATGCGTGGAGCCGCTGGGAGCGGCGCATGCTGCTTACGTCGGACGATCTGGTGATCGTCGCCGAGCCAGATCTGGCCTGCCTGCGCAATACGAAGAACATTGTCGATCTCATCCGCGCCGCGAGGCCCAACGACCCGCCCCCACGCGTGGTGCTGAACAAGGTGGGAGTGCCGGGGCGCCCGGAAATCCCGGTGAAGGACTTTGGCGAGGCGCTGGGGTTGGTCCCCGACCTGTCGATCCCGTTCGATCCGAAGAGTTTCGGACAGGCCGCCAATAACGGTCAGATGCTCTCGGGCGCCGCGTCCAAGTCGAAAGCCGTGGAGTCGATCGATCAACTTGTCCGGCTGATGCTCAACCAGCGCGGCGCCCCGGCCGCGGCGCCGTCCAAGTCCTCGATGTTCTCCGGCCTCTTCAAGCGCAAATAGGGCGACGACGTGTTCGGGAAACGACCTTCCGCCAACGGCGCCGCCCTACAGCCGCCGCCGCCGGCGACCAGTGCCGAAATTGCCACGCGCCCCGATCGGCGTCCGCCGGCCACGCCACCGGCGGCTCGCGCGACTCACGGAGCGCACGCGGCTCATGCGCCGAAGGCCGCCAAGCCTGCCTTCGAGCCGCCGAAGGCGCCGACCGCGTCGGTCCCGCTGGTCGAGATCGTCAGTGAACAGAACGAATACTATCACGCCACCAAGAACACGATTTTCACCGCCCTGCTCAACACCATCGACTTGGCCCAGCTAGCCCAGCTGGATGCGAAGTCGGCGGCCGGAGAGATCCGAGACATCGTCGCCGAACTGGTCGCGATCAAGAACGTGTCGATGTCGGTGGTCGAACAGGATCATCTTGTTCAGGACATAATCCACGACGTGTTGGGTTATGGACCCTTGGAGCCTTTGCTGGCTCGGGACGAAATCGCGGACATCATGGTGAACGGCGCGAACAGGGTGTTCATCGAGGTCGGCGGCAAGGTCGAACTCACCAACGTGAGGTTCCGAGACAACTCCCAGTTGATGAACATCTGTCAGCGGATCGTAAGCCAGGTGGGCCGCCGCGTCGACGAGAGTTCGCCGATCTGCGACGCCCGTCTGCCGGACGGCAGCCGGGTAAACGTGATCGCCCACCCGTTGGCGCTGGACGGTCCGACATTGACGATCCGGAAGTTCCGCAAGGACAAACTAACCATGAAGGCGCTGGTCGAGTACGACTCGGTCAGTCCGGAAGGCGCCCGGGTGCTAGGCGTGATCGGCGCCTGCCGTTGCAATGTCGTGATTTCCGGCGGCACGGGTTCGGGAAAGACGACGCTGCTCAACTGTTTGACGGCCTATATCGATCCCACCGAGCGGGTCATCACCTGCGAGGACGCCGCCGAGTTGCAACTCCAGCAGCCACATGTGGTGCGTCTGGAAACCCGGCCTCCCAATCTGGAGGGCAGCGGCCAGGTAACCATGCGCGACCTGGTGAAGAACTGCCTACGGATGCGCCCCGAGCGGATCATCGTCGGCGAGGTCAGGGGACCCGAGGCTTTCGACCTCCTGCAGGCGATGAACACCGGCCACGACGGCTCGATGGGGACTCTGCACGCCAATTCGCCCCGCGAGGCCATCAGCCGACTCGAATCGATGATTACCATGGGGGGTTATGGTCTGCCTTCGAAGACCATCCGCGAGATGATCGTCGGCTCGGTGGACGTGATCATACAGGCCGCCCGCCTGCGGGACGGTTCACGGCGGATAACCCACATCACCGAGGTGGTCGGGCTGGAGGGCGAGGTCATCGTGACCCAGGATCTGTACGTATTCGAAATTTCCGGCGAAGATGAACAGGGCCGCATTGTCGGCCGGCACCGGTCCACGGGCATCGCAAGGCCGAGGTTCTGGGATCGCGCACGCTACTTCGGGCTCGCCCGGGAGCTCGCCGAGGCGCTGGACGAAGCCGAATAGAGTCATGTCCCCCGATTTCATCGTCATCTCCGCCACCATCCTGGGTTTCGTCGCCGTGGCCGGCATAGGGCTGGCGTTTGCCGGCGCAACGCCCTCCCAGACCAAGGTGCTGAAGAGGGTCCAGGCCATCGGCGGCGCCGACCAGGGACGCGATGCGCGCACTCGAGCTCGGGCGGCGGCGGCCAATCCGGACAATCGGCGAAAGCAGATCGTCAACACCCTCAAGGAGCAGGAGCGCCAGCAGAAGAGGGCCCGGCTCACGATAGCGAGCAGGCTGCTGCAGGCGGGACTGACCATCACCGCCACCCAATTCTATATCGGCAGCGCCGTGCTCGGGATCCTGGTCCTGGCTATCGCGGTCGTTCTCCGTCAGGCGTGGTGGGCCGATATCCTGATCTGCCTGGCCGCGGCGGCGGGCCCGCCGCGATGGATACTGGGGTTTCTGGGCAAGCGCCGGCTGACGAAATTCACCGCCTCCTTCGCCGATGGGATGGACATCATCGTCAGAGGCATAAGGTCGGGCCTTCCCGTTCACGATTGTCTGAGGGTCATCGGCCAGGAGACGCCCGAGCCCATGGGTGGCGAATTCAGGCGCCTGGTCGAAAACCTCGCGATGGGCATGCCGCTGGATGTGGCGCTGGACAAGATGCATGAGCGCGCGCCCACCAACGAGCTGCGTTTCTTTGCTATCGTCATGAACGTTCAGCAGCGGACCGGCGGCAACCTCGCCGAGGCGCTGAGCAATCTTTCCGCGGTGCTGCGGGCGCGCAAGTTGATGCGGGAGAAGATAAAGGCTCTGTCGTCCGAGGCCACCGCCTCGGCGATGATCATCGGCGCCCTGCCGCCCTCTGTTGTCGTGCTGATCTCCATCACTTCGCCGACCTACATGGTTCCCATGTTCGCCGACGCACGGGGACAGTTGATGCTCATAGCCAGCGGCGTATGGATGGCTCTCGGCATCTTCGTCATGCGACGCATGATTAACTTCAAGTTCTGAGCGAGGGCTGCGATGGATAGAGACCTCGCCCAGACGCTGACCGATCCGAACAATCTGTTCGCGGCCTTCGTCGCCGTCGTTGCGTTCGCCGCCTTCGTCACAGTCGCTGCGCCATTCTTCACCCAGAACAACCTCGAGGCTCGCCTCAAGGCGGTCGCCAATCGCCGGGAAGAGCTAAGGCGCCGCTCGCGCGAGGCCCTGGCCACCAAGGCCGCCAGCAGCAGCCTGCGTCAGACCGACGAGGGGTTCTACAAACGGGTCGTCGAACGCCTGCAACTCGGACGCCTGCTCGAAGACACATCGGTGGTGGACAAGCTGGCCCACGCGGGCTTTCGCGGTCCCCGACCGCTGTCGACCTACTATTTCTTCCGTTTCGTTACGCCTTTTGTGCTAGGCTCCGCGGCCGCGCTTTACCTGTTCCTGTTCAACGGCTTCAGCCTGCCGTTGCTACAGAAGCTTTGCGCTTGCCTGGTCGCGTTCGCGATCGGCTTCTACGCTCCGAGCCTCTATATTTCCAACATCGCCCAAAAACGGCGGGCCTCTATTGTCGGGGCCTTTCCGGACTGCCTGGACCTTCTCCTCATCTGCGTGGAATCGGGCATGTCCATCGAGATGGCGCTCCAGAAAGTCAGCCAGGAGATCGGTGGCGCGTCGATGGAGCTTGCCGAGGAATTGAGCCTGTTGACCGCCGAGCTCTCCTACCTGCCCGAGCGCCGGCAGGCCTATGAGGGCTTGAGCCGCAGGACGAATCATCCGGGCATCAAGGCCGTTACAATGGCCATGATCCAGGCCGAGAAGTACGGGACGCCGCTCGGCACGGCTTTGAGGGTCATGGCCAAGGAAAACCGGGACCTTCGGCTTTCCGCAGCCGAAAAGAAGGCCTCGGCCCTGCCGGCTCAGCTCACGGTGCCGATGATCTTGTTCTTCCTGCCGGTGCTCTTCGTCGTGATCCTGGGACCCACTATCATAAGGGTGCAGGACGTCATGTCCCACCATTGAGGGCGTGAACTGCCGCTTGTGGCGCCGGATCGCGGGTCCTAAACCGGCGCGAATGAACGCTCCGAAGGGAACGCTTTTCTTGCTGGCGGCGGGCGCGGCCGCGGCGTTCGTCCTTGGCGCGCCATTTGGAGGGCGCTCGGCGACCGTCCCGGACCTCGGCCTTCGGGAGGCCTGGACGCGGCCCGCCGTGCGGGGGGCTGGGACCGCGGGCTATCTGCGCATCGACAATCGCACCGGGCACGCCGACGTGCTGATCGGCGCAGAGAGTCCCGTGGCAGCCGCCGTATCGATCCACGAGAGCCGGCTGGAGGGCCAGGTGATGACAATGCGACTCCTGAAGTCGCTCGAGGTTCCCTCTGGGCGCGGGGTGACCCTCGAGCCGGGCGGACTGCATCTCATGATGAGCGGGCTGAGACGTCCCCTGAGGCCCGGAGATCACTTCCCCGTCACCCTGATCTTCGCCCGCGCCGGAAGGCGCGGTGTCGAATTCGCGGTGGCCCTTGCGCGCCCCAGCGCAGGCGCGCCATCGATGAGGACCTAGGTTTCGCCTCGACTCGACCCCGGAAATCCATCGAAGCGATCAGTGGAGAAGGCTTTGGCGAACTGGAATTACGCAGATCTCTGGGAATCGGTGGCCGATGCGGTCCCATCGCGTCCAGCCCAGATTCACGGCGATCGCGCGCTAACCTGGGAGCATTTCGACAGACGCGCCGACGCCTTGGCGCGGCATTTCCTCGAGGCTGGCCTGCAAAGGCAGTCCAAGGTTGCGGCGTATCTCTACAATGGACCCGAATACCTGGAGACTTATTTCGCCGCCTTCAAGGCCGGCTTGGCGCCGGTAAACGCGAACTACCGCTATGTGGCTGACGAACTGGTCTATCTGCTCGACAACGCCGACGCCGAGGCGGTGGTCTTCCATGCCGCCTTTGTTCCAACCGTCGAGGAGATTCGCTCGCGCCTGCCCAAGGTGAAAGCTTGGGTAGCCGTTGGCGGCGGCGGCGAGCTTCCAGCCTTCGTCGCCGACTACGAGAGCCTTGCTTGCGAGGCTACCGGCCGCACGGTCGCTCCCTGGGGGCGGTCGGGCGAGGATTTGCTGATCCTGTATACCGGCGGCACCACCGGCATGCCCAAAGGCGTGATGTGGCGTCAGGAAGACCTGTTCTTCGTGCTAGGTGCGGGCGGCAACCTCCTGCTTGAACTGCCGCCTTTCGTGACTTTTGACGATGCAGGCACCAGGGCTCTGGCGCTCGATCCGGGCGTGCTTATCGCTGCCGCGCCGCTGATGCATGGCACCGCGCAGTTCAGCGCGATCATGGCGTTGACCTCCGGCGGAACGGTCGCCTGCCTGCCCGCCCAGCGATTTGACGCACAGGCGTTCTGGGAGGAGGCGGCCCGGCTCAGGGCCACGAGCGCCGCTATAGTCGGAATGGCCTTCGCCGCCCCGATGCTTGAGGTCCTCGACGCCAACCCGGGGCGCTGGGACCTATCGAATCTGCGCCGGCTCGGTTCCTCGGGCACGGTGTGGAGCATGGAAAACAAGCGCGGCTTGCTGCGGCATCTCCCCGGCTGCGCCATCTTCGACAGCCTGGGTTCTTCGGAGGCCGTCGGCATGGGCGCATCGGCGTCGGCGGCGGGCGGCGAGGCGCAAACGGCGAAGTTTGCAGTTGGACCTAACAGCGCGGTCTTCACCGAGGACGGCCGGCGAGTGACGCCAGGGTCGGGGGAACGTGGCCAGGTCGCCGTTTCCGGCTACCTTCCGGTCGGCTACTACAAGGACCCGGAGAAGACGGCCCGCACCTTCAGGGAGCTTGAGGGCCGCAGATGGTCGGTGCCGGGCGACTTCGCCACCGTCGAGGCGGACGGGACCCTGACGCTGCTCGGGCGCGGTTCCCAGGTGATCAACACCGGCGGCGAGAAGGTCTTTCCCGAGGAGGTGGAGGAGGCGATCAAGCGCTTCCCTGGCGTGCGCGACGCCGCCGTCGTTGGGGTTCCCGATGCGCGGTTCGGCGAGCGCATCTGCGCCGTCGTCGATGCGGGCGATCTGCGCCCGTCGCTGGCGGAAATATCGGAACACGTGCGCGGTCATCTGGCCGCCTACAAGACGCCGCGAGAACTCGTCCTCGCGCCGATCCAGAGAGCGCCGAACGGCAAGCTCGACTACAGGTCGGTGCGCGATCAGGCGCTGGCGGCCCTCGGCAAGAGCGCATGAGGCCCGCGCGCTCAACGGCCGGCCGTCGCCGGCGAGCTCATGAGAAGCCTTTGGTCTCCAGCGCCTTCATGAGCGCATCGGCGGCGGCGCTGGTCGCCTCGACAATGTAGGCGGGACGCGAGACCGTGACCGGCCCGACATTCACTGCCGCCAGGGCCTCGATGGCCGCGAACACGGCGTCAACCGGAAGATGTCCGCTCTCCGCGCCACGGCCGGCGGGCCCGACAAATTTGGCGATCGCCGTCCGGGCCCGATCCTGTTGGTCCAGCGGCCAGTCAAAGCAGGCGTGCGCTTTCCCTTTGGCGCGCGCCTCGACGATCCGGAGGAGCCTCACCGCGCTCGCGGCCTGAGAGCGGCTCCAGGCTGGCGCGAGACTGGCGGCGAGCTGAGCCTGGCTGCTGAGTATCAGGCCATCCGAGATGGGCTTGAGCCCGTTGGCGGCGAGGGTCGCGCCGCTGGAGGTGATGTCGACCACCAGCTCCGAGGCGGCCGCGGCTGGCGCGCCCTCGGTAGCGCCCGAGGAATCGACAATTCTATAGTCGGCGATGCCGTGTCTGGCGAAAAAGCCGCGCGTCAGGGATCGGTACTTTGTCGCCACGCGGATCCGAGCTCCAGTCCGCGCGAGATAGAGACGCGCCACATCATCGAGGTCGGCCATAGTGTCGACGTCGATCCAGCTCCTGGGCGCAGCGACGACCAGGTCAGCCCGGCCAAAGCCGAGGGGCATCGGCGTCAGCACCCTTTCGCCGATAGCGCCGCTCGACTCGCGCAGCAGATCCTCGCCCGTGACGCCGAGATGGACTTCTCCACTGATCAATGCAGATGCGATCTCGGCGGCGGAGGCCAACCGCAACCGGACATCGTCGAAGCCCTGGATGGCGGCCACGTAGCGGCGCGCGCCGCCCTCGGCGAGGAGGTTCAAACCGCAGTCGACGAACCAGGCTTCCACCTGCTCCTTGAGCCGGCCCTTCGAGGGAACAGCGAGCACCAGGGGCGCGCTCACGAGGCCGCCCCAGGCCAAGCGCGTCCCGGCCGAACCATGCAACCCACTGCGCCGCAGGCGGATCGGGCGCCAAGGCGCGCCGGCAGTCCATCGTACCTGCCACCCGCGGCCACGGGCTGATCGTCGCCGAGCGCCGAACTCCGAATTTCGAAAAGCGCGCCGTCGTAGTAGCCAAAGGCGCGACCGAACGCGGCA
>Ga0302326_10004267_pt1 | contig 33162 bp, 28 predicted proteins | sample Palsa_T0_3_FD_202264 | JGI IMG/M metagenome (GOLD analysis project Ga0302326, IMG submission 202264) | Peat permafrost microbial communities from Stordalen Mire near Abisko, Sweden - Palsa_T0_3 | ecosystem: Environmental > Terrestrial > Soil > Palsa > Peat permafrost | place: Sweden: Abisko...
TTGATCCGCTCGGGCAGCCTCGATGCGCTGGGCTGCAATCGCGCCACGCTGCTGGCCAATCTCGAGCAGGCGATGCAGGCCAGCGAGCAGAGTGCACGCAGCCGCGAGGCCGGCCAGGTCGATATATTCGGCCTGAACGCGCTCGCAGCCGCATCGGCGGCCCTGGCGCTCAAACCGGTGGCCGAGTGGAGTGCCTCCCAGCGCCTGGCAGGGGAGCGCGAGACCCTCGGACTGTACCTGACGGGCCACCCGATCGCGCCCTACGAGCAGGATCTGCGCTATTTCGCCTCCGGCCGCATCGTCGACTTCGCCAGTGACCGGCCGGCGGTGCCGGTCGATGCGGCCCGCGCCTATCTGGATGCGCGCAATGCGACCCTCGCCGGGCTCATCGTCGAGATCCGCCGGCGCGGAGCGCGCGTGAGCTTCATGCTCGATGATCGCAGCGGCCGCATGGAAGTCACGATGTTCGAGGAGGTCTACCAGCGCCACCGCGAGTTGATCGTCAAGGATGCGCTGGTGCAGGTCGAGGGGGCACTGCGTTTCGACGAGTTCAGCGACGCCTGGCGCCTGGCCGCCCGGCAGCTGCAGTCGCTCGAGACGGTGCGTGAGCGCCTGGCGCGCCACCTGCTGCTCGCGTGGCCGCCGGCGGCCGATGCCCGACAGCTGATCCCGCGGCTCGAGGCATTGCTCCGACCGGCGCGCGACGGACAATGCAGCGTGCTGCTGCGCTACCGCTGCCGCGAGGCCCATGGGACCTTGAGCTTCGGTGAGGACTGGAAAGTGCGCCCGTCGCGCGAGCTGCTCGAACAGCTCGAGCACCTGCTCGGGGCCGGCTCGGTGCGGCTGGCCTACAGCCTCGAGGCCCTGTCGGCCAGCGCGGCCCTGGCCAATTAGGCGTGGCCGGCGGCACGCCTTGCGCTTCCCCGGCCTCACCCCGTACCCTTCGCCCCCCGGCTGGAACGAATAAGAGTTGCCCCTAGATGGCCGTCAGCTTCCTCGATTTTGAGCAGCCAATCGCCGAACTTGAGGCCAAGATCGAAGAGCTTGGCCATGTGACGTCCGATGCCAAGGTCAACATCGAAGAGGAGATCTCGAAGCTGCGCGCCCGCAGCCGCGCGCTCACCCGATCGATCTTCTCGAACCTGACGCCCTGGCAGATCACGCAGCTCGCGCGCCATCCCCAGCGGCCCTACACGCTCGATTACATCGGCAGCATCTTCAGCGATTTTCACGAACTGCACGGCGATCGCATGTATGCCGACGATACCGCGATCGTCGGCGGGCTGGCGCGTCTGGAGGGCGCCACGGTCATGGTCATCGGTCACCAGAAGGGCCGTGATACCAAGGAGCGCGTGCGGCGCAACTACGGCATGCCGAAGCCCGAAGGCTATCGCAAGGCGCTGCGGCTGATGAAACTGGCCGAGCGCTTCGGCTTGCCGTTGATTACCCTGATCGACACGCCCGGCGCCTACCCGGGCGTCGGCTCGGAAGAGCGCGGCCAGAGCGAGGCGATAGCGCGCAATCTGTTCGAGATGTCGATGCTCAGGGTGCCGATCGTCACCGTGGTGATCGGCGAGGGCGGCTCGGGTGGCGCGCTCGCGATCGGTGTGTGCGATCGTCTGCTGATGCTGCAGTTCAGTACCTACTCGGTGATCTCGCCCGAGGGTTGTGCGTCGATCCTGTGGAAGAGCGCCGACAAAAAAGAGGTGGCCGCGGACGCCCTCAACCTGACCGCCGCGCGGCTGCGCGACCTGGGCCTGGTCGATGAGGTATTGCCCGAACCGCTGGGAGGTGCGCACCGCGACGCGCTGGTGATGAGCAACGCGCTGCGTGAAGGCATCATCGCCCATCTGGGCCAGCTGCAGGCTTTGAGCATCGACGCGCTGGTCGAGCGACGCGCACGGCGCATCGAATCATTCGGAGTGTACCTCGAGAACCAGCCGTGAAAGCGGCCCGCCCGGCGGCGGCCGTCGCGGCCGATGGCGCCGGCGAGGCGGCGGCGCCGGCACGCTTCAACGCCCCCTGGCTCGGCGCGCGGCTGCGAAGCCTGGTCGGCCCGCTGCGCGGCCGGCGGCTGTGCGTTGCCTATTCGGGCGGTCTCGATTCCGGGGCGCTGCTCGCGGCGCTGGCGGCATTGCGCGCGCGCGAGCACTTCGTGCTGCGCGCGCTACACGTCAATCATCGCCTGCAGCCACAGTCGGCCCGATGGGCGCAGGCGGCGCGCCTGCGCGCGCGCCGCCTGCGGGTACCGTGCGCGGTCATAACGCTTACCATCGGGCGCGGCCGCGGCGAGTCGTTGGAGGCGGCGGCCCGCGAGGCGCGCTATAGCGCGCTGACCGCGCAGCTGGCGCGCGACGAGCTGCTGCTCACGGCGCATCACCAGGAAGACCAGCTCGAGACCGTGCTGTTGGCGCTGCTGCGCGGCAGCGGCGTGCGCGGGTTGGCCGCCATGAATGCGGTGACGCCGTGGGCACATACCCTGTTGCTGCGCCCGTTGCTGCCGGTGACGCGTGCCCAGCTCGAACACTACGCACGTGCGCGTGCGCTCGGCTGGAGCGAGGATCCGAGCAACGCCGATGAACGCTTCGACCGGAATTATCTGCGTCGAGCGGTGTTGCCGTTGATCCGGCAGCGCTGGCCGGCCGCGGCTGCGACTGTCAGCCGCAGCGCCCAGCACCTGTCCGAGGCACGTGCGCTGCTCGAGCAAATGGCAATCGTCGCACTGCACGCGGCGCGCGACGGCGCCTCGCTGCGTGCGAGCGCGCTGCGGCGCCTGCCGCTGCCGCAGCGGCGCAACGCTTTGCGCCAGTGGATTGTCGAGCGCGGCCTGAAGCTTCCGGATCAGCGGCGGCTGCGCGAGATCTGCGGCCCGTTGCTCGCGGCCAGAGCCGATGCGCTGCCGACGGTCAGCTGGCGCGGCGGCCGGCTGTGCCGCTACGCCGATCGCCTGTTCGCATTCGCCGGCCCGGCGGCGAGCGCCCCGACCGGCGCCGGGCAATGGGACTGGCGCGCGCAGCCCTGGCTGCCCCTGAACGGTGGTGGCGCGCTCGGCTTGGTGCGCGACCGCCACGGCGATGTGAGACTGAGCGCGCTGCCGCGTCTGCTGAGCGTGCGCCGCCGCCGTGGCGGCGAACGACTGCAGGGCGCGCAGGGGCGCACGGCGCTGAAGGATCTGCTGCAGGCGCAAGCTCTGGCGCCGTGGGAGCGTGCCGCCGTGCCGCTGATCATGCACGCGGGGCGCATCATCGCGGTCGCGGACCTGTGGCTCGATCGCAGCTATGGCTCCGGGGATGCCCCGGCGGCCGACCGGGCCCGGTTCCGCTGGCGCCGGACCGAGGCGAAGTACGATGAATACGATTGAGACACTGCGCCCGATTTGCTAACCTGACTGCCCGTCGTCACAGGCTCTTTGTTCAGGCGGCGGATTCCTCGATGACCCGATTCATTTTCGTCACCGGCGGCGTCGTTTCCTCATTGGGGAAAGGCATAGCCGCCGCCTCCCTGGGTGCAATTCTCGAGGCCCGCGGCCTGAAAATCGCGATGGTCAAGCTCGACCCGTATATCAACGTCGATCCCGGAACCATGAGTCCGTTCCAGCACGGCGAGGTGTTCGTCACCGCCGACGGCACCGAGACCGATCTGGACCTCGGGCACTACGAGCGCTTCGTGCGTACCACCACCGGGCGCAACAGCAATTTTACCACCGGGCGGATCTACGAGCGCGTCATCGCTAAAGAGCGCCGCGGCGATTATCTCGGGGCCACCGTGCAGGTCATTCCGCACATCACCGATGAAATCAAGCGCAGCATCATGCTCGGCGCCGGTGATGCCGACGTCTGCATGGTCGAGATCGGCGGCACCGTCGGCGACATCGAGTCGCTGCCGTTTCTCGAGGCAATCCGCCAGCTCGGGGTGGAACTGGGACGAAACCAGGCGCTGTACATGCACCTGACGCTGGTGCCGGTGGTCGGCGGCTCGGGCGAGATCAAGACCAAGCCGACGCAGCATTCGGTCAAGGAGCTGCGCTCGATCGGAATCCAGCCCGATGTGCTGCTGTGCCGCTGCCGTGAAACGCTGCCCGACGAGCAGCGGCGCAAGATCGCCCTGTTCACCAACGTGGAGGAGCGCGCGGTGATCTCGGCGGTTGACGCCGACGATATCTACCGGATTCCGTTGCTGCTGCATGAGCAGGCGCTCGATGACATCGTGGTCGACAAGCTGCGCTTCGAGGTGCCGCCGGCGGACCTTGCGGCCTGGCGCCAGGTCGTCAACGCCAAGGTCAATCCCGACGGCCAGATCGACATCGCCATGGTCGGCAAGTACGTGCAGATCCGTGATTCGTACATTTCCCTGAATGAAGCGCTCATGCACGGCGGACTGAAGACGCGCACGCGCGTCAAGGTGCACTACATCGAGTCCACCGACATCGAGAAGGAGGGGATCGGCTGCCTGTCCGGCATGGACGCGGTGCTGGTTCCGGGCGGGTTCGGCGAGCGCGGTATCGAAGGCAAGATTCAGGCGGTGCGCTACGCGCGCGAGCACGGCGTGCCGTACCTCGGCATCTGCCTGGGGATGCAGCTGGCGATCATCGAGTATGGCCGCCATGTGCTCAAGCTCGCTGACGCGCACAGCACCGAATTCAATCGCGCCACGACGCACCCGGTCATCGCGCTGATCACCGAATGGCAGGACCGCAGCCTCGGCATGCAGCTGCGCGACGAGGGCTCGCAGCTCGGGGGTACGATGCGCCTGGGAGCGCAGGAGATCGTGCTGCATCCCGGCACGCAGGCGCGCGAGCTCTATGGCCGCGAGGTGATTGCCGAGCGTCATCGCCACCGCTTCGAGTTCAACAACAATTTTCTCGAGGCTTATCAGCGCGCAGGCATGAGATTTTCTGGCTTCTCGCGCGACGGCCTGGTGGAGATCATCGAGCTGCCGGCGCATCCCTGGTTCGTCGCCACCCAGTTCCACCCGGAATTCACCTCGACTCCACGCGACGGCCATCCGCTGTTCACCGGCTTCGTGCGGGCAGCGCGCGCCTATCGCGGCTCGCAGTTGCCGGCCGCGGCCGGCGCATGAAACTGGCCGGATTCGAGGTTGGAATCGATCGACCCCTGTTTCTGATAGCGGGTCCCTGCGTGGTCGAGTCCCAGGCGCTGGTGCAGGAGGTCGCGGGCACACTCAAGGAGGTCACCGACGCGCTGGCTATACCCCTGATCTTCAAGGCGTCGTTCGACAAGGCCAATCGTTCCTCGGGCAGCAGTTTTCGCGGCCCGGGGCTCGAATCGGGCCTGAAGGCTCTGCAGTCGGTGCAGCGGCACTTCAAGCTGCCGGTGCTCACTGACGTGCACGAAGACACGCCGATCGCGGAGGTTGCCGCCGTGGTGGACGTGCTGCAGACGCCGGCGTTTCTGTGCCGGCAGACCAATTTCATCCTGCAGGTTGCCGCCGCCGGCCGGCCGGTGAACATCAAGAAGGGCCAGTTCCTCTCGCCCTGGGAAATGCAGAACGTGGTGGACAAGGCGCGCTCGACCGGCAACCAGCAGATCATGGTGTGCGAACGCGGTTTCAGCTTCGGTTACAACAATCTCGTCGCCGACATGCGCTCGCTGTCGGCCATGCGCGCCACCGGCTGTCCGGTGGTATTCGATGCGACGCATTCGGTGCAGCTACCAGGAGCCCAGGGCAACGCCTCGGGCGGGCAACGCGAGTTCGTGCCGGTATTGGCGCGGGCCGCGGTGGCCGCGGGCATTGCAGGGATTTTCATGGAGACGCATCCGCGGCCGCAGGAGGCGTTGTCGGACGGGCCGAATGCCTGGCCGCTCGCGCGCATGGGGGCGCTGCTCAGCACGTTGAAGCAGCTGGATACCGCGGCCAAGTCGCAGCCCTTCGAGGAGTCACTGCTATGAGCCGAATCGCCGGAATCCACGCCCGTGAGATCATCGATTCGCGCGGTAATCCGACGATCGAAGCCGAGGTCAGGCTGCAGTCAGGCGCACTGGGACGCGCCGCGGTGCCCTCCGGGGCGTCGACCGGCACACGCGAGGCGGTGGAACTGCGCGACGGGGATCCCAAGCGCTATCAGGGCAAAGGAGTCACCAAGGCAGTCGATAACGTCAACACGCTGTTGCGCGAGGCGTTGCTCGGCCGCGAGACCAGCGACCAGGCGGGCCTGGATGCGCGCATGATCGAGCTCGACGGTACCGAGAACAAGGCGCGGTTGGGCGCCAACGCGCTGCTGTCGGTATCGCTGGCCAACGCGCATGCCGCGGCGAACGAGGCGGGGCAGCCGCTGTTCAGGTTCCTCGGCGGCGAGCGCGAGCCGGTGATGCCGGTGCCGATGATGAACATCATCAACGGCGGCGCGCACGCGAATAACACGCTCGACATCCAGGAATTCCTGATTCTGCCGGTCGGCGCGCCGTCGCTGCGCGAGGCGGTGCGTTACGGGTGCGAGATCTTTCATACGCTGAAGAAGATCCTCAGCGACCGCGGCCTGACCACCTCGGTGGGCGATGAGGGCGGTTTTGCACCCGACCTGCCTTCGAACGAAGCCGCACTGCTCACCATTCTCGAGGCGATCGAGACCGCGGGCTACAAGGCCGGTCGCGACGTTTATCTGGGGCTGGATGTGGCAAGCTCCGAGTTCTTCCGTGACGGCAAGTACGAGCTCGAGTCCGAGCATCGCAGCTTCAGTCCCGCCGAGTTCACCCAATACCTTGCGGATCTGGTGGCCAGCTACCCGATCATCTCGATCGAGGACGGCATGAGCGAGGGTGACTGGAGCGGCTGGTCGTTGCTGACCTCGGCGCTCGGGCGCAAGGTGCAGCTGATCGGGGACGACGTGTTTGTCACCAACACCCGGATCCTGGCTGAGGGCATCTCGCGCGGCGTCGCCAATGCAATCCTGATCAAGCCGAATCAGATCGGTACGCTGACCGAGACGCTCGCTGCCATCAACATGGCCGAGCAGGCGCATTACGCGTCCATCATCTCGCACCGCTCGGGCGAGACCGAGGACTGCACCATCGCGGATATTGCGGTTGCGACCGCGGCCACGCAGATCAAGACCGGCTCGATGTCGCGCTCCGATCGCGTCGCCAAGTACAACCAGCTGCTGCGAATCGAGGAACTGCTCGGCGGCAAGCCGCGCTATGCCGGCCGCGACGCATTCCCATTGAAGATATGAGCCCGGTGCAGCTTTGAGTGTTACCCTAGCAGCGCCATGAAGTGGCTAGCCGTCGCCCTGTTTGCCGCACTACTGCTGTTGCAGTATCGGCTCTGGCTGTCGAACGATGGTGTCGCGGAGGTGCTGCGGCTGCAGGCTGCGGTGGCCGCGCGACAGGCCGACAACGCGCGCCTGTTCGAGCGCAATCAACAGCTCGCTGCCGAGGTGCGTGATCTGAAGCAGGGCTACAGCGCGCTCGAGGAGCGTGCACGCAGCGATCTTGGCATGATCGCGGGCAACGAATCCTTCTACCAGGTGGTCCCGCCGCGGCCGCCGGCCCCGGCAGCCGCGCCGATGTCTTCGGTGCCGCAGAATCCGCAGCGAACGGCTGCGGCCCGCTAGGGGCTCGTGGATAGCTCGGCTAGGCCGGCCGCTCCGTCCCGCCTATGCGCTATTGGATCGTGATGCCGGCCGCGGGCGCGGGCCGGCGCTTTGGCAGTACCAAGCAATACGCGTTGCTGGGCGATCGCACGGTGCTCGAAACCGCCCTGCAGGTGTTCCTGAATGACGCGCAATGTCTTGGCGGTAGCCTGCTGCTGGCAGCGGATGATCCGCACCGCCAGCGCCTCGCGGCCGGTCTGCCGCCGCAGATCGCGGTGGTCGAGGGCGGCCCCGAGCGCGCTCACTCGGTGTGCAACGGCCTGCGCGCGCTGGCCGCGCGCGCCGCCGCCGACGACTGGGTGCTGGTGCACGATGCGGTGCGGCCGATGCTGAGCGCGGCCGATCTGCAACGTGTGCTGCACTACGGGGCTGGCGATGCAGTCGGTGCGTTGCTGGCGACACCGGTCGCCGACACGGTCAAGCGGGCGCAGGACGGCGCCGGGCCGATCGGGGTGCGCCGTTGCGCCGCGACGCTGCCGCGCGAGGCGCTATGGCTCGCGCAGACACCGCAGATGTTTCGGTACGCGGCGCTGCGCGCGGCGCTCGAGCACGCCATCGCCGCGGGCCGAACGCCCACCGACGAGGCTCAGGCGATGGAATGGCAGGGGCATGCGGCACTGCTGGTCCAGGCGCAGGACAGCAACATCAAGATCACGACCGCACCGGATCTGCGCCTGGCGCTGGCGATCCTGCGGCAGCGGGAAATCCAATGAGAGTGGGTTCGGGTATCGACGTGCATGCCTTCGGACCGGGCGAGGCGGTGATGCTGGGCGGCGTGCGCATCGCGCACAGCCGGGGGATCGTCGCGCATTCGGACGGTGATGTGCTGCTGCATGCACTGGTGGACGCGCTGCTGGGCGCGGGCGGCCTGGGGGACATCGGCCAGCATTTTCCCGACAGTGATCCGCGCTGGAAGGGGGCCGACAGCGCGCGCTTCGTGGCCGCTACTCTGGAGTTGCTCGAGCGCCAGGGCCAGCACGTGGTGAACGCCGATCTGACGCTGCTGGCCGAGGCGCCGAAGATCGGGCCCTGGCGCGAGGCGATTCGAAGCAGCGTCGCGCGCATGCTGGGACTGCCGCCCGCGTGCGTGAACCTGAAAGCCACGACTACCGAACACCTCGGCTTTGTCGGCCGCAGTGAAGGCCTGATGGCAATGGCGACGGTCCTGATCGATGAGCGCTGAGCCGCGCCGCCCCGGGCGCGCGCCCTCAGGCGCGGGCCAGCAATACCAGCGTCGCACCGGTGCCGCCGCCGACCGGCCGCGCCGAGGCGAAGGCCAGCACCGGATCTGCACGGCGCAGCAGTGCGTTGACGGTGTTCTTGAGCACCGGCCCGCGCGTGCCCGAGCGCAGCCCCTTGCCGTGAATCACGCGTACGCAACGCAGTTCGCGTGCGCGTGCTGCCCGCAGGAACGCATGCAGCTGCACCGCGGCCTGATCGACGGTCAGACCGTGCAGATCGATCTCGGACTCCACGCGATACGCACCGCGGCGCAACTGCCGCAGCACGGTCTCGGGAACACCGGCACGGCGGAACAGCAGCTCGTCGCCGGGCTGCACGTCATACAGATCAGCGCCGCTGCCGAGGCTCTCGCGCAGCACCGCGGCGCGCTCGGCCCGCGCAAATTTCGCCCGCGGCCGCACATTGCGCCGCCCCGGGGGTGCTCGCAACGGGCGTTTGAGCGGCTGCACGTCGCGCATCGCGCGCCGGAACAGCTCGCCTTCGTCCGCCTCGCGCTCGTCCTCCTCCTGGCCCATCGCAGCCTGCTCCTTCCGGCGAGAGCATTGAAGTATATGGTCCGCCCCGTGGCCATTGTGCCGTTTAAAGGTTGACCCGCCCGTGGTCCCTGAAGATATTTCCTCGTGAAAATACTCGTCAGTAACGATGACGGTTATCGAGCCGAGGGTATCATTCAGCTGCGCGCCGCCATGGCGTCGCTGGGCGAGGTCACGGTCGTCGCGCCGGACCGAAATCGCAGCGGCGCCGGTAATTCCCTGACGCTGGATGCGCCGCTGCGCGTGTTCCAGGCCGAGCCTGGAGTGCATTACGTGGCGGGCACCCCCACCGACTGTGTGCATCTGGCGATCTCCGGGGTGTTCGATTTCGAATTCGACATGGTGGCCTCGGGTATCAACGACGGCGCCAACCTCGGTGACGATGTGCTGTATTCCGGCACCGTGGCGGCGGCTATCGAAGGCCGGTTTCTGGGTCTGCCGACGGTGGCGATCTCGTTGTGTACTTCCCCGGGCGGCGGCCGGCATTTCGATACCGCAGCGCGTGTGGCGCAGCGGCTGGTCGCCGCGCTGTTGCAGCGGCCGCTCGACGCCGCACTGATACTCAACGTCAACGTACCGGATCGGCCTTATTCCGAGCTGGTCGGATACTCGAGCACGCGCCTGGGTTTTCGCCACCGCTCCGACGCGGTGATCCCGGCGCGCGACCCCAAGGGCAATCCGGTGTATTGGATCGGTCCGGCCGGCGCCGGCGCGGACGCCGGCGCCGGCACCGATTTTCTGGCGGTGGAAAATGGCCTGGTATCGGTCACCCCGCTGCAGATCGATCTGACACGCCATGCGGCCATACCCACCATCGGTCGCTGGCTGGAGAGCCTATGAGCCGGAGGCAATGAACGATCCGCGCTTTGCCGGCATCGGCATGACTTCGGCACGCACCCGCGACCGCCTGGTGCAACGCCTGCGCGATCAGGGCATTGCCAACCCCGCGGTGCTGGATCGCATCCGTAATCTGCCGCGCCACATATTCGTGGACGAGGCGCTGGCCAGCCGGGCGTATGAGGATACGGCGCTGCCGATCGGCTTCGGCCAGACCATCTCGCAGCCCTACATCGTCGCCCGCATGACCGAGGCCCTGCTCGAGGGGGGTCCGCTGGGCAAGGTGCTCGAGATCGGTACCGGCTGCGGCTACCAGACGGCCGTGCTGGCCCCGCTGGTGGGACGCGTGTACTCGATCGAGCGCATCGAAGCGTTGCTCAAGCGTGCGCGTGACCGCCTCAAGGAACTGCAGATTCGCAATACGCGCTTCCGGCACGGCGATGGCACGCAAGGCTGGAAGAGCCAGGCACCGTTCGATGGCATTCTGATCGCCGCGGCACCCTTGTCCGTCCCCGAGACTCTGATCGGACAGCTCGCGATCGGCGGCCGGCTCATCGTGCCGGTCGGACCCGAGGGCGAGCAGCAGCTGGTGCGCCTGACACGACGCGAGCAGGGCATCGAGCGGCGTCTGCTCGGCGCCGTGGCGTTCGTCCCGCTGCTGGGGGGCACCGGCTAGACGATTTTCGGAGCCGCTGAAGTTCTAGTATTTACATTAAATTATCGACCTTAGAAAACACCTATAACTGCCAGATTTCTAAGGGCGAAAATTTGGAGGCTTGTAAATGCTTGTGGGACCGGCTTACTATCTTTCTACTGTCTGTCTTACACGACAGTTCCCCTGAAAGGGGAGGCGCACGCGAAGAAGACACAGGGGTGAACAGGGGAAGACCGCAGTTAAGAGCAACAAAAAAAATCAGTTTCGAAAACGAGAATAATAAAGTGTGAAGCGGGAACAATTACTCGATTGTGTCAGCTTCGAGTAGTTGGGGGCAGTTGGACGATCTTTCTCTCCCTGTGTCTTCTTCGGGTGCGCTTCCTGCCGCACCTGACCCCCTTTTTTTTATGGAAACAGTCCCGCGAGCACGCTGCGTGCTTCGCTCGCCAGGATGTTGTAAGTCCGACACGCCGCGCCGAGGCTCATGCATTCAAGGGCAATCCCGCGAGTGCGAAAGGCCGCCCGGATGGCTGCACCCGGCAGCTGCTGAATCTCCCCCGCGCCGAACAGCACGATGTCGGCGCGCAGCGCGAGCAGCGGTTCGAGCTGCGATTCCGACAGTTCGGGAATCGAGCTGGCGCTCCAGTCGAGCAGCAGCTGCTGCGGCGTGACGATGCACGGGCGCGTGATGCGCTGCTCGCCGATGACGATCACGCCGGCGTCGTAGCGGCGCACGAGGTTGATGCGCGGATCGGAGTCGAGTGAGAGCCGCATGACCGGTACGATACGACATCGTGGCCGAACTGGTCCTTGTCCTCACTGATTTTTTTTCGGCCGCGGGCGGGCGCGACCGGGGCGAGGACGTGGGGGCCGGTTTGCCGCGCCTGCCGCTGCTCGAGACCCTGCTGGCGCGCTCCCGCGTCACGGCATTGCCCGCGGCCTGGCGCGGCTGGCTGGCTGCGCGCAGCAGCAGTGTGTCGTGTCAGGCAGCAAGCCCCGCCGCGACCGTGGCTGCGGCGTGGGCCGCACGCCCAATTTCGGGGCCGGTGCCCGGCCAGGTGTGGCTCGCGACCCCGGTGCATTATTTTGCCGGGCTCGACAGTGTCCATCTTCATCCTGCGGGCCTGCTGCGGCTCGACAGCGAAGAGCAGCGGCGACTGACGGCGGATTTCACCCGCGTGTTTGCCGACTCGCCGTGGCAGCTGCGCTCGCTCGGTCAGCGTGAGCTGTTGCTGGCGGGTCCCGCGATCAACGCGAGCGGCGCGGATCCGGCATATTTTGCCGGCTGCGATCCCTCCCCCGGTTTGCCACGCGGCGAGGGCGCGGCGACACTGCGACGTCTGGGAGCAGAGATGGAGATGTGGCTGTATGAGCATCCGCTCAATCTCGAGCGCCGCAACCGCGGTGAGCTGCCGGTGACCACACTGTGGCTCTGGGGCGCAGAGGCGGCCCCGGCGGCAGTGCCGACCGGCGGCCCGCCGTCGGCGCCGGCTGTGCCGAGCGCGCCGGCGACAGCAGCGCGCCTGTACGGGCGCGATACCTACGCCGAGGCGCTGTGGCGGCTACAGGGCGGAGTGGCCGCGGCGCTACCGGCGGCCTTTGACGCCGCTTTGATCACCCCGGATGCCGATAGCGTATTTCTCTATCCGCTGCTGCAGCCGCAAGGCTTGACCGCGGCTTTCGAGCAGCTCGAGCAGCGCTGGTTGCCCGCGGCGCTGCGCGCCGTATCGGCGCGGCGTGCATCGGTGCTGAGGCTGCTGGTCGGTGCGCACGCCTACAGCTGGCGCTGGCTGGACCGGGCCCGGTTCTGGCGCGCGCGCGCGCCGTGGTGGGAGACGCTGGCTTGAGTCTGACGATCGTCCGCCGCTCCTGGCCGCTGCCCTGGCCGGTGCTGGATCCGCAGATGCACCCGGTGCTGCAACGGGTGTATGCGGCACGCGGCGTGCGCGGCGTGCATGACCTTGAGCTGTCGATGCAGCAGCTGCTTCCGATCGGCACCCTGGGCGGGGTCGAGGCAGCCGCGGAGCTGTTGTGTCAGCACCGTCAGCGCGGCGGCCTGGTGCTGATCATCGGCGATTTCGATGCCGACGGCGCCACCAGTACGGCCGTCTTCGTACGCGCGCTGCGCAGCTGGGGTTTTGCGGCCGTGGACTTTCTGGTGCCCAACCGTTTCGAGTTCGGCTACGGGCTGACGCCGGAGATCGTCGCGCTGGCGGCAACGCAGCATCCGGCCCTGATCGTGACGGTGGACAACGGCATTTCGAGCAACGCCGGTGTGGCGGCGGCGCGCGCCGCCGGCATCGAGGTGCTGATCACCGATCATCATCTGCCCGGCCTCGAGCTGCCGCCTGCCAACGTCATCGTCAATCCGAATGTGCCGGGCAGCGCCTTCGGTAGCCGCGCCCTGGCGGGCGTCGGCGTGGCGTTCTATGTGATCGCGGCGCTGCGGCGCATGTTGGAAGCGCGTGGCCTGCTGCCGCCCGGCGCGCTCATGGCGGCCGAGCTACTGGATCTGGTGGCCCTGGGAACCGTGGCCGATGTGGTGCCGTTCGACCCTAATAACCGCATCCTGGTGGCGCAGGGCCTGGCGCGCATTCGGGCCGGGCGCTGTGTGCCCGGCATCATGGCGCTGCTGGCCGTCGCGCGGCGCAGCCACGCCAGCGCGGTCGCGTCGGATCTGGGTTTCGCCGTGGCGCCACGGCTCAACGCCGCCGGCCGGCTCACCGACATGTCGATTGGCATCCGTTGCCTGCTGAGCGATCAGCCCGAAGAGGCGCGTGCCGCGGCGCAGGAACTCGACGCCCTCAACTCCCAACGCCGGCAGATCGAAGCGAAGATGCAGGCCGAAGCGCTGTCTGCAATCCGGGTGCTGGGCGATCCGGGCAGCGGCGTCACGCGTGCCGGGGTGTGCCTGTTCGATGCCAGCTGGCACCAGGGCGTCGTGGGTCTGGTGGCCAGCCGGGTCAAGGAGCGCTTGCGCCGGCCGGTGATCGCGTTCGCGCGCGTCGATGCCACGACGCTGCGAGGCTCGGCGCGCTCGATTCCTGGCATCCATGTGCGCGACCTGCTCGATGCGATCGCGACACGCAATCCGCTCCTGATCGAGAAATTCGGCGGCCACGCGATGGCCGCCGGTGTGACGCTGGCGGCCGCGCGACTCGATCAGTTTGCCGCTGCCTTCGATGGCGAATGCAGCGGCGCGCTAGCCCGGCTGGGCTCGCCGGACGTGATCGAGACCGATGGCGAACTGCGGCTGGATGAACTGGCGCTGCCCCTGGCCGCAGCGTTGCGTGCCGGCGGGCCCTGGGGCCCGGGGTTTCCGGAGCCGCTGTTCGACGGGGTGTTTCGCATTCAATCGGCACGCCTGGTCGGGGAACGCCACCTGAAACTCGGGTTGAGTGCACCGGAAGGACGCGGACAGTTCGATGCGATTGCGTTCAATTTCGCCGATGGCGATCCGCAGGCGGCGGTCCTGCCCAGTGGCGCGACGCGGCTGGTCTACCGGCTGGAGAGCAACGAATACCTGGGCGAGGCGCGGCTGCAGTTCGTCATCGAGCACGTGCTGCCCGCATAATCGGCACGCGAGCCTGCTAGAATCCTCCGATGGAAGTCAGCCAGCTCAAACGTACGCTCAAAGATCTCGAGGAACGTGCCGTCTCCTTGAGGGGGTTTCTTTGAGTACGACCGCAAGAAAGAGCGTCTAGAAGAGGTCAGCCGCGAGCTGGAAGAGCCCACCGTCTGGAGCGCGCCCGAACGCGCCCAGGAACTGGGGCGCGAGCGAGCGCGGCTGGTCGGCGAGCTTGCCGAACTCGATCGCGCCAGCAACGCGGTCAGCGACGCGGCGCAGTTGCTCGAACTGGCCGAGAGCGAGAACGATGAGTCAACCGCGCGCGACATCGAACGTGACGCCGGCCAACTCGAAGCCGGCGTGCGCAAGCTCGAGTTCAAACGCATGTTTCGCGGCGCGATGGATGCCCACAGCGCTTTTCTGGATATCCAGGCCGGCGCCGGCGGCACCGAGGCGCAGGACTGGGCCCAGATGCTGTTGCGCATGTACCTGCGCTGGGGCGCAGCGCACGGCTTCGTCTGCGAGGTCATCGACTCCAGTCCCGGCGAAGTCGCGGGCATGAAGAGCGCCACGGTCTCGATCCAGGGTGAATACGCTTACGGTTGGCTGCGCACCGAGACCGGGGTGCATCGCCTGGTGCGTAAATCGCCGTTTGATTCCGGCAACCGGCGGCATACCTCGTTCGCATCGGTGTTCGTGTCGCCGGAAGTCGACGAGAGCATCGATATCGAGATCAATCCAGCGGATCTGAGGATGGACGTCTATCGCTCCAGTGGCGCCGGCGGCCAGCATGTCAACAAGACCGAGTCGGCGGTGCGCATCACGCATCTGCCCAGCGGCATCGTGGTGGCTTGCCAGAACGAGCGCAGCCAGCACAAGAACCGCGCGACCGCCATGAAGATGCTGAAGGCCAAGCTGTACGAACTCGAGGTGAACAAGCGCAACGCAGCCGCCAAGGTGCTCGAGGACTCCAAATCCGATGTCAGCTGGGGTCATCAGATCCGCTCTTACGTGCTCGATCAATCGCGCATCAAGGATCTTCGCACCGGGGTCGAGGTCGGCAATACCGCGGCCGTTCTGGATGGCGATCTCGACCAATTCCTGGAAGCGAGCCTGAAGGCGGGACTATGACCAAGGACAAGACCAGCGGTGGCGCTCGGCCGCCAGCGGTGCCCGCGGACGAGGCTGCGCCGGATCCCGATGAGAACCGCCTGATCGGTGAGCGACGCGCCAAGCTTGCGGCCTGGCGCGAGCGTGCGGTTGCCTTTCCGAACGATTTCCGTCGCGATGCCCTGGCCGCGCAATTGCTCACCACCTACGCCGATCGCGATGCCGGCTGGCTCGAGGCGCACCCGGTGCACGTGCGGGTGGGCGGACGCATGATGTTCAAGCGTGTCATGGGTAAGGCGAGCTTTGCCAAGATTGCCGACCGCAGCGGCCAGATCCAGCTGTTCCTGCAGGACGGCACGCTCGGGGAGTCGTATGAGGAGTTCAAGGGATACGACGTCGGGGATTTTCTCGGTGCCGAGGGTGCGCTGTTTCGTACCAGGACCGGCGAATTGTCGGTGCGGGTCGAGCGCCTGGTCTTACTGACCAAATCGCTGCGGCCGCTGCCGGACAAGTGGCATGGACTGGCTGACACCGAGCTGCGTTATCGCCGGCGCTACGTTGACCTGGTGATGAATCAGGCCAGCCGCGAGGTGTTTCGCACACGCACGCGCCTGCTGCGCTATCTGCGCGATTATCTCGACGCGCTCGACTTCATGGAGGTCGAGACGCCGATGATGCAGCCGATTCCGGGCGGCGCCGCCGCGCGGCCGTTCAGGACCCATCACAACGCGCTCGATCTGGACATGTACCTGCGTATCGCCCCGGAGCTGTACCTGAAGCGTCTGATCGTCGGTGGCTTGGAGCGCGTGTACGAGATCAACCGCAATTTTCGTAATGAGGGCTTATCGACCCAGCACAATCCAGAATTCACCATGCTCGAGCTGTACTGGGCCTACACCGATTACATCGAGCTGATGGAACTGATCGAGCGGCTGCTGCATGGCCTGGCCGACTCGCTCCTGGGATCGCGACGCGTGAGCTACCAGGGCCGCGAATACGATCTGGCCAAGCCGTTCAGACGCATCGCGGTCGAGGAGGCGATCCTGGAGCAGAACTCGGTGCTCGAGCGCGCTCATCTGCGCGATGTGCCGTATCTGCGCGCCGCCTGTGAGCGCCTCGCAATCCCCTACAAGGAGCACGACGGGGCCGGCAAACTGCAGATCGAGATCTTCGAGAAGACCGTCGAGCACACGCTGATCGATCCGACCTTTGTCCATGCGTATCCGGCCGAGGTGTCACCGCTGTCGCGCGCCAACGACACCGATCCGTTCGTGACCGATCGTTTCGAGTTCTTCCTCGCCGGTCGCGAGCTGGCGAACGGTTTCTCCGAGCTCAACGATCCGGAGGATCAGGCCGAGCGCTTTCGCGCCCAGGCCGCGCGCAAGGATTCGGGTGACGACGAGGCGATGCACTATGACGCGGACTATATCCGCGCGCTCGAATATGGCATGCCGCCTACCGCCGGCCTGGGGCTGGGCGTTGACCGTCTGGTGATGTTCTTCACCGATTCGGCTTCGATCCGCGACGTGCTGCTGTTCCCGCAGATGCGCCCCGAGAGCTAGCCGGCACCCGAGTCAATCTCATACGCCCGCGGCGAAGAATTGAACCAATGGTCGAGCGCGACCAATCAAAGGGTATAGAGCACATGGAGAATTTTTCGTTAACGAGAAGTTCTGCATATGCTCTATAACCTTATAGGCGCACGATCGCAGCCTACGCTGAGCTCGTTATGAGTGTCACCGTACAGACGCGGGTTATGTCAATGCCCTAGTGTTGCGCTTGCAGCATCCATCGCGCGTTGGCTCGGTCGATTCCAGCCGTGTTTCCGCTCCGCTCGTGGTGATGTAAAGCAAGAAGTTGCGACGTGATGCTATGCGCTCGTCGCGCCTCCCGCAATAACAGATCTAGGAGACACATCGTGAAATCAAACTATCTGATTCCCATGGCATTGGGCGCATTACTTTTCGGTAGCGCAATTGCCAATGCACAGACCCCATCCACTTCGGCCGCGGCTACGCCGAACGCAAATCAGGCTGACGTGACCAAAGGCAACGATCTGGTGGATTCCTCGCAAGCCGTACCGCCAAATCAAAGGGACAACGTGCGGTCCGACGGTGAGGACAAGGCTGACGGAAACGATCTGGTGAGCCCGGATAAAGCCGGCATGAAGCAAGCCATGGCAACGCATCCGAGCTTTAACAGTCTGGATACCCAAAAGAAAGGGTCCCTGACTGCGGATGATGTCAAGGGCAACAAGTGGCTCGGCAAGAACTTCTCCAGATGCGATACGGACCATGATGGTACGTTAAGTCGCCAGGAGTACAGCGCCTGCAAATAATGGCCTGACGTCAATACCTGCCGCAGCAGGCCGCCTTTTGCTAATGACCGAGAGTCGCAAAGGGCTGCCTGCGTTGGTCGACGAGGTTGGCTGGCGGCTGCTGTGCGTTCGATAGAGGCAACTGCATCCGGTGATCGAAATGAAGCGTACTGGTTCGGTGTTTCCCCTGGGTTCCGAGTTCGACGGCTTTCTATTGGCGCCGATCGGCGATGACAATAATGGAATGCTGCTGAGCGTCCTATCAGCGCTGGCGCGACTGGATGTGGATCCCTGGGAGGAGGCTGCCGCGTTAGCTCGGTTGCCTGGGGATGTTGCGACTAAAAAGTTGGCCTCACTGAATGCGGCTCTGCCCGCCGGGCAGCCTGCGCCGCCGAGGAGCGTTCAGTGACAATCAAGGGCTTGACAATCGAAGATCACGTGAGCGAGGCGGCTGCGGAGCCCCCGGTGAATGGCGCGCACGAGACGGCACCGCGGGCAGCGACACAGCAAGAGGACCAGCAGGCGCAGCAGAGCCAAGCAAGTGCAGTGCATCCACCGGGCCAGCGTTCGGCGCCGGGACGGCGGCCACTCTTTCGCACCTGATGAATGACGGCGTTGGCGGTCGAAGAGGCCACCGCTACCGGGAAGCATCCGCACATGATCGTATGTAAATTTGAAACCCTCAACCTGGCTATCGGCATCATGCCGTGCGCGCTAACGCACAGACGCCTGCGCCGCGCACTCCCGAGTACTGCAGTGATTTCTGACGCGTTCGTCTTCGGTCCGAGGAGAGCATAAATTGTGCTCTTGTCGAGTGTTTTGTATTGAATGCTCTCGAAGGAGAATCAACTATGTTACGCAGTCTGAACGATCTAGAGGGTTATGCGATTCGTGCGACCGACGGTCTGATTGGGCACGTGAAGGATTTCTATTTCGATGACGAAGCCTGGGTGGTCCGCTACCTTGTCGTCGAGACGGGCAGCTGGCTGTCGAGTCGCAGGGTACTGATCTCGCCGATCGCCATCGGTCAGCCGAACTGGACGGACAAAGTGCTTGCCGTCTCGATCACCCGGGAGCAAGTCAGGAACAGCCCCGACATTGACACCGACAAGCCGGTATCGCGGCAGCACGAGATGGAATATTTCGGGTACTACGGTTACTACCCGTACTATTGGGGAGGTGCCGGACTCTGGGGTGGAGGGGTTTATCCTGGGACGATGCTAATGGGCGCAGGCTACGCTGGCTCCGGTGCCGATTACGTCACGGCGCAGGCGGAGCAGGCTCGGGTAGCGCGTGAGGCCGGCCAGCACGAGAATGACGATCCTCACCTGCGCAGCGGCAACGCGGTGATGAAATATCACATCGAGGCGAGCGATGGCGGCATCGGGCACGTCCAGGGCTTGCTTCTCGACGATGAAACCTGGGCCGTTCGATACCTCGTTGTGGATACCAGCAATTGGTGGCTTGGACACCAGGTGCTCATCGCGCCAAAATGGATCCAGCACGTGAGCTGGTCGGAACGCACGGTCTCGGTCAATCTGACCCGGCAGTCGGTGAAGGATGCTCCGCCGTTCCATTCAGCGGTGGCGCTGGATCGAGGCGAGGAAATCAGGCTGCACAAACATCATAAACGTGCCGGGTATTGGGCGGATGAGGTAAAGCTGGAGAATCCGCAACTTCGCCCCGTCAAGTCCGCGTCGCAATGAGCGAGCCACAAGGATACCTGATGGTCCGGACTCTTACTTGCGACCGTCAATATTATATTCTAGCGCGGCGAAGCTAACAGCGGGCGCGTGAAGGTATAGTGACGAAGCAGGCGGGTAGGCACCCAGCCGGTTGTACCCGATCTTGCAGATTGGTGACTTTTCCGGGCGCACGTCACGATGCAACGGGTGAAGTAGCGACATCATGCTGCGTGCACCTCGCGCGAACCGCAAATAAGTTCTGCGTTGGCGAGCGCAAGGGGTTCGCGCGCTCGTGGCCGATAATGTGGAAGAGATTGCTAGCCGAGTTCGTGCAGTCTCAACACCGTATGAGTCGACAACCAGCGTGCGCCTCGACGCCCCTAAGCGCCAGATTCCCTAAAACGAGCGGCGCCGATTAGAGAGGGCTTCGTTAAAAAGGGTCAATCATAAAATGCGACCTGCGTGCGTGGCGCGGTGGATCAGACCCCTAAAGGACCGGACAGATCATTGGCGTACGAAAGAGGAGTACAATCTCTCTAGAGATTTAGTGTTATGCCAAGCGTAACCGGCACAATGCGCTGCTTCTCCCGCACCGTCCGTAAGCGGCACCGGACAATACGGCGCGCGACTGTATCTGTGGCCACCGGCCTCACAGCAGTGTATGTGTCTATCTGCTCTCGTTATTCCACCGAAGAGAAGCGACGTCTGGTCGAGGAGACCCTGCAGGACATTGAGGAAATCATTTGCACTGTGCCTCCCGGCTGCGGAGCCCGACGTACACTGTGTGTATGGGTCTACATCCTTTTCCTGACTAGTGCTCTTGCTGGATGTACGCTATACCACACATATGAGAAATGCGGTTTTCTCGGCTGCCCGGGTGACGCGAAGATCACTGCGGATGTAGCGATTCAGCTCAGTCGATGCTCCTTTTTGGAGCCAAATGCAATCCGCGTGCAGTCGTGGGATCATGTTGTATATCTCAATGGTGGAGTGGCCTCTGGTTTAGAGATCGGCACGGCTGAGTCGATCGCACGTCAGGTCCCAGGCGTGGCGGGCGTCGTGAACTCGATCACGTTAAACGAACGGTGACCGGAACCGCGCTCGAGGCTCGCCATTGCCCGCGCTAAGGACAAGACGTTTCATTTCACCGTATCGACTCGGCGCACCCGTCCAGTCAGCGCCCGGTCCACCAACTAGACCAACGCCACGACCGAGACGCCGCTCTCGCTACTTCAGGTTTGGTAGGCCAACAAACAGTGTGTGCAAGCCCGCATACCCTCTGTGTGACTGCTACTAGGAGTGCGAAGCGGCCGTTGCGCGCGGCGACTCATGTGCCGCCATCTGCTGCGCGACTTCGCGGCGGCCAGGGTTGCGCATATACAGAAGCCCTGCCGCGTCGTGTGATTGCCAATTTCGGGCGTGATCCCGGCCGCGAAAGGCCGCCGCCGAATTATCCTGTAAACATCCGCTTGGGCGATAGGATCGGTGGTCAGTTGCCGAGCCCGACCTCGCGGACCGGATCGCCGGCGAGGGCCGCGGCGCTGATATAAGCATCCAGATAGGCCTCATGGTGTGGTTGCAAGGCATCTCATGGCGCTTACTGCAATGTAGGTGCCCCCTTCCGTCTACCTAATCAGCGATCAAACACCTACACGTGGAGGACGAGGCTTGGGAGTTCTCACGCGGCAGCCGCGTGGTTATTACGAGAAAGAGCCTTAGTGGCGAGCAAATACTGGTTGCTGTCGCTCTCAGCCCATGGACCCAAACACTCCTGTCAAGGTGCGATGACTAAACGGTTTCGATCGGTGCGACGCCGCCTGCGTACATAAACAGACAAATTTCGTAAGCGTGTACTCACGGCCGCATGTTCATGAGTGCGGCGATGTGGATGATGTCTAGTTTGTAGCGGGCAAGAGTGTACGTGTCCGCTTGGAGCACAAATGGACAGTTCCACTCTTGAGACGCGTGCCGAGGTCTCGGGTCGCAAGGTTGTAACGCGGCGATTCCGTAGTCTTGAGGACAAGCTGCAGATTATCAGGGATGCGCGCGCGCCGGGCGCATCGGTCGCGGCGGTGGCCCGCACGCACGGCATCAACGCGAACCTGTTGTTCGCATGGATGCGGCAGGAGGAGCAAGGAGTGCTCTGTGCAAAAACGCGCGGCTCGGCGCCGGCGCTTCTGGCAGTGCGTGTCGAGCCAGGCACGCCCGTGGCGCCGAGGTCTCAGGGCGAGCGCAGTGCCGAGCGTATCGAGATCGAGCTACCAGATGGCGTCTGCGTGCGAGCCTACGGGTCGGTGCCCTGGGAGGGCCTGGAGCGGGTTTTGCGCCTGCTGCGGCGATGATTGGACTGCCAGCGAGCACGCACGTGTGGCTGGCGGCGGGCGTGACGGATTTGCGCAAGGGATTTGACGGATTGGGCGCGGTCGTGAAGGCGACGCTGGCGGAGGATCCGTACTCGGGTCACGTGTTCGCGTTCAGGGGGCGTCGCGGTGATCGCTTGAAGCTGCTGTGGTGGGACGGGGACGGACTGTGTCTGTTTGCGAAGCGACTGGAGCGAGGCAAGTTTGTGTGGCCGCGCGCCACGAGTGGAGTGGTTGCACTGTCTCCCGCACAGCTGGCAATGCTCATCGAGGGGATTGATTGGCGGCGCGTCGAACGCACGCAACGTCCGGAGCTTGTGGTGTAGCAAAGAGCTTGTTTTGTAGGCTTTTCGCGTGGCATCACGCGGCGGTACACGATATAATGCCGGCGTGGACGAGCTCACCGAGCTACCCGATGATGTCGCGAGCCTCAGGCAGCTCGTCGCGACGATGCGGCAAGCCTTGGTGAACCGGGATCTTGAGATCGAGCATCTCAAGCTGATGCTCGCCAAGCTGCGTCGCGCCCAGTATGGCCGCTCCTCGGAACAGCTCGACGAGCGCATCGAGCAGCTGGAGCTGTCGATCGAGGAGCTTGAGGCCACCCGTGCCCAGGCGTCTGGGCCCGCGCACAGTGATGAGATCACCCGTGCCAAGCCAGTACGCCGGCCGCTGCCGGCGACATTGCCACGCGAGAGCGTAACGCATGCGCCGGTGCCGGCCGACAGTCCCTGTCCTCATTGCGGTGGGAAGCTGCGGTATCTGGGCGAGGATGTCACCGAGGTCCTGGAGAGGATCCCCGAGCAGTTCAAGGTTATCCGCCACGTGCGGCCGAAGCTCTCCTGCGCGACCTGCGCGCAGATCCTTCAGGCCCGCGCACCGAGTCGGCCGATCGAACGCGGCATCGCAGGTCCTGGGTTCCTCGCCCACGTCCTGGTATCCAAGTTCTGCGATCACCAGCCTCTGTACCGACAGAGCCAGATCTATGCGCGCGAGGGGATTGATCTGGATCGCTCGACCCTGGCGGGCATGGTGGGACGCTGCGCAGCGCTGCTCACGCCGCTCGCCGAGGGACTCGGTGAGTATGTGCGCAGCGCGGCCAAGATCCATGCCGATGACACCCCGATCCCCGTGCTCTCGCCAGGCAACGGCAAGACCAAGACCGGGCGGTTGTGGACCTACGTTCGCGATGACCGCCCGTGGGCCGATCCCGCGCCGCCCGCGGTCTGGTTCCGATATTCACCGGATCGCAAGGGTGAGCGCCCTCTGGAGCATCTTCGCGATTACCACGGCCTGCTGCAGGCCGATGGTTACGCGGGCTTCAACCGCCTGTACGAGACCGGCCGCGTCACCGAGGTTGCTTGCTGGGCGCACGTGCGCCGACCCTTTTACGACATCGCCGCGGCCGGCGACTCCCCGATTGCACGCGAGGCGCTCGAGCGCATCCAGGTACTGTTCGCCATCGAGGCGGAGGTCCGGGGTCGAGGGGCCGATGAGCGCCGCTTGGTGCGCCAGGCCCGTGCCGGACCGATCCTCGAGGATCTGCAGCGCTGGTTCCAGAGCACATTGAGCCAGTTGTCGCGCAAATCGCCCCTGGCGATCGCGATGCGCTATGCGCTCACGCGCTGGACCGCGTTGACGCGCTATCGCGACGACGGGCGCCTGGAGCTCGAGAACAACGCGGCCGAGCGCGCGCTGCGCGCCGTGGCCCTCGGCCGCAAGAATTTTCTGTTCCTCGGTGCCGACAGCGGTGGTGAGCGGGCAGAAGCCATCTACTCGCTGATCGGTACCGCTAAGCTCAATGAGCTGGATCCGGAAGGCTATCTGCGCTATGTCCTCGAACGCATAGCGGATCATCCGATCAACCGCATCGAGGAGTTGCTTCCGTGGAACGTGGTCCTCGCCGCCCCGGCGGCTCCAAGTCTCGCCGCCTAACGACATCGCCATTGGCCAACATCGAGTGGCTCATCGCTGAACAGGGGGCAATCACCCTCAATGAGATCTCCCCGGTCGGCTGCGTCGCCGCTGCCGCAGACAACCACATCTGCTACGCGATGCTCGTTCGGCACGAGGGCGAGACCGTGCTCGAGCTCCTGCACCGACTGGATCAAGCGATCGCCACTGCAGCCGAGAACAACACCACGATCGATGAGGTCAATCCGCCCGGCGGATTCCCGTCAAGACGGCCGTGAGTCCACGCTTACCAAATTTCGCACGCACTCCTCGTTGCGTCACGCACCAGCCCTGCGGGCGCTTAAGTAACCGCCATCCGCCTTAGGGCTGGTGCCCCGTCGATTTACGCTTGCAGCCGATGTCGAAGCATCAGCTGGCGCTTTTGACTGTGATGTCGCTATGGACATCCTTGACATGCTCGGTAGCGCGCGCAATCGACACCGCCTTATCTGCCGCTCTGCGGGTACTGGCGGTGCCGGACAGCCATACGACACCATCCTTGTCGGTGTCGACATGAATACGCTCAAGACTCGTTATATGCTCCGCAGCGAGTTTGCTCTTAATCTCGGTTGTAATGGCCGAGTCCTTCACGAATACCATCGCATGTGCACTGTCGGAGGTCGAATCGTCAGCCGCCATGGCCGCAGCGGATCCGAGTAACGTCGCGCAAACGAGGCAGGTAATTGCAGATTTAATTTTCATAATATTTCCGTGTAGATGAGAGAACTTGATGGTGCAACAAAAGTTGCTTTTGGTCTGTTCGTTGACGTACGTATGCAGCAGCGCGCCTCCTGTCTAGCGCGTACTATCGCCATGGGTAGGAACCGGCATTGACTATCGATACGAGGAGTCTCTTATCAATATTGCCAGCCCTATGCTCGCCGGCGCGCCTCAAGCCCGGCGCAGCATGGCATCGATGGCGCACTGATCCATGTCCCTCGGAGAAGCCGAGCGATCAGAGATCGCGATAATTGATATGCCAGGCGATTGGGGGTGTACATCTGCTATGAAATCACAGTGTGGGCGTAGAAGATTAAAGTGAGGCGAATGCAACATTAAAATCCGATCGAAAGTTGTAAATCTGCTGGCCGACGGATGCGATGTCCTAAGCGTGCTGGCGCACGGACGTCCCTCGGCTGTGAGCTTAGGCTTCACGGTGCATTACAAGCCTGACGTCTCGCAAGATCGCGGGTCGCGGGAAACTGAGGTCACCATGAACACATCTAACGCCAAACACATGCCTAAAGACGCGTTGCCGGGCTCCGAGCACGCTAATACGCCCAACCAGTCTCCGGAAGGCAAAACTGCCAAAGCTGCACGCGCTCTGGATCCGAAGTCCGCAGAACATGTTTGCACGCCGGCGTGCACGCACGAGGGGGCAAAAAAGAACATGTCGACACAGGCCGGCGCGAAGGAGACGCAGCACGCAACAGCGGCCCACGACACGACTGGTGGCGGCGGCGCACGCGGCGGCAGATAGCAGGATCGTCGTCTCGGGATCATAGGATTCTGGTTCGGCGACCCTTCGAGGGTCGCCGAACCACTATAAGGGGTGAAGCCGGAGACTGTATGCGGCCGTCGTATCAGAGGCGGTCCAACGCACAGATGACGTTTGGCCGCCATGATATACACCAGGCACGGCGGCGGCTGCGTTTGAGCAGATCTGTGCAGTTTAAATGCACCGCGAGGTGACACTATGAACAATCGAACTATTCTTTGCGGTTTGCAGTCCATCGCTATTGCGCTGATGGTAACGCTCGCAACACCCGGCACCACACTTGCGGCCCCCGGCGGTGGCGGGCACGGCGGTGGCGGGCACGGCGGTGGTGGCCACGGTGGTGGTGGCCACGTGGGCGGTGGACGGGCCTACGCGGGGCACTTCGGCGGCCGCATGGGCGCCTACGGCGGTCGCTACGGCGGATTGCGCGGTGGCTACGGTTACGGCGGATACGGTAGATACGGCGGATACGGCGGATACGGCGGCTGGGGATTTGGCGGGCTCGGGTACGGGCTGTTCTTTGCCGCGCTGCCGCTCTATTACTCGACGCTATGGTGGAACGACGTGCCGTACTACTACGCGGACGCCAACTACTACTCGTGGAACGCTGCGGCAGGCGAGTATGAGACAGTTCGCCCCCCGCCCGAGGTGGAGAGTCAGGTCGCGACACAGGAGCCGACGACTGCTGACCTGTTTGTGTATCCGAAGAACGATCAGAATGCTGACCAGCAAGCACGGGATCGATACGAATGTCATCGCTGGGCAACCGATCAGAGCGGATTCGACCCAACGCAACCAGGCGGCGTGCCGGCGGCGGCATCCACGCCTGCGGCCGACCCTTCCGTGGCGGCCAAGGTCGCGGCACCAACGATGCGACAGGACTACCTGCGCGCCCAGGCCGCCTGCCTCGAGGGGCGTGGCTACAGCGTAAAGTAGGCCCCTTACCCGGAGTAGAAAGGATTCGATCACGGGAGGGCAATCGATCCGTCCGGCAGCCAGAGGCCAGTCTCGACGACAAGGCAGCGTATTACCCATGCCTTGTCGTCGAGGTAGAGCCCGCTCTCCTTAGCCATCGAGCCATCGGTTGCACGCACAGCTGGCGGTGGCACGCTCATCTCGCCGCCCGAACCAGCGTAAGCCGAGGCTGACTGCGCTGGATCGGCTTGCGCTCAGATTGGGGACAATTCAATGCCGATTCTAAAATGTCGTATTTGACCTCGCCAAGATTAGCGACGCATTAAGGAATCATTAAAATACTTGCCGGATGAAGGCAGTTGATTTGCAATGGACCCCCGAGGTAGTTCTGCCCAAAGATGTGTCTATACACGGGGGCGTCGGTGCGCCGCTTCGACTATGCAGCTTTTGGGTCTGTGGCAGCTGCGTTGCGACATTGGAGCCTAGGGTTAAAAACACGGAACGTGCCGGGTTATGGTGTAATTTTTGCCTGCATAGATGACGATCAATGGGGACTGATACTCTTGTTGTCGCGTCTGCACGGGGACGCTCTCTAATTGCGGAGCGTCACGATCCGCAACAAAATCATCTGCTGGGTGCGCTGTCATCTGCCGCACGAGAGCGCGTTTATCCTCAACTGCAGCTCGTAGCGATGCCGCTCGGCAACGTCTTATACGAGTCTGGCGATGCGCTGCGCCACGTCTATTTTCCGACAAACTCCATCGTATCGCTCCTATCCGTCATGCAAGACGGCGCGTCAGCGGAGATCTCGGTAGTCGGCAACGAGGGCCTCATCGGCATCGCTCTGTTCATGGGCGGTGAAACCACTCCGAGCCGCGCGATCGTACAGAGTGCCGGTTATGCCTACCGGCTGGTCGGCCAGCAGCTCAAGGACGAGTTTCATCGCAACGGTGAGCTGCAGATACTACTGTTGCGTTATACGCAGGCGCTAATCACGCAGATGGCCCAGACCGCAGTGTGCAATCGCCATCACTCGGTAGACCAGCAGTTGTGCCGCTGGCTGTTGCTGTCTCTCGACCGTCTGTCGTCCAACGAGCTGACGATGACCCAGGAACTGATCGCCAACATGCTTGGCGTGCGGCGTGAGGGTGTCACCGAGGCGGCCGGTAAGTTGCAGAAGCTCGGTGTCATCGAGTATCACCGCGGGAAAATCACGGTGCAGAACCGGCCCAAGCTGGAGCAGCTATGTTGCGAGTGTTACACCGTGGTCAAGAAAGAAACCGATCGACTGCTGCCCCAGCGCCCGATGTTCTAGGGCCGCGAGCGGTTTTTCGAGCACGCAATATTGGTGAAATCCGCTTGCTTAGAATGGGAGTCGAGATGTCATTGAATAACATCCGTCGTCCGCGGCAAGTTTTGTGAGATGGAGGGTCAATAGCGGCGGCGACGTCACTTGATGCGTAAACGCAACTGAGTAATATCCTTGCTGTTGAACCTGCTGTTCCTCGCGTCCCGGCTTCCAGGGTTGGTCCGGTGCGGCGACCCATCCGCATAGCAACTCACGCGTCGTTCGCTGTTCGACGCCGGTCCCCTAGTCAGAGCCTTCTTGCGTGCGGCAGCGTACCGACAGCAATCTCGTAAGCGCGCACAGTATCAAATCACATCTACTCGTACGGGCTGAAGCTTATGAATCCGGTCACGTCATTTCTGGTGTTCGCCTGCATGGTCGCGGGCCTCGCCATCGGCTACTTTGTCCATCCTTATATCGGGTTCGCGTGCTTCGCGGCCGCGGCCGTTATTGCGATGTCGCTGAAGATGGCCAACGTTTGGCAGAAATTCGTGATTCTGAGGATGGGGAAACTGCAAAGTGTCAGGGGGGCAGGTCTATTCGCAATCATCCCGGTCATCGATTCGGTGATCGCGGTCATCGACGAGCGAATCCAGACCACCGCCTTCAACGCCGAGCAGGCGCTCACCAAGGACACCGTTCCGGTCAACGTGGACGCAATTATTTTCTGGCACGTGCACGACGCCGAAAAGGCCGCATTGGCCATCACCAATTACCGCGAGGCCATCGACCGGGTTGCGCAGACCTCGCTGCGCGAGATGATCGGCTCGTCGATGCTGGCGGCCCTGTTGTCCGACCGCAAGGAGGCGGACGAACAGCTCAAGGTCGAGATCGGTGAAAAGACCGCTGCCTGGGGCATATCGGTGAGCTCGGTGGAGATCCGCGACGTCGCCATCCCGGTGGCCCTGCAGGATGCCATGTCACGTCAGGCACAGGCGGAGCGCGAAAAGCAGGCGCGGGTGATACTCGGATCAGCGGAAGCGGCGATCGCGGGCAAGTTCGTCGAGGCGGCCGATATCTACGCCGGGCATCCCGTCGCCCTGCAACTTCGGGCGATGAATATCATCTATGAGACCACGAAGGAACGAGGCGCCACGATCCTGATGCCAAGTTCGATGGTCGACAGTCTGAATCCTTCTGCCACGACTCTGGCCCTTGCACTAGCCGGCAATGAAGTGCTCAAACCCAATGGAGTGGTCAAGCCAGCAGAGGTCCCCCGACTTCCGGTCACGGCATGAAACGCGGTGCCTGTCGATAAGTGGGTGAAAATCGCGGTCGATTGGCCGCAAATGTTGGGTAACGCCATATGTTACGCAGCGTCAAGAATCTGGAAGGCTTCGCCATTTGTGCGACCGATGGCACGATTGGCCACGTAAAGGATTTCTATTTCGATGATAAGGCATGGGTAGTCCGCTACCTGGTTGTCGAGACGGGCAGCTGGTTGTCGAGCCGAAAGGTGTTGATCTCGCCGATGGCGATCGGGCATCCAAACTGGACAGATGAGCTGCTTCCCGTCTCGATTACCACAGAACAAGTCAAGAACAGCCCCGATATTGACGCCGCCAAGCCGGTATCGCGGCAGCACGAAATTCAGTACCTCGGCTATTACGGGTACCCTTATTACTGGGCGGGGAACGGCCTGTGGGGGCAGTGCGCTCATCCGGGCATGATGCTGATGGGCTTAGGTGAGGGCTGTTCCGAGGCGGCATACCGCGATGCGCAAGCGGAGGATGATCGGGCGGAGGCTAAACGCGACGAGGGCCGGCATGGGGACCCCGATTTACGAAGTTGTAATGAGCTGATGAAGTATCGCGTCGAGGCGAGTGATGGAGCTATGGGTCATGTACAGGGCTTGCTGCTCGATGATGATAGTTGGGCCATTCGATATTTTATTGTGGACACTAACAACTGGTGGCTCGGTCGCCAGGTGCTCGTCGCGCCGCGATGGATTCAGGACATAAGCTGGGCCGACATGACGGTGTCTGTCAATTTGACTCAGCAGGCAGTCAAAGACGCGCCGCTGTACGACGCTGCAGTGCCGCTGAATCGAGACCAGGAAATGAGCCTCCACGAACATCATGGTCGTGCCGGCTACTGGGCGGACGACATGGAGAGTGCGAGCCCGCGACATCGCGCCATGGACTCCGCGTGAAAGGAGGCCGTCCAAAAAGCACGCAACGGTGAGATGCGCTAGCGCTACGGCTGGTGCGAGCGCACGCCGCGACCTGCAAGGATGCCGGGACGCCTCGTTTGGGGCAGTGACGTGCGGACGGCGCGAGGTCGCTCGCCTGAACTGAATCAAAGGCAGAAGCCGAGTCAGTGAGATTGTTAACCCAAGAACATGCAAGCATGTTGTTACGCTGGAACGCAACGACTCGGGGTTCCGAGCAACGTTCGCCCTGTTTTCCGCCGAAGTCGTGGGACTAATCACGTTGGTGTAATGATGCGAACTTCCTTCATGAATAATGTGCTGGCGACGGGCTGCCGCTCATGGGTTCGATCATGACCACGACTGTTCCAGCGCCGGCCGGCGTCCCTTTACCCGCCAAGCCGGAGGCAGCGGCAAAAACCGATCAAACAAGCGGGTTGACGAGCGAGGAGGCGCGCCGCCGGCTGGAGAAAGTGGGTCCCAACGCAATGCCGGATACGGCGCTGCATCCGTTGCGCAGGGCATTGGGAAAATTCTGGGCGCCCGTTCCATGGATGCTCGAGGCAGCGATCGTGCTTGAGCTGGTGCTCGGCAAGTACGTCGAGGCCGCCATCATTGCTGCTCTCTTGGTGTTCAATGCGGCACTTGGCCTATTTCAGGAGAGCCGTGCCCAGGCAACTCTTGCCGCATTGAAGTCGCGACTCGCACTGAATGCGTCCGTCCGGCGCGACGGCGCCTGGAAAACCGTCCCCGCGGCCGAGTTGGTACCGGGCGATTTGGTGAAACTATCGCTCGGTGGCGTGGTCGCGGCGGATGTGAAGCTTACTGGGGGAGAAGTCTTACTCGACCAATCCATGCTTACTGGCGAGTCGGTCCCGATCGAAGCCGGTGCGGGCGTGCAGACATTCGCCGGGGCGCTGGTGCGTCGAGGCGAGGCAGTGGCGGAGGTCACGGCGACCGGGGCGCGCACCAAGTTCGGCCGCACCGCGGAGCTCGTGCGCACCGCGCATGTCGTAAGCTCTCAGCAGAAGGCGGTTCTGCGCGTTGTGCGCAACCTGGCCGCTTTCAATGGCGTGGCCATCGTGCTCCTGGTCGCCTATGCATACTTTCTGAAACTGCCGCTGGCCGAGATCATCCCGCTCGTCCTGACAGCGATCCTCGCATCGATACCGGTCGCGCTGCCGGCCACCTTTACGTTGGCGGCGGCACTCGGTGCGCGAGCATTGGCAAAGCTGGGCGTCCTTCCGACGCGTCTGTCCGCGGTGGATGAGGCGGGAACGACGGATGTCTTGTGCGCGGACAAGACCGGCACGTTGACCCAGAACAAACTGACCGTGACGAGCGTTCATCCCATGCCCGGCTTCGACGAGGCGCATGTTCTGGCGCTGGCCGCACTGGCCAGTTCTGATGGTGGACAGGATCCGGTCGATGGCGCGATTCGTACCGCCGCGGCGAGCAAGACGGTTTCCGATGCACCCAAGCTGGTCAAATTCGTACCGTTCGATCCGGCGAAAAAGATGTCCGAGGCGAGCGCTACTGATTCGACCGGAGCAGCGCAGCGTATCGTGAAGGGCGCTTTTGCCGCAGTCGTCGGCCTCGTCCACACGTCGCCGAGCGCGGCGGCGGCGGCGAATGAGCTCGAGGGGCACGGGTTCCGCGTCCTGGCGGTCGCGGCCGGGCCGCCGTCGGCGCTGAAGCTTGCAGGGCTCATCGCGCTCAGCGACCCGCCGCGCGCGGACTCGACCGAGCTTGTCACGCAATTGCATGGCTTGGGGGTGCGCACCGTGATGGTCACGGGGGACGCGCCGGCGACCGCTGCCATCGTGGCGCGCGCGGTCGGGCTCGATGGCGCCGTCTGTCCGCCAGGTCCGATCCCCGATAGCGTCCATGCCGAGCAATTTGCGGTCTTCGCCGGCGTCCTGCCGGAGGACAAGTACAAGCTCGTCAAGGCGTTCCAGAAGGGCGGTCACACCGTCGGGATGTGCGGCGACGGCGCCAACGACGCGCCGGCGCTACGTCAAGCGCAGATCGGCATCGCGGTCTCGACCGCAACCGACGTCGCCAAATCGGCGGCCGGCGTGGTGCTTACCGAAGCTGGACTCGCCGGTATCGTCGCCGCAGTCAAGGAGGGGCGCGTAACGTTCCAGCGCATCCAGACCTACGCGCTGAACGCCATCATCAAGAAGATCGTGACGGTGATGTTCCTGATCGCCGGTCTGATCATGACGGGCCACGCGATCCTGACTCCGCTGCTGATGGTCATCGTGATGGTCACCGGTGATTTCCTCTCGATGTCATTGACGACGGATAACGTGCGGCCGTCCCCGATGCCGAATGCGTGGCGCATCGGCAGATTGACGATGGCCGGCGTCACGATGGGTATCTGCCTGCTGGCCTTTTGCACCGGCGTCCTGGCCGTCGGCAAATTTGGCATGAATCTCCAAACCGAGGCGCTTAGAACCGTTGCCTTCGTCATCCTGGTGTTTGGTAGCCAAGCGACGATCTATGCCATTCGCGAACGCCGGCACCTGTGGGGTCCTCGCCCGAGCCTATTGCTTGCGGTGTCGTCCGTTGCCGATATCGCCATCGCTTCGGCATTGGCCGTTGGCGGCATCGCAATGACGCCATTGCCGGCGTTGCTCGTGGCAGGCATGCTCGCGGCGGCGGTGGTTTTTGCGTTTATCCTGGACTTGGTAAAGCTTCTGGTATTTGCGCGTCTCGGGATTGCCCAGAGCCAGCGCCATAGCCCGGCGACGCACGTAAACCGGGGGATAGCGACGACCAAAGCACTACCCGTGACGAGCTCTGATGCCGGGCAGCCCAAGACTTCCGACTCGAAACCTGATGCCAAATCAGTCGAGCCCACTGCCGCGGTCAAGCCCGGGGCCACCGCCAAGACCTCGGCTGATTTGACTCCACGCATTGCCGCGCGAGCTTATGAACTCTACGAGGAGGGGGGTCATAAGGACGGCGCGGCAGTTCAGAACTGGCAGAAGGCAGAATCGGAGATTCGGCAGGATCTGGCTAAAACCGAACCTGCGTGCGAAGCCAGGGGGAAGCCTAAACCTGTGGCCAAAGTTGAAACTAAACCTGGAGCGAAGGAGCAGCCGCAGTCCGTAGCCAAAATGGAACCGCAAGCCGAATCTCAGGCCGAGACACCGACCGATGTGACACCGCAGCTCGTCAAACGGGTCCATGCGCTCTACGAGGAACTGGGGCGCCAGGACGTTCAAACTGTCTTGGACTGGGAGCAGGCGAAGGGGAAGATTCGTAAGGAATAGCGGGCCAGCCGATTCAATGCGACCCATGCCGGCAGTGGCGCGAAAAGGAACAGTATGAAGATCAATTCCAATCGTTTCCGACTGCGAGAGGGGGATGATGTAAAT
>Ga0302326_10004268_pt1 | contig 33160 bp, 31 predicted proteins | sample Palsa_T0_3_FD_202264 | JGI IMG/M metagenome (GOLD analysis project Ga0302326, IMG submission 202264) | Peat permafrost microbial communities from Stordalen Mire near Abisko, Sweden - Palsa_T0_3 | ecosystem: Environmental > Terrestrial > Soil > Palsa > Peat permafrost | place: Sweden: Abisko...
GCCGACGTACCTGCTGCCTTCACATGGTCGCAGCATCCGGACGATGACCACCTGTTCAATCTGGCCATCGCTTGCAAGGCCGAACTGCTCGTCACCTGGGAAACCAGGATTCTAAAACTCGGCGCCGACACTACCCCCGACGCCGAACGGCTACGAACTCTTGCACCGCAACTGCAAATCGCAACACCGAGGGAATTGGCCGATTGGCTCGCTACGCGCTGAAAGACCCGCCATGCCAACTTCGGAACAAGTCGTGGGCATTGTCGAAAAGGTTCGGCAACGCCTCTTTGACGCCGAACGCGACGGCGTTCATCTGAAAGTATCAGGCTCCAAGCTCGATGACGACTGGCTTTCCATCGTGGTGGTGCCGAGCCGCCCCGGTGTCCGCGCGTTGGATCATGCCAGCCTCATGTCGCAGATCGAGCGCGAGCTTCGCGCACGGGGCGATGACAACGTGCTGCTGGTGCCGGCGCTGGAGGACTGACATCACAGGGGCTGATGAATTGTTCAAAGGAAGTAGTCCGCCCTCACCTTGAAGTGCTCTGCGAGTGTTCGGATATTCGCCTTGGATAATCCTCTTCTTCCGCTCAAGTAGACCGATCCCATCCCGCGATTACCCAGAAGCCGGCCAAGGTCAGAGGCGCTCATCCCGGCTTCCTCCACGAGGTATTTCAAACGCTGTTGCGGAGTTCCCCGCTTACGGGTTCGATCATGCTCGCGATCGTACTGGAGAATCATCTCCGAAAGGATCAACAGGTAGTCATCCTGATCGCGCGTGAGTTGATGTCCCGCCATCGCCATCACGACTTCCATCGTGTTGGCGTAGTCCACCGCGTCATGGATCGGGCGGGGGGGAAACATCGCGACCAGCGCCGCGTAGTCCGGGGGGAGTCTGGCAAAACCGATCCTCGGATGAGTTTTTCGCATCAAAGCACCCTCTTCCATTTGTCCTTATTGTACTCCGCGTGCGTCATGAACATCATCGTGTAGACGATCTGCGTGTTATAGTGAACTGCGGCGATCAGGCGGTATTTATTGCCGCCGATATTGAATACGACCGCGCGCCGACCGCTGGCCACGATGACCTCGTCGGCGGAAGAGATGACGGCCCGCATCTCAACCAAATTCTTCCATTCGGCATCCTCGACGAGGGTCATCCATTTTTCCAGTGCGCCCGCCGCATCAGGATGGCTGTCCGCCCACCCCTTCACGGTGGCGGGTGTGATGATCCGCATGACTGCATTATGCAGTCGATCATAACGGACCGCAACGCATTGGATCACGCCAGCCTCATGTCGCAGATCGAGCGCGAGCTTCGCGAGCAAGGCGATGATCCTCGGGTCGTTGAAGGACTCGCCCCGGACGCACCGGGACTAGATCGGCCTATGGTTCTTCTTGCCAAGGACGAATGCCTTGGGATTCTCCCGGAGAACCTGAGCAGCGAGCGGATCAAGTACCTCGTGGGTAATGCCCTTCGAGTTCGGCCCTGCTGGTGTGGGCTGCGTTGGTCTTGAGTAGGGCGTCGCCCGCTCCCAAAGGGCTTCGCATTCTTGCTGAAGACCAGGAGCCAAATCGATCGGGCCACGCAGCACGATCTCAAGGCTCGTTTCAAGGCTGTACCTGTACCAGTTAGCACTGCCGACATAGCAGAGCCGATCATCGATGAGGGCGCATTTGGCGTGAAGCCTCTCCAGTGTACGCACCTCGAATTGATTCCAATGGGCGGCGAATCTCGAAAATCCCTTGACGATCTCCACCCAGACTTCGGGTTCAACCTGTCGCTCTGCCCGCACAAGGACACGGGCCTGGAGATTGCGAGGAGCCAGCAGCACGATCTGCTCGGCCACATACGAATCAAGCCACGGCCCAACCAGGAAGAACGACTTGGATGCCGCCCGCACGTCTCCACGCAGGTATGCTAGTGTCTTACCGGGCCCAACGCAGGTGAAGTTCCCTGACGCCATTTAATACCTCCTCTGGAGCATGAGCAGCTGCCTGATGGCACAACGCCAAGACGTATCGTTCGAACTGATCCTTACCTTTCTTTCCGGTAAACTTGCCGAGGGATCGCATACATGACTGGAATGCAGCCTCGATTCGGCCGTCTGTCAGGAGCGCCTCGGACAAGCCGTTGCCACCGGGGGTCGAGTCAAGCACTTGAAGGCGGTGACCAGGAAGGTCCAGCTTGATGCCAAGATCATCGACTCTGGACTCTACCGCATCCGCAAGGAAGTGTTCGAAGATGCTACCGATGAGGTCTCCGAATGATTCTTGGTCCTCGTCATTGGCCAGCGGAAGAGCGCCGAAATTCCACTCCCAGCCGAGTGTGCGGTACGAAAATTCATGGAGGAAAGGGAAATCTTCTCCACGCTCAATTGCGTCCTTGAATCGCTTTGTCACCTCGCCCAGCGAGACTCTGCGCTTCTCCTGGGTTTTCAAGTCAATCTCGGTGTAACCCTGCCACTTTCGTGAATAGTCCCAGATTCCGAACTCAAACTGCCCCTTCTGGGGACGATCCCTGAGGCCGGTAAGTGGTCTCACCTCGTACAAGGTGAATCCTTCTTCCCATGCCCCCCTGGTGGTGATGCGCCTGCGCTCTAGTTTTACCCGGACGGCTTTCACATCCCGAAGCCATTTACATAAAAGCGTATCGCTGTCAGGATGCTCCCAGATCGCTTTCTTCCAATCCCCGTCATAGCCCACGACTCGATAGCACTTCAGGTCGTAGCCGAGGTACACTGCCTCGGGATGGGCATCACGGAAAAGTGCCGTGTCTTCGATGCGTGCGATTTCATGATCTCCTTCCCGCAAAGGTATTTTGCCTTGGCTGGCACTGGCGCGAAAACCCTTATGCACCCAGTTACCGGTCATATCTACCACGGCGCTGTAGCGGTCCTCGAACCGGACCTTTAGGTCCTGATATCTCGGGGCTTCATCGAAATGCTGTCGCAGTGCCCCATTGAAGCTATCCCAGGTAACGCCACCATCCCTCAGGACAGACATCCACTCCGTGAACGCCGCCAGCATATGTCGCCACTTCATCATCTCCAGGTGAAGGGGAATGGGCATAGGTCGGCTCAGGTCGAGCCGGAACGCAGCACGAGGATCTTCCAAGATGCTCTGGTCGTGCGGTTCGGCACCCACTCGCAGCAGCACCAGACCAGGGCGTTCGTGCCTCCTGCCAACACGTCCAATGCGCTGGAGCATATCTGCCCGGCGAGGTGGAATCTGATCCATGAAGCAAACGTCCAAACCTTCAATATCAACGCCAAGTTCCAAGGCGCTTGTGGCAAGGACGGTGGTGCCGTCGACGGCGGGATCGTTCAGCGTTCGCTCAATCTCCCGGCGATCCTTGGGCGACAGATCGGCGTCATAGATAACGTGACATCGTGTCGTGCAAGTCGCACGAAGGCTCATCTTCAGTTTCTTGCTCATGAATTTGCTTTGGGAAAAGTAGATCGCATTCACGCTGGTGCCGAGTTCCTTCTCGTTCCCCATGAAAGGTAGCAATGGGGCGTCACCATCCTGATCGTTAAGAAGCAGGACGATGCGGAGTAGGCCATGTGCCGGTGGTGCGGCAAGTGTCTTCGGTACCTCTGACGTTGGTATTACGTCAATCTGCTGTTTAACCGAGTCTTCGATGTGGATGATCTCGTCGTCATCCACAGACAGTATGGTTTCAGCAAACCCCTTGGCGGCACTCAGAGTTGCGGATGCGAGAAAAAGGCCCGGACGCTGTGTCCCCTGAATCGCTTTAGCCAAGTACACCCGCTTCAGGAAATAGTGGACATTTGCCCCGAATATCCCATCGTAGATATGCGCCTCGTCTAGTACCAAGCATCGGAGACGGGCTGCGAAGTCCTTGTTTTCCCGCTTTGTAAACAGACTGAAATGAGCCTTGTCGAGCGTAGCAATGCGAATGCGTGCGGATGCAAACGTGTCGCTCTGCTCGTGTTCGCTCATTACTTGGTCCAACGCGGTGCCGGACCAAATCGTCCAGCTGATCGTTCCCTTGCCGACCTTGGTCGTTCCACCGTACGCCGCGTTTTGTCCGCCGGGATAGACCAGCGTCTCCTTGTCAGATATGCGAGTTAACCGCTCTGCCTGGCCCCACATGAGCGCCTGGGTTGGGAAACACAACAGTGCGGTTGCGTTCTTGTCCTTTGTCAATTGATCGAAGACATACGCCAGAAAGCACAGGCTTTTCCCGGAGCCGGTGGCGGTCGTAACGATGAAGTGTTTGTCTTTGTCCTTGCAGTATGCCTTAAGGAAGGCCGCCTGATGCGGAAACAGTCCGGTCGCTGCGACTTTCGGCTCGTAGGCAATGAGGAATTCCCTTAGAGCAGGCGTGATCTCGCAAGACGCGAGCGGGACAAGATTCGTGAACGGAGTGAAGATACGGACCGCCTCGGGATGAAGGACCCCTTCAAAATGCCGAAGGGCGTTGACGGCTGCTTTCTCGATACCTCGGGTCATCGGCAACCTCGGTTGTTTCCAGTCCGTTTGTCAAATATTGGTCTCGCTGTCTCTGCCCCAGCGTTGTCATCCTTCGCCACTCGCCCTGAGCGCAGCGCAGTTCGTCCCACTGTCCATGTAGGCCGTTGAAGCCAATCCACAGGCAAATGAGAACGAGGTCGGCGTCTTCGCCCTCACTTGCCTTCTCGCACCGTTCCAGCCAGCTGAATGCTCGGTGCAGGCGGACCGCGGTCGGATGGCCCGAATCCGCCCCGGCGGAAAGCCGCTCCTTCGTCGGCTTCCACCGGCGGCGTAGTTCGTGAACAGTCGTCAAGCTTTTCCCCATGCCTACATCATCGCATGGGCGACGAATTCATCCAATCACCCAGGCGGATAACCTCTTGGACCAGTTCTGAGAGTTTCACGGCTACGTCTCCATCCAACCTCCATCCGCAGGCTATCCATCGGCAGCCTGTGCGCCAATCCGTATTCGTCCTGTAAAGCCGCGACCAGTGAGTTTGGGAAAAAATGCTGGAGGTACAGAAATCGACCCCAAATACCGTGCGATTTGGTGGGGTCTCGATGGCAAACTCGGTCAGAAACGGCCTCGGGCAAGCTACCCATTCTATTTTTTCCCAAGCTCAGTGGTCGCGCTGGAAAGGCCATCGATCTCCTACGCGGTGGCGCCTTCCCTCCCGCGAAGCGTGCCGGCACGAAATTTCCGGCCGTGAGTTTTCGGGCGGATGACGATGTCAACATCCACTTCCCGGGCGTTCGGCGGCGGAAGCATTCTCTCCACCGAAACGATGACCTTGCGATCATTTCCGCCTGACAGGGGCCGACGTGGCTCGCCATGCCTTCGTCGCATGAAACTTTCATTCACTGCACCTCACCGGCTTCGCCGGCGCACCCCGTTCCGTTAGAGCATTCCCTTGACGCTCACTTGGTACCCGGGGAGCCACCCAGTTTTGAAATGATGTGGCGTGCGAGATGATCTTTAATTTCCCGGTGCCGTGGGACCGGTTGGGAGGCCCCGGTCGCGGGATTGCGATACCAATCATGCCGGCCGCCGTGGCGGACAAGAATGCACCCAATTCCCTCGATCGTTCGGATCAGGTCGACACGCTTCAATGGATCACCAACTCGTCGGCTTTGCGGATGCCCGGCAGGTCGCCGCTGCCGAAGTCGCGAAAGAGCTCTGCTAAATTCTCTCGCAGCTCGTCGAGTGACTCCCCCTGCGTCCAGTAGTCCGGATAATCCTCAAGATACCCCAGAAACATGTCCCCATCTTGCCAGTGAATGTATCTCAGCGTCTGCATCAGCACCTCAATGTCTGCCCTCTGAATTCGACCTTGGCATGGTGGAACCAGTTTACCACGGAATCGGCCGTTGGCGAACGCTCGCTTCGCCGACATCTCATGGAGATCTCGACTCATGCACGGACGAATTTGCCCCTCGCGAACGGCCTGGAGACACGCGCCGGCTGGTCCGTTGGCGTTGGACGTTGCCTGCAGCAGCACATTTCTGTCGAACACCGCCCGGATCGGCGGGTCGGTTGGCTCGGGCAACGGAGTATCCACTTCCAGATCGGCGACGCACAGCGACCGGCCGAACGCTTTGAAATCAATGAGAGAATTGCCGCAAAAAAACGCAAAAAACACAGAAAGGGAAATAAAGAGGCGACGAGCAGCAGATCGGTGAGTCGAACGCTGCTCTCGTCGCCAGCATTTGTTTTCCTCTCCACCGAAAAACCGCTGTTGCGGCCGGCCATCAGCTCGCTCGCGATGCCGAGCTGACGCGCGACGTGGCGGCCATCCGCAGGGCGATGAAAGAATTCGACGAGGGCAAAGACCGTCCCGTCGAGAATGGCAATCATAGCTCGATCTCCACAAGTCCTTTGCGACGTCCGTCAGCCTCCCGGGTTGGGCTGAAGAACCATCGGAGCGGAACTCCGCAATCATCTCTGTAGTCTACCATGGCGGCGATTCGCCGAAAGCCGCATTGGAAATTGGCGGCAATAACAAACCTCCGCTCCGAACAGCAAATTGAAGAGAGTACAGTTTTACGACGTGCCGGGAGGGCAGGCCTCGGTGCCGGAGGCATATCACGACCCCGGGCGAGTGAAGCCGTGACGCGGCTATTCGAAGCGGGGGGAGAACTCACGGGAAGAACTAACCGCACGGGGCGGGCGCAACCAGGGTGGTGGTTGCAACGAAGCGGTGGGCAAGATTGTCAGCCATGACGCCGAACCCTGCGATGGTGCGCACGCCGAGAAGGCTCAAGTCGGTTGGCAGCGCAAAGACGACGTCATCCGTGGTTTCGTACCCTTCGGCCCGCAAAATGGCGTAGCCCACGTCGCGCTCGATCAATTGCTTGGTGGCAGTCTGAAAGGTGCGATTGCGGCGTGGCTGGACGCCGATTTTCTCAAGCAATTCGGCGGGTAGCCAGGTAAGTTCCGCCCCGGTATCGACCAACACATCGATCGCCGGCGTTACCCGGTCCTCATGTTGAGGGTTGCAGGCGACGACGTTGACCCTGAAGAGACAGCTCCACCACTTTCCGCCCTGTGTGCGACGCCAGGGCTGCGGCGAACAATTCGTGGCTGGCGACCGCTTCGTCGGGTGTCACGCATCCGAATCGCCCGTTCAGGGCTCCGGCACGCTCGGCCGCGTAGGCTGCCCACATCTGCAGGAAGCAGTCGCCGAACCCCGCCTCGAAGATGCTGCCGCTGATCGTGGGGAAGACAGTCTGCATTCCAAGGTCTGTCCTCTGCCAGAACTGCTCCTTGCCGCGGGAGAAGGTCCAGAGGGTTTTTGGTTCTTTCGTCGAGAACCGCACCCCTCCATCCGTGGCCAGGACTTCAAAGAACCAAGTATTGGTCTCGCCGGGCGCAAGCCGCTTGGTCTCCAGCCGCATTGGCACATCGCGGTCGTCCAGCGGGACGTCGCAATGGAGGATGGCATTGTCCCACGTGTCGGTAGGAGCCATGCCTCCCTTGCCGTCGGGCCGTTCGGTGTAGAGTTTCTGAAGTTGGGCGTACACCCGCGTCGGGTGCCAACCCAGGCGTAGCGGGATGTGGGCGGCGTGCATTCCAAGATCGCCCATTACGCCGATCTCGCCGCATGTCTTGTTTTGTCGTTTCCAGTTGATCGGCTTACTCGGGTCCAGGTCGGAGCTGTGCCAAAATCCGGAATGAATCTCCAGCACCTTGCCTAGCGGGGCGCTCTTTGCGATTTGGAATGCCCGGTGCGCTCCGGGCAGGAATGGAAACTCACTGCTGCAGCGCACAAACCTCCCGGACCTGGCCGCGGCGTCTCGGATCTTGCGGGCTGCTGTTAGATCGATGCCGAACGGCTTTTCAGCCAGTAAATCTTTTCCCGCCGCCAGGACATCGAGATAAATCTGCTCGTGGAGGTTGTGGGGGACGGCGACGTACACCACGTCAACGTCCGGGTTCTTGAGCAGTTCCCGGTAATCGCCGGTGACCTGACGAACGGTCGGCACCTGCTTGAACCAGTCACGTACCCCGACGACGAGATCGGCAACGGCGATCAATTCGGCCCGAACGGGGAAATCGAGCAGTGAGAACCACCTCCCGACCGCCGCCGCGACCTCGCGGCCCATGAGCCCGCCGCCGATGATTCCGATCCGCATGATGTTGTTCATCACTTGCCCTTGATGAGTTTCGCCGCTTGAGACGCAGTGGCGCCGTCGTGCACGATGCTCATCAGCGCGCGTGTCATTCCCGCCGGGTCGGCGTGTTGGATGATGTTGCGGCCGTAGACGATGCCCGCCACTCCCTGTCCGATGAGCTTGTGCGTCCGGTCGAGGATTTCTGCGTCGGGGGCCTTGCCGCCGCCGCGGACGAGAACGGGGATTCGGCCGGCCGTCTGCACCACCTTGTGGTACACCGACACGTCGTCGGTGGGGTCGGCCTTGATGATGTCGGCTCCCAATTCCACCGCCTGGCGGACAAGGGGCACGATCTTTTTCGGATCTCCGTCCACCATGTACCCGCCGGCCTTGGCGTTGGGCTGGAACACCAGCGGCTCAACCATCAGCGGCATGCCCCACGCGTCGCACTCGGGCTTGATCCGCAGAATGTTCTGAATGCACTGGTCGGTTACCTCGGGCTGATCGGGAATACGGAAGAGGTTGACCACCACGCACGTCGCGTCCAGCCGCAGCGCCTGCTCCACGGGACGCTCGATCATCCGCGAGAACAGCGCCCGCGGCAGCACCGTTCCATACACGTTTGCCACATCGGTGCGCAGCACCAGCGCCGGCTTGGCCTTGCCGGGGATGGATTGCAAGATCGGCGCCTGCCCCACCGTGAGTTGGATGGCATCAGGGTCAGCCTCGACCAGTGTGCGGACGCTGGCGGCAAGGTCCTCGATTCCGGCAAGGAACGCCGCCTCGTTGAAGAACCCATGATCCACGGCCACGTCGAAACAGCGGTTGCTTTTGGCATTGAACAATCGGTTGAGACGATACTGTTTAGCATTCATCACGTGATCAATTTCCTGAAGTTTGGAACGACGATGTTTCGGGGGATAACGTTGCAGTTGGATGCATGCCGTCCACCGGTCCATGGCCAATGGTTCGGCTCGCGTCCCATTGCCATCCGGGAAGCAACAGCCCAGTCGCCTTGCGCCGCCATCCAGCATTGATCCGCCGCTGCAGGGTTTCCCAATCCGGCACCCCGCTGGTGGCGTCCGCGGCCTCGACACAACAGGCGCCGGTTGCGACCGCGGCAGTCACCGTCTCCTCCGGGCCCAGGCCGCGCAACAGCCCGCCCAGGAATCCGGCGATCGTGCAGTCGCCGGCGCCGGTTGTTCCTGCGACATCCACGGCGAAACACGGAGCGATGATTTGCCGGCCGGCCCATGCCTGCCAGTCGGGCGGGGCACATCCGCCCATCGCGGCCAGCCGTTTGCGGTCTGGCGTCGAGCGAAGATAGAGCCCCTCGTCGCCGAGCTTCAGTGCGATGATGGCCGATCCCATTTCCAGAAGTCTGGAGGAAATGCGATGAAGGTCCTCTCCGCAGGCGCCGGCGTCCGCCGTCGATTCGTCGCCGAGCATAAACCGGATCTCATCGATGCTCGGCAGAAACACGTCGACGTGCGGGAGGACTGTCGCGAGCAGCGCTGGCCAGTTCACGCGGGCGGCGTCGGAGCGGCGGTCAATCTGGGTCATATCCAGCGACGTGGTTAATCCCATCGACTTGGCCAGTCGGAAAATATGCGAAAGTTCGCGGCCGCCCTCGCTGTAAATCCGCCGCATCAGCGGGGGGTAACCGAAGTGCATCAGCCGCGCGCCGGCAAGTTGGTCGGGCACGATATCCGCGGAGCCGAAGCGGTCGTTGGCGCCGGAATGATGGAGAAACGTCCGGTCGGTGTTGGGCGGACTGATCACAATCGTGTACGAAGTATTCTCGCCGCGCGCGACCACCATCCCGTCGTGCAGCGCGGGATCGATGTCGTCGAGAAGTTCGCGCACCAGATGGCCGAACGGATCGTCCCCGACCTTGCCCACGAGGCGGGTGCGGGCGCCAAGGCGGTGCAGGGCGATTCCGGTGTTCAAAACCGCGCCCCCCAGGGCCAGATCGGCCGGCCCGATATTCAGCATGGCGCCGGGAGTGATTGCCTTGTGCATCTCGCGCTGCGCCCCATCCCAGCGAGGGATGATGTCGAGACATAGATGACCCGCAACCACCACCGACGGGGGTTTTCTTTGGTTCGCCAATTCCACAAAATTCATTATGCTTGATTTTTTGAGCAAACGCAAGTACCTTATTTCTAACGTTCTGGACGCGAAACGAAGTGGAGAGAATCTAAATTGGCTATCCAATATCGCCGAAATAGTCAATTCATCACAGTGGAAACGCAATGACGCTGCCCGAAGGTATTCAGGAGTCGGCGGAATCGAGCGCCTCTTCGGCGCTCCCCGATCAGATATTGGATTACATTCGCGAGCAGTCGCTCAAGCCCGGGGCGCGGGTGCCGTCGGAGCGGGAGTTCCAGCGGCTCTGGAGCGTGCCGCGCCCTGCCATCAGCCGTGCCATCGCCAGCCTGCTGGCCAGGGGTTATCTGCGGCGCGAAGGATACAAGCTTACCGTTGCGCCGCACTCGGAAACGCCGGCGGCCCCCGTGATTCACGTGCTGCATCCGCATCAGAGCAGCCAGGAGGCGGGGGGTATTCGCGAGCAGTTGATTGAAGCGGCGCACGACGTGGCAACCGCCTTTCACACGCATGTGATCCCTATCCTCGCCAACACTGCCGTTCAGCAGGGCCAGCAACTCGCCTCGCTCCTGAAGACTGGGACGCACGGGTTCATTCTCTGGCCCCTGCCGGGCACAAAGGTGAGCCACATCCTCGAGCAATTCATTGCTGCCCAAGTCCCGTTCATCACCTGTGACCTGGATTTTGGGTATCCTTTCTTCGTGGGGAGCGATAACGAGGCGGGTATGGGGCTCGCGGTTGACCACCTTCGCAATCGCGGGCATCGCCGGCTGGCGTATATCACGCAGTCGCTGGAGATCGTCAGTCTGCAGCACCGGCGCGACGGATATGTCGGGCGATGCCAGGTGCACGGACTCGATGAGTCGGCGACGGCGATCATCGAAGTTCCCTCGGTTTCGATGGAATCCGCGCGGCTGGCCTGGAATCGCCTGCGAAAAAACCATGTCAGCGCTACTGCCGTCTGCTGCAGCAATGATCTGCTGGCGTTGCGAATCATCGAGTGTGCCCGCGAGGCAGGGATCAACGTGCCAGGTGAATTGTCCGTTGTGGGATTCGATGACATCGAGCCCGCGTCGTTCGCCACGCCGCCGCTTACCACCGTTGCTCAGGATTTCTACGAGATCGGCGTGCTTGCCGCTCACACGCTCTATCAGCGCCTGCGCGCGGGACAAAGCCGCGGTCCGCTGCGGCCGATTCGCATCCGTCTGGAGCCTTATCTGATCGAGAGGCACTCGACATCGCGCATCGAGTCGCGGGCGACGGGCAGTTCCGCGCCGGCGCCGGGACCAGGAAATTACACTGGCCGGTACAAAACACGCCCGGCGCGAGCGGGAAAATAACCAGGCTGCGCTCCGTCGCAGCAGCAAATGATCGCACCCCTTTCTGGAGCAGTTGCATGCACATCGAACCGACCAGATTCTCCCGCCGCGCGGTTCTCGGCCTGGGCGCCGCGGCGCTGGCGGGACTTGCCTTCGCGCCCCGCGGCGCAGCAGGCGACGACGCCGCCGCAGTCGCGCACGATTTCGGCGGGCTGCCGATGGGGGTGCAGAGTTACACCCTTCGCGATCGCTCCTTCGAGAAGGCGCTGGATGCGATCAAGGATGACCTCAAACTGAATGCCGTCGAGATTTGGAACGGACACGTGACCGGCATCGGGCCCACGAAGATCAGGCAACTGCTTGATGCCCGCGGCATCAAAGCCTCCGCCTACGGGGTGGTGAATTTCGGCCGGAACGATGACGCCAATCGGAAGATCTTCGAACTCGCCAAGGTACTGGACATTCCGCACATCACCTGCGATCCCGATCCCGGTTCGTTCGACGGCCTCGACAAGCTGACCGAGGAGTTCGACATCACCGCCGACATTCACGACCACGGCCCGGGCCATCGCTGGGGAAAGATCGATGTGATCTGGGCCGCGATCAAGGATCACAGCTCGCGCATCGGATTGTGCAACGACACCGGCCATTTCATTCGTGCCGGCGAAGATCCGCTCCGCGCTTGCGAGCTGTTCGGCGATCGCATTCATGCGATGCACGTCAAGGATTTCAAGAAGAACGAGAATGGCAATTGGGAAGACTGCGGCCTGGGCGACGGCCATCTGAAACTCACTGCCCTGATGAAATGGCTGCTGGCCCGCAATTTCAGGGGTGATCTGTCGCTGGAGTACGAAGGCAAGAACCCGGTGAAAGTCTGCCAGGATGATCTGAGCCGCATCGAGAAAGCCGTAGCCGAGGCGAAAGGGTAACTGTGATGAAGGCGACGATATACCTCCTGCTTCCCCTGTTCGGATCATGGATCATCCCCGCGTCACTCGCCGCCGCGCCGGCCGGCGAGGATTACCATCCGACCAGCGCGGCGCTCAAGCTCGTGCCGATCGACACCGACAAGAGCGAGTCCTTTCTCAGCATGGCCCTCGACGGCGCGGGACGTTTGTTTGTCGGCGGGCGGGAGGGGCTTTTCGTCTATGAGCCGGTGCCCGGCGGCCTCTATGGCCCGCGAACGCTGTTCTACCGCTTTCCCAAAAATTCGTGGGTCTACGACGTGGTCATTCGAGGCCACGACCTCTATGTGCTGACGACGGCGGCATTGTACGTGTTCCGCGACGGCGTCGTGAATCGAACCGGATTGACGCCGCAGCGCCTCCTCTGGGGGATGCCGCTGGTCCACATTCATCAGGGCCTGCACGGGATGGCGATCGGACCCGACGGCGATCTGTACATCTCGCAGGGCGACCAGGCGTGGTACTACGGCGACTTCAAACGGAATCCCGATCATTGGGGTCATTGGACGCTGTTCCATGGGCCGGAGAATGCCGCGACTCCCTACACTGGAGGCGGCGGCGTTCTCCGGCTCAGCCCCGATGGCCGCGAGCTGAGCATCATTGCCAACGGGACACGCAATGACTGCGGCCTCGCGTTCGACGCACAGTGGAACCTGTTTGGAAACGACAATGATCATGAGTCGATGCCCAAGGAATACGTCCCGGGCCGTCTCATGCAGATCACGCCGCATTCCTATTTCAACTGGCCGCGGGGATGGATGGTGGAGAAGCAGCCGTGGCGCAGCGACCTGCTGGAGACGCTCACGCCGAATCTGGGCCGATATGTTCCGGTCGGGGTGGTTTATTACGGCGACAGTTTTCTGCCGGCCCAATTCCGAGGCTCGCTGTATGTGCCCGAGTGGGGCTCCCGCAAGCTGGCCCAATATCCGCTTCGCGTTGCAGGCGACACGTTCGCCACCGACGAGAAGCTCGTCATCACCGGGCAAAACGAGGCACGCCCGGTTGGCGTCGCGGTGGGTCGCGGCGGGCGGATGTTTGTGACGATCTGTTACATGGCCCACAACGACGAATCTCCGATCTATCGGAGCGATCTGATCATGGTGACCCGCGCCGACGACGCCCCCGACGCGCCGTTTACGGCGTTCGATCCCGTGAGCGCGACGACGGATCAATTGTTCGGCGAACTCGATTCGCCTGACTGGAGCCGCCGATACCGCGCGCACATCGAGCTGACGCGCCGGAGCCCGGAGACGGCGAAGCTGGCCGCGAGCCGGCTGGCGAGCGTCGGGCCGGGCAAGCCGGCGACCCCGCATCTGATCTGGCTGGCCGCTGCCGACACAACCCCCGCGACGACCGCCAGGATCGGGGAGCTCACGCATAACGCCGACGCCGGCATCCGCTCGACGGCCGTGCGCGCGCTGGCCCGCTTCGGCGCAGGCGAAAGCGTCTTTCTGGCCGCATTGCGTGACCCCTCGCCACCGGTTCGGCTCGCTGCGCTGGATGGACTTTTCGATCAGGCCCATGATCTTCCCTTTGAACAGGTCGTCAGTGCCGCTTGCGAAGACGCGACGTTCATACGCCAGACCGCCGCGTTCCTCTTGGCGCGGCGGGCAACCGAACCGCAGCTCAAGACGCTGTGCGAATCGCCGGACCCCAAGCGTCGCCGCGCGGGAGTGCTGGCGGTCGGCTTCCGCCTGACCGTCCCGGAATGGGACACGAATCCCGCGGCATCGACGCCGCTCACGCCCGAGCGAAAGGGCTATCGGATCACCTATGCGGACGGCGTCGTTGAAGATCTTGCAAAGCACGGACGCATCGGGGATTTCACAATCGCTGTCGCATGGGCGAAGCGCACTCCCACGCCCGACGACGCTCTGCTGTTCTCCCTCCTGAGCCGTCGCCTGGAGGATTCCGACGAGAACATCGCCAAGCAGTCCGCAATCTTCGTCCGGCTGCTGGCCGATCCGCGCAACCTCGCCCGAGCGAATGAGCTGCTGGGGATCCCGGCCGCGCCCCCCAAAGAGACAAACGTGCCCATCGCCGGCGCCAAAACGACTGGCGTCACCGTCATGCCCGAGGCATTTCTCAAGATCGATTGGAACAAGGAGATTCTCAAGGGCGACATCAAAGCCGGGCAGAGGATTTTCGCGACACGCGGCTGCACGAATTGCCACGCCATTAAAGCGGGTGAAGCCGGCGGCGGCGCGCCGAGTCTCGCCGCGGTCGGCAGCCGATTCAGCATCACCTACATCCTCGAGTCGGTGATGATTCCCAACAAGGTCGTTGCGCCTGAGTTCCGCTGGACGCTCGCGAAGCTAAAGAACGGCGACGTGATTACCGGTCTGGTGACAAGCCAGAACAGCGACGAGGTCGAGTTCCTGCTGCCTAGCGGGATCCACAAGACAATCAAACAAACAGACATCGCCATGAGCAGGATTGAAGATCGTTCGCCGATGCCCGATGGATTGATTCAGACCACCGAGGACATGCGCGATTTGCTGGCGTATCTGGTTTCAGTCAAGGGATGAGTCAATGCAAGCAGTACCGACAACCGGCGCCTGAAAGTCAGTTCACGATCACCCGTAATGAAGCGCCTCATCGAAATCCTCCCGTTCACTCACTCAGTTGCGTAAGGATCGCCAGGCAAAACCAGCGAGATATTGCTCGAACCGTCGGGACTTATCGGGATCATCGCCTTCTGATACGCCGCCCTTTGTTCGGGCGTCGCATCTATTCCCGAATAAAGCCACGCGGAATCTCCCGGCCTCTTCACCAGCATCGTGGAATTCAGCCAATAACTTTTCTCCTCGGGGTGCGCTGCTATTCCCGCCTCGATTTCCGTTTGCTGTGCGTCGGAGAACTTCTCCAGATAAGCCACGAACTGCTTGCCGGCGCCGGAACAAAAGACCACGGCACGGACGGCGGTCTTTCCGTTGTGATCAAAGGGGGGAATCCTCCCGATATCGTCGATGAACCAGGTCTTCCCGTCATCATCAGAATAGAAAGCCGAATTCATCCACCGCACACTGCGATGCGGCTGCCCCAGCGTCTCATGGAAGATGACCATCGCGGCAATAATAATCAGCGCGCCGGCAAGGGCCCCCGCGACAACCGGCCTGCTCTGAATATTTTCTCGAAGTGACATGGGCTGCTCGTCCGTAGAGGCTGCACGATTCAGCCAATGAACGTGCGCGAGTATGCCGCACTGTGCGCATATCATGCTGCTCTCTGGGCAGCGTCCAAAAGGGCTTTTCGAATCGCGTACTCGCGCACGTTCATCTATTGCTGCGGGAAACCGATGTCGATGGAAACGTTCATCAACCCGCCGCTGGGCGAATTGGAGGGATTGGTGAGGCTCGCCGTACCCGACGTGGTTGTGCCGCCGGTGCTGAGAATCGGCAGGCTCTCAACGTGCCCGTCAACAAAGAGAATATTCATCAGGCCGTGGTGGCGGAGCAGATCGAAGGCGGCGGGCCCGGTAGTCTGGCCAACTACACCGCCGTAGCAGTTGCCGACTGACATCCCCCCGGCCAGCGCAAAAAGCTCAATGACGGGATGGTAGTCGGGAACGGCATCGCAGAAGAGCATGGTCTGAGAGGGGTTCGGAATCTGCGACACTTGACCGCGCAGCCGTCGATGCCCCGTAATCCCTCCGTATCCGTCATTTTCCCAAGCGAGGATTTCAGCGTTGGGGCTGTAGCTCGACCAGCCGGTCTGATTGTAGCCGGTGACCGCGTCAATACACCACTTCGCGGCGGGATAAGTGCGGAAAAAGCTCGCGTCATCGGACGGGCAGAGAAATGCATCCTGCAGAGGTCCCGGGGTCTGCAAAAGCGTGTCCATCGCCGCCGCACCGTTGCCGGCCAGCTGTTGATCTGTGATGTACGGCGCCAGCGCCAGGGGAAGAGCTACCGGCATGAGGTAGTGGCTGGAGGTGTCGTAGTAATACGTGTAGCGCTGTTGGGTACCGTCGCCGAGATTGGTCGGATTCGCGGGCAAATCGCCGCCGCCCGGGGCGGTTGGATTGAAGTATATGGCCGCCTGGTAGTACCCGCGATGCTCGTTAGCGAACATCGTCATGTACTGCCCGAGTGATCTAAGATTGGCGGCGCACTTGATTTGCTGCGCGGATCGCCGCGCGGCGGCCAATGCCGGCAGCAGGAGCGAGATCAGCAGTGCGATGATGCCGATGACTGCCAGCAGCTCCACGAGGGTAAACCCGCCGCGACACCGACGAACGACGCTTCGCCGCGATGGTCCGAACCTTCCGTCGCTCAGTCCTTGCGGCCCCCCGCGCCCGACTTGAGCGCCTGCCAGACAGGAGTCATTCGAGAATTCAATGCGTTGCGCATCACAGGAAGCGATTACGCTAGACGGGTGAACGGTCATAAAACACCGCCTGTTGATGGTGCGCGAATTTGCCACAAACCAATTTGCATATTTGGCGAGCCAATTGTACGATTATAAGTATCGCATTTCAGGCATAAAGATGTCAAGTGAATAACCCTATGTAAAATTGGTTATCCAATTGCGTCGAAACGCATTAGTGGAGTAGAGGAGTTGATCGTGGCGGTCAAAGCGAATTTCCGCGACGTTCAGCCGCCGCAGATCCTCAGCGATGCGCGCCCGCTCGGCCGCTGGCAATGTTGCGGCGGTCTCTTTGCTGACGGGCAGGTTCATTTCGGCATCCTAATCCTGCCCTTCTTTGAATGCGGCCGCCCGACGGCGGCGACGCAGAAGCAGAGGGGCAGCTCCGGCGGCGATCAGCATCGCCGTTCCCGGCTCGGGCGCTGCGTTGTAGTCCAGATCAAGATCGTACGTGCCGGAGACATTGACAAACTCGAGCGAGAAAGTGCCCGCCGGAGCGGCGCCGTTGATGGTCAATCCACTTCCCCATCCGCTCGTGTCCAGAGCGAATATGTCGCTGCCGCTGCCACTGGGCGTGGTCGTGAGAAGGTTGGCGGTTTTCGTGCCGGACGTCGTGGAGAGCGAGCCGGCCGAACTGCCCGGTAGCGTCGGAATCGCACTGGATTGAGCGATGATCCAGCTGTACGTGCTGGCGTTGCTTGCGGTTGTGAGCGTGGCGGTATTCTGCAGCGCGATGGTGACCGGCTTGCTGGTCCCGCCGGACGAAACCGTCAGTCCGGTCATCACGACGTCGTCCCAGCTCGAAGTTGTTCCGGGCGTGCCGCTGCCTCCCGACCCAGGTGCAGCGTTGGCGGTCGAGCCGGAGCCCAGCAGCGACCCGATTTTCCACTCGTAGGCGGATCCGCCGTACCAAGTCTCGGCGCCGGTGGTCAATGTACCGGTGGTTGAATCATCCTGCCCGGCCGCGATGATCCCGCCCTGCTTCTGCGTCGTGCTGGTGTTGAGCGTAACGCTTCCACTGACATACCCGCTCCCGCCAAGTCTGCCGCCACCGTAGCTTGAAGTTCCGGCGGCAACAGTGATGTTGCTGGTTCCCGTGGCGGACGTGCCGGCGGTGGGATTGTTGGCTCTGAGGGTGCCGGCACTCACAGTTGTGTTGCCGCTATAACTGCTGGCGTTATTCAGCACCATCGTGCCCATGCCGGCTTTGATCAGGCTGCCGGTGGAGACGTGGGTATTGCGCAGGGCGCCGTTGACGATGAAGTCAGCGTCGCTGGCGATGGTCGCGTCATTGCTGTTGGTGACAGAGATGTTAAAGGTGACGGGCACGGTGGTACCTCCTGTGCCGCCGAGGCCCAGCCCCACGCCGCTGCCCAGCTGGTTGTAGGTGGACGGCGCCGACCCCGAGACGTTGACGGTATTCGCCACCAGGATTCCACCGTAGTTGCTTCCGTTCTGTCCGTAGTCGTTGATCGTCGCTCCCTGGAGGGTGAGATTGTCGACCCGCTGGAACCCGGTGGCGGTGTTTGCCGGATCGTTGTTCCAAGTCCCTTGGATGGTAAACGCCAGGTTGTTGACGGTAGTGCTTTGGTAATCGACCGCGTCGGTGTTGGTAGTGACGAGCGTTGCGCCGGAGGCGATGGTGACCGTCCTTCCGACGGTGTTGGCTCCCAAGCCGCTGTACGTGCCATTGCTGCTAAGGGTCAGAGTCAGCGTGCCAGCGGAGACCTGTACGTTGCCGCTGAATGTGTTATCACCCGACAGGGTTGTGCCGCCCGCTCCCGCCTGAGTAAAGCCACCAGAGCCGCTGATCACGCCGCTGAGCGTGTTGGTGATGCCACTTCCCTCGACGCCGGCGATGGTCCCGGCGTTTGAAATGTTGAATGACTGCGCGGAGTTATTCGCCTCGTCAAATGCCAGCGTTCCAGCGGAAATGGAGACCGCGCTGCTGTTGCTGATGGAGCCAGAAGTGCCGTTGCCAATCTGGAGCGTGCCGGCTGAAACGACCGTGGCCCCTGTATAACTGCTGGCGCCCGTCAGCACCATCGTACCCAGGCCGGTCTTGATAATGCCGACATTGGCGGCTCCATGGACCGGGCGCATCGCGCCATTGACCACGAAGTCGCCGCCGCTGTCCGATGGAACAACCCCAACATTAAAGGTGGTGTTGCCGCTGCCGCTGACAGTCCCCACCCCCAGCCCCGAGCCGCTGCCAAGCACGTTGTAGCTGGAAGGCCCGGAACCCGACACCGTCACGATGCCGGCAAAGTCGATTCCACCATAGGGACTGCTGCCCCCCGCGTACTGACCCTCGTCATTGATCGTAGCCCCTTGCAGCGTAATGTTGTCCACGCGCTCAAAGCCACTTGTGGCATTCGTCGGATTGTTGCTCCAAGTCCCTTGGATGGTAAACGACAGGTTGTTGACGGTAGTGCTTTGATAATCGATGGCATCGTTGACGGTACCCGACGTGATGAGCGTCGCTCCGGGGGCAATGGTGACCGTCTTTCCGCTGGTGTTTGCTCCGACGCCGCTGTACGTGCCGTTGCTGCCGCTGGAGATGCTCAGTGTTCCGCTGTTCACCACGATGTTGCCTGTGAACGTGTTGAGCGCCGTGAAACTGGTCGTACCTGCTCCGCCAACTGCCAGCACGGTCGCTCCGGTACCCCCGTTCGCCAGGATTGGGGTGCTGATGGTCAGCAGGTCATTGGCCTGATTCGTTCGGATCACCAGTTCTCCGCCGTTGGTGGCGGTCTGAATTCCAGTGCCGCCGCTGATGGTAGTTGTGCTGGACGTTCCTCCGTTACCCGATCGCAGAATACCGGCCACCGACAGCGTGGCTCCGGCGGCCAGGGTGAATGCCTGGGCGCTATTGGCGGTATTGACAATGTTGAGCGTCTCGAGGGTCTGAGTGCCCTGGCCGGTGATGGCTCCGGTTGTCTGCGCGTACAGAAGAGAGCCGCCTCCGTTTCCGGTGGCGGGCAGCCCGGAGCTGCCGCCGGTCGTGGTCGCAGCGCCTGAATCGCCCGTGCCCGCCGTGTAGCTGATTCCGCGAAGGACGCCCGAGCCATTTGCGAAAGCGTAGTTGCTGCCGTTGAAGAACGTGTGCTGATCGATCCAGCCGTACCCCGCCCCGGCAGAGCCGTTGATCTGGGTCAGAACGACGTTGTTTGTTGTTCCGCCAGACGCAACGAAGTTCGTCGTCGAGTTATTGGCGTCGTTGTATTGGGAGAAGGTAAGCGTCGTGTTTCCGCTGGCGAGCGTGGATTGAACCGTGGCATCTCCGGAATTCGCGTTGAGGATACCCAAATTTTGATTGCTGGAGGGAGCCTCGTTGATGTTGAGCGTTCCGGTCCCGGCAAAGGTGACGGCCGACCCGCTGGCCAACGAGCCGCTGGTGCCGTTGCCAACCTCCAGTGTGCCGCCGCTGATGGTTGTTCCACCGCTATAACTGTTCGCGCCGGTCAGCACCCACAATCCGGAGCCGGCACTGACGAGAGAGATATCATTGCTGATGACGCCGCTGATGGTATTGGCGTTGGTGTTGGTCCCGCCGAGGATCAGCGTAGCGCCGCCGGAGCCGCCGCTGATGGCTCCCCCGAAGTTCAGCGTTCCGGCGCTCGCTCCGGCGCCATTGGCGCTGTAATTCAAAAGGCTGAAGGTAGTGCCGCTGGCGGTCAGGGAGAGGGGGGCATTGATTGTTTCAATCGCGTTGGTGCTGGTCAGCGTGCTGAGGATCTGGATCGCTCCGCCGGTGGTGGAGGTAATCGAATTCCCGCCGGTGGCGCCGACGTAGAAATTTCCCGCGGCGGTGTCGAAGTTGATGTTTTCGATGTTGAAATTGCTCGGAATGACGATCGGCGAGCCGGACGTTCCGAATGCGCCAACGGCGGCATTGAAAGTGGCGGTATCCGTGTTGGTGGTGCTGCCGAGGGAAGAGACGCCAGGGACGGCGCCGCTTGCCCAGTTGGTGGAGTCGGTCCACGTGGCCGACGCTCCGCCAGTCACCCACGTGCCGTTGGCCGCGAGTGCCTGTCTGGATATGCCGGCGATCCCCGCTGCGGCCGCCAAAGCCGCCGCCGTGCATCGGACCCTCGAACGCCCTGCGCCGCGTTTCACGCCCGCTTTCGCATTTCTGGTCATTATTGTTCTCCCAATGCGTCGACTTCTCGCACCGACTTCTTGTGTCGTGCCCTCTGGGCTCCCGATCAAGCGGCCGCCATCCGCTTGGCTAACCCCGGAAACGTGCCTTTCGTTAGCTTGAGCCAATTTCGCATTTTGGTAAACCAATCTGGCGCCGTAAGTATGCCATACTCCCAATTTGAATGCAATGAAAAACCAAGAACATAATATTTTCACACAATTGGTGATCCAATTTGTAGCGGGAAGTCACGAAAACGCTCGCATCGCCGTACCGAACCCATCGTTCGGTCACGAAGCCGAAGGAGAGTCCGCACGTGCGGCAGCAAGCCGAGGCTCTTGGCGAAGGACTCCTTGTTGCGACCTTATTTTCCCTTTGACGTGAGGGCTTCAAAGCCGGAGACGACATCGAAGAGTTCTTCGTCGATGCCGCTCTGGCGGACACGATGAAAAGTGCTGTTGAGGTTGCCCAGCGATTCGTCGATGTTTTTGTCGGCTCGTTGCATCGCGGCCAGGCGACTGGCGTTTTCACTGGCAAGCGATTCGGCACAAGCCCGGAAGAGCGAGATGAACAGATATTCGCGAATGAGGGCGCGCAGCGTCCCGTTGTCTGAGCTCATGACCTGGGGCAAGTTCCCGGTGGGCCAGCGGGCCTTGGCCAAACCCTGTTGCCATTGGGCGTCGAGGGGCAGCAATCGCTGGCTGACCGGCTCGTAGAGCGCGCCGGATTGCGGGCGGTTATGGAAGACGTAGACACGGGCGTACTCCCCCCCGGCTCGGTGCGATTCGCTTTCAATTTGAATTTCGCCGACGAGCGGAGTGATCGCCTGAACGGAATTGGGCACGTTAAAGAGCTTCACGAGAGTCAGGCCGGCGTCGGCAAGGCGCGCATTGACGCGTTCGCCCACGGCCCAGACATGGGGTTTGCCAGGCAGAGCCGTGAGAGTCTTGATCGCAAAATCAGCAACTACCTCATTGAACTGGCCGACTAATCCCTGGTCGGAACCGAACACGATTGCGCCGATGGCGCCGGTATCGCCGCGTCTGCGCTGTTCCGCGTTGATGGGAGCCGACGGGGTTGCCCGGAAACAGGCGCCCAACCCCAACTCGAGAGTTCTGTAGTAGTCGGCCAGCGCGAGCACCGATTTTTCGTACTGTCCGATGCTCGACGCCGCCAAGGCTTTCATGGTGCGGACGACGGATTGGAGATCGCCTGCGCTGTTGATCTTTCGGCGCAGGCTCGCGGTGGTGTCGCTCATGGCTTGGTCTTTCCAGGCGGCTTGGGTCGGAAGGGGACGAGCGCGGCGCGGGCGATTTCGGTAATCGACAGCCGATCCTGATCATCTAACTTGGCGGCAGTCTCGAAGCGGGCGCAGATTTCTGCCGGAATTTTTGCCGCCGCGTCGCGCACGGCTTGCTCGGCGGCCGGCATCTGTTCAATCGGAACCGGGTCGAACAATGCGGCAGTCAGCGCCAGCAGAACGGCGATTTGCTCCGGCACGGACACCGGGGCGAATTGCGGCTGCTTCAGGCAGGCGCGAATGCGCTGCCCGTGGTCGATGATCTTGCGGGTGTTTTCATCCAGCCTGGCGCCAAAGCGGGCAAAGGTTTCAAGCTCCTCGAACTGTGCATAGGCGAGCTTGAGATCGCCGGCCACCGCCCGGTACGCAGCCCGCTGCGCCTGGCCTCCGACACGCGAAACCGATTTGCCGACATCGACCGGCGGAAGCACTCCCAGTTCGAACAGGGATGGCGAGAGGTAAATCTGCCCATCGGTGATGGAAATCAGGTTGGTGGGGATGTAGGCGGAGATATCCTGGGCTTCGGTTTCGATAATGGGGACGGCCGTGAGCGAGCCGCCGCCAAGTTCCCGGCGCAAATGCGTCGCGCGTTCGAGCAGGCGGGAGTGGATGTAGAAGATGTCGCCGGGGAACGCTTCCCGACCGGGCGGCCGGCGCAGCAAAAGTGAAAGCTCGCGATAGGCGCGGGCGTGCTGCGTGAGATCGTCGTAAACGATCAGCACATCGCGGCCGGCTTCCATAAAATGTTCGGCGATGCTGGTCGCGGCGTAAGGGGTGATGTAGGAAAGGCCCGGCGCGTCGCTGCCTTCGGCGACAACCACCACGGTGTAATCCATCGCCCCCTTCTCGCGGAGGCTGGCCACGACCTTTGCCACGGCGCTGGCGCGCTGGCCGATGGCACAATAGACGCAGATAACGTTCTGGCCGCGCTGATTGAGAATGGCGTCAATCGCGATGGCTGTTTTGCCGGTTTGGCGATCACCCAGAATCAACTCGCGCTGGCCGCGCCCGATGGGAATCAGGGCGTCGATGACCTTGACGCCGGTCTGCAACGGCACAGTGACCGGGGCACGGTCCATGATGGGTGCAGCCGGCCGTTCGATGGGAAGGCGGTCATTCGCTGATAGCTGTCCCTCGCCGTCGAGTGGGCGGCCGAGGGGGTCAATCACGCGCCCAAGCAGCGATTCTCCGACGGCCACGTCCATCACCCTGCCGGTGCGCTCCACTTCATCGCCGGCATGAAGCTGTGAGTAGTCCCCCAGCAGCACGACGCCGATTTCGTGCTCGTCGACATTGAACGCGATGCCAAACACGCCGCCGGGAAACAGCAGAAGCTCCTCAAATCCCACGCCGGGAAGTCCTGAGACGATTGCGATGCCGGTGGAAACGCTTGTGATGGTGCCTATCTCATGCGGCGCAAGTTGCGGCGTGAAGGCTTCCCGCGCCTGATCCATCTCAGCGAAGGTGCGTTCCATGACGCTCTGCAGGTTCTCAAGGACAGCGCTCATGGTTCTTTCGGTGCGGATTTGTTCGAAAGCTCGTTGACTTTTTTTTCCAGAGACGTGAGATAATCGGCGATAGTCCAAGCCATCTTTTGGCCATTGCTGGTAAGTTCGATTCCGCTGACCAATTCCGGCGACGTCTCGAATCTCACGCGGACCTCCGCTGAGAAAGTTTCGTTGAGCGCATTCTGGATTGCCGCTCGCTGAGTCGTGGGAAGATCAAACGTGCTGCGCACGATCACCGCATCGGGTGCTGTGCTGATCGCGCCGGCAAGGAATTTTTTGGCGTTGCCGTTCATTTCTCGCAGGCGACGAGTGAACACCTCGCCGATGCGTTCTTCCAGGCTCACCGTTGCAAGATCGGTCAGTGCCTTCCGAGCGATGGTGAAGACTTCCTGCTGAATTTTCCGGCCGATAGCCTGATCAAGACTCCTGGCATCGTTTTTCAGCGATTCCTCTCGCTTGGCGCCCAGGGCATCGGCGGCCTTTCGGGCTTCTTCCAGAAGCCGTTGGCGCTCAGCTTTCGCTTCGTCGGTTGCCTTGGCCAGAAGGGCTGCGCGCTGCTTGTCGAACTCTTCGTTCTTGTGTTGAAACTCATCCTGCTCTTTCCGCGCGTCGGCCTTCTTTGCGGCCGCATCCGCGAGTTCTGTGGCGATCAGCCTTTCCCGCGCATCGATGGCGCGAAGGATCGGCTTGTAGAGAAAGCGCTTCATCAGCCACACCAGGATGAGGAAGTTCAGCGCCTGGGCACAGACGGTAAACCAGTCGATCAGCATGGGTTCACTTTCCTGCCGCCTGGGCGATGACGTGGTTCCAGAACGGGTTGGCGAAAATGAGGATCATCGAGACGACGAAGCAGTAGATGGCTGTCGATTCGATCATCGCGAGGCCGACAAACAGGGTGCGAGTGATGGTGGCCGATGCGTCCGGCTGTTGCGCCAAAGCCGTGAGCGCCGTGGCGACCGACCGGCCCTCGCCGAGTGCCGGCCCCATGCACCCGAAGCCGGTGGTGATGCCGGCGGTGACGATCGACGCGACTGCGATGAGTGTCATGCTGTCCATAAGTTGTCCTTTGAATGTTTCATTATTTGTTCAAGCTTTTGCAGCCAATTTGGGTTTCGGTTTCCCAGTGCCAGTCGCGGCGGCGATATACACCGCGGCCAGGATGCTGAAGATATATGCCTGCACCATTCCGGTGAGCAGGCCCAGCACTGTCATGAAGATGGGAAAGATGAACGGCGTGATCGTCAGCAGAATGGCGATGATCATCGCTCCGCTCATCATGTTGCCGAACAGCCGAACGGCCAGCGCCAGTGTGCGCGATAGTTCGCTGATAATATTGAATGGGAGCATGATGACCGTCGGCTGCACATAGGACTTGAGATAGCCGCCGATGCCCTGGTCCTCGATGCCAAAGAGCGGCACTGCCACAAATACACACAGCGCCAGGGCGGCGGTCGTCGAGAGCGAACTGGTCGGCGGCTGGTAACCGGGAATCACGGTGCAGAGACTCGCAACCGCGACGAATAGAAAGAGCGTGCCGAGAAAGGCGATATACTTTTTCGGGTTGCGGAGGCCGACGTCTTCGATTTGCTTCTCGATGCCCGTGACGAGGATCTCCAGAAGGTTCTGCCAGCGCGAGCGATTCAGATCCATCGACAATTTCCGCGTGATGAGTTTTGAACCCACCGCCAGCAGGAGCATGAGCCCCCAGGTGAACGCAATGGTGGCGTTGAGTTTGAGAAACCCGTGTTGCCAGAAGATCAGTTGATCGGGACTAATGCGCATGGCTCGTCTCCTGCCGGCTTCGCGTGAGCCAGGTCACGATGAGGCGTCCCACGACAAACCCAAGCAGACCCGCGACCAGCCGCTGCCAATGACCGCGCGCCAATGCCAGGAAACCCGCGAGAACAATACTTGTCCGAAGCAGCAGGCTCGCGAAGAACCAGAGCGCCGGTTGCGTGGAAGAAAGACCCTTGCGAATCGTCCACCAGAGACCGCCGAAGAAAATCGCGCCGAGCATGAGCCCGGCCAGCCATGCAAGCATCAGTGCCAAAGTTTCATTCATCTTCATGCTCCACTTGCTCGCGCATCGCCTTTTCTTCCTTTGTGACCCAATGCCAGGCGTTGAAGCATCCCATCGACAACCCGCCTACCAGCAGCGCCAATGTCCACGAATGCTCGCCCGTGTGATGCTTGTCCAGCCACATTCCCAGCGCGACGCCAAGCAGTGTCGGTATGGTGACCGACCAGCCGATGAGCCCCATCATGCCCAGGCCAAACCAGACACCCGGCGTGCCGTCTCGCCGGGCTTTGATCTTGCGCGCCGCCTTGGCAGCGATGGTTCCCGCGAAGGTCGAGCCGCGCGTCGCTTTTGTTTCCGACTGGTTATCCATTTTGGAACGTCGCAATTCTGCGCAGCAGTCCAGTTTCCAGTTTCGCCATGACGGAGCGCACGTTTTGCTCCTGCGCCGTGCGAGTGAGAAATTCCTTTTCCACCAACTCGTGCAGTTGACCGAGGTCTTTCCCGCCAATCGCACGGCGCACGGACACGAGCACGTCGCTACCTGTCTTGACCAGCACCCCTTCATCGACCGCGACAAAGACCTCTCCATCGGCTTCTGTGTGGAACGTGAGAATTCCCGGCACCAGCGCCGCGACGCAATCGAGGCGGTGTGGCAGGAGCCCGAGCGAACCCTCACGTGTTTCGGCGACGATTCGCAACACGTCGCCTCTCTCCGCGAAAATCTGAAACGGCAGCAGAACCTTAAGATGCATGAGCGACTGCGGCATGGCGAGCCTCCGGTTGCGCTGCGGCCTGCGGCTTAGCCTTCTCCTTTGCCTCGTCCACGTTCCCGATCATGTAGAGTGCGCTCTCGGGGTAGTCTTTGAATTCATCGCGCAGGATTCGCTCACAACCGTCCAGCGAATCCTTGAGGCTCACGTCCTTCCCTTTGATTCCGCTGAACTGCTCGGTCGCGAAGAACGGCTGGGTGAGGAATCGTTCCAACTTGCGGGCGCGACCGACGACGTTGCGGTCATCCGGGGATAGCTGTTCCATCCCGAGCATGGCGATGATGTCCTTCAGTTCCTCGTAGCGCGCCAGCGTCTTGCGAATTGCCTGCGCCAGCGCGTAGTGACGCTCGCCGATGATGGTCGGCGTTGCCATCTTCGAGTTGGATTGCAGCAGATCGATGGCGGGGTACAGTCCCTCGCTCGCCCGCTTGCGGGAAAGAACGATCGACGCGGAGAGGTGCGAGAACGTATGCACCGCCGCCGGGTCGGTCAGATCGTCCGCCGGCACGTAAACAGCCTGAATGGAGGTGATGGCGCCGGTATCGGTGTTCGCAATGCGCTCTTCCAAACCCGACAACTCAGTGCCCATCGTGGGTTGATAGCCCAATCGGGACGGCATCTGCCCCATGAGGCCGGACACCTCCATGCCAGCTTGAATAAAGCGGAAAATATTGTCGATGAGCAGCAGCACGTCGCTGTGCTGTTCATCCCGGAAATATTCGGCCATCGTCACCGCCGCCAACCCCACGCGGGCCCTGGCCCCCGGAGGCTCGTTCATCTGGCCGAACATCATGACCATGTTCGGAAGCACGCCGGCTTCTTTCATGTCGTGGTAGAGTTCTTGCCCTTCGCGGCAGCGTTCGCCGATGCCGCAGAACAGGCTCACTCCCCTCTGATGCCCGACCATGTTGTGGATCATTTCCGTGAGCAGGACCGTCTTGCCGACGCCCGCGCCGCCGAAGAGTCCGGCTTTGCCGCCGCGCTCCAGAGGCACCAGCACGTCAATGACCTTGATGCCGGTTTCAAAGATTTCGGACCTGGTGGAGCGACTGGATAACGGGGGCGGATCCCGATGGATCGTTCGCCACTGCACATCCGTCGGCGCCGGCTGGCGGTCGATGGCGTTTCCGAAGACGTCAAACATGCGCGAGAGAATTGCTTTGCCGACCGGCACCTTCAACGGCCCGCCGGTGTCCGTAACTTTCATCCCGCGCGCCAGGCCCTGCGTGGGCGTCAAGGCAATTCCGCGCACGTGGTGAGCATCGCGCTGCGCCAACACTTCGATGATGATTTGCTCATGCGCTCCGGCACGCAAAACCGAGAAGATCGGCGGCAATTGTGCTTCGAAACGTATGTCTACGACGCTCCCGCGCACCGAGACCACTACGCCGGAATTGCCAAGGCTCTGCGAGTTCATCAGGCTTTCTTCGCCGCGTGATACTCCCGGCGAACCTGCTCAAGATTCGCCGATGGAGGAGGAGTTTGAGGCCCATTGCTCATTGCGATGCGCGACTCCGGCGGTCTCAACAGACGGACGCCATCGAGAATGTTTGCGCAACGGGGTTCCACTCACCGCTCGACTTCCGCAAACGTTTCATCCGAATAGAGCTCGTATCGCTTCCCATTCACTTCCGCGATCAATGGGAAGTTGCTTTCCTTCTGATCCGTGAACGACTGCCAGCGCCAAGTTTTCCAATTCAGCGTGAACGGAGCGTTTCGGCCCGCAACGATTATTTGAACGGTCATATCTCTCCTGACTAATCGACCTTCGCTCCGCCCAAACATGGGTTAGAGCCAACTCGAAACCGGTTTCAAAACCAAGCGCCCCATCATCCATTGCATAGAAGCGGTTTCACACCCGTTTAGCGGTAGCCCCGGAGGGGCACGGGGCCAGCGGGGAGTCCTTACGAATCACATTGAAACCGCGAAAAACTCCACTGGGCTCGTGCCCCTTTGGGGCTACCGCTAAACGGGATCTGGAACTGGCGCGTGGCTCAGGGCGCAATGCCAACCGGCTGCTGCGCATTCATTTCGGGGTGTTCCACTTCCAGTTACGTATCTCCGGCAAATCCTGGCCGTGTTGATCGATGTAGAGCTTGTGTTCGATCAGCTTGTCCTGCATCGCCTGCTTGAGATAGGCGCCTTTGGCTCCCAGATTCGGCAGACGATCGACCACGTCCTGCACGAGATGAAAGCGATCGAGATCGTTCTGCACCCGCATGTCGAAGGCCGTCGTGATCGTGCCTTCCTCCTTATAGCCCCGTACGTGCAGATTGCGGTTGGTCCGGCGGTACGTCAGCCGGTGCACAAGCCAGGGATATCCGTGGAAGCCGAAGATGATGTGCTTGTCTTTGGTGAACAGTGAATCGTAATCCGCGTCGCTCAGTCCGTGCGGATGTTCGCTGCAAGACTGCAGCTTCATGAGATCCACCACGTTGATCACGCGGATTTTCAGATCCGGCAGATGCGTGCGCAGAATGGAAACAGCTGCCAGGATTTCCAGTGTCGGTGTGTCGCCGCAGCAGGCCATCACCACGTCGGGCTCCCCTGAGCGTGTCGAACGGGGCTCGGCGTCCCGGTCGTTGCTCGCCCATTGCCAGATGCCAATTCCTTCCGTGCAGTGCAAAACCGCGGCGTCCATGCTCAGCCACTGGGGAAGTGCGTGTTTTCCTGCAACTACTACGTTCACATAATGCCGGCTGCGCAGACAATGATCGAACACCGACAACAGGCAGTTTCCGTCCGGCGGCAGATAGACCCGCACAATGTCGGCCTTCTTGTTGATCACATGATCGAGGAAGCCGGGGTCCTGGTGGGTGAAGCCGTTGTGATCCTGCTGCCAGACGTGGGAGGCCAGCAGATAGTTCAACGAAGCGATCTTGCGCCGCCAGGGGAGTTCCGAGGTGACCTTGAGCCACTTCGCGTGCTGACTGAACATCGAATCGACGATGCGAATGAACGCTTCGTAACTGTTGAAGAGCCCGTGCCGGCCGGTCAACAAATATCCTTCGAGCCAGCCCTGGCACTGATGCTCGCTGAGCATCGAATCCAGCACGCCTCCCTCGGGCGAGAGGAACTCATCATTCTTTACTGCCCGGGCGTCCCATTGGCGGTTGGTGACTTCGAAGACCGCGCCGAGCAGATTCGACAGCGTTTCGTCCGGTCCAAACACCCGGAAATTACGCGGTTTCTGATTCAGCTTCACCACATCGCGCAGGAATTGGCCGAGCACCAGCGTATCCTGGCCGTCAACCGCGCCGGGCGAAGGGACGTGCACCGCGTGGTCGCGGAAGTCGGGCATCTTCAAACTGTGCAAAAGAAGGCCCCCGTTGGCGTGGGGATTGGCGCCCATCCGGCGGTCGCCGATCGGCGCAAGCGCCGCCAGCTCCGGCTTCAGTCGACCATTTTCATCAAACAGCTCCTCGGCCTTGTAGCTCTTCATCCAGCTTTCAAGCTGGGCAACGTGCTCCGGGTGATCGGCATCCACCAGCAGCGGAACCTGATGGGATCGAAAGGTGCCTTCGCATGGCAAGCCGTCGACGAACTTCGGCCCCGTCCACCCTTTGGGCGATCGCAATACGATCATGGGCCAGCGCGGACGAACGGTGCTGTCATTGTTGCGTGCGTTGAGCTGGATCTGTTGGATGTCGATGATCGCCTTTTCCAAAGTGGCGGCCATGAGTTGATGCATCTCTTGGGGATCACTGCCTTCCACCAAGTAAGGCGTCCAGCCGCAGCCGCGGAAAAACTGCTCCAGCTCCTCATGCTCGATGCGGGAGAGCACTGTTGGGTTGCTGATCTTGAAGCCATTGAGATGCAGGATGGGCAGCACCGCTCCGTCGGAAATCGGATCGAGAAATTTGTTGGACTGCCACGCCGTTGCCAGGGGGCCCGTTTCCGCTTCGCCGTCGCCGACGACGCAGGCGACGATCAAACCGGGATTGTCGAACGCAGCTCCAAATGCATGACTGAGCGAGTAGCCCAGCTCGCCGCCCTCGTGAATCGACCCGGGCGTGGTAGGGGCCACATGGCTGGAAATCCCGCCGGGGAATGAGAATTGTTTGAACAGCTTCTTGAGCCCCGCTTCGTCCTGGGTGACGTTTGGATAGATCTCGCTCCAGGTGCCTTCGAGGTACACATTGCCCACAATTGCCGGGCCGCCGTGGCCGGGACCAGCGATGTAAAACATGTCCAGGTCATACTTCTTGATGACCCGGTTGAGGTGGACATAGATGAAGTTCTGGCCAGGCGTGGTACCCCAGTGTCCAACCACCAGCGGCTTCACGTGCGACAGCTTCAGCGGCTCCTTCAGAAGCGGATTGTCGTAGAGATAGATTTGCCCCACCGAAAGATAATTGGCCGCACGCCAATAGGCATTGATCCTGCGGAGCAACTCGGGCGAAAGTGGGCCGTCGGCGTGGAGCGGTACCAGGCCGTTGTCGTGTGACTGCACGTCGTTTTCGAGAAGATCAATCAGCATGTTTTATTCCTGTGAGTAAACCTACGGCGAGTTGGCCGCAGGGGTCTGTTGAATGGCGTGGTTGCCTGGTCGGAGCGAAAGATTGTCCGTCATTACGTAAACAAGGATCATCGCGAGCATCAGCATCACCGCGACCCAGACGCGCCAGTCTCGATGTGCGGTTTTCCAGAAGTGATGGCGCGGATGGTCGTGGTCCCGCGGTTTGGCTCCTTCGCTCTCTACATTGTGTTTGGTGGTGCTCATTGGCTTCCATCCAATTGGCCATCACGCTTTATCGAACCGGTTCTGGTTCTTTGGGCGCGATGCCATTTCCATTTTTCGCCCCGTCCTGACCAAGTCCCATGGTCAACGCGGTAAGCCCCGCGAGACCTCCCAACTGCATGCTTTCAACGGCTGTGCTGGGAACGATTACGATGGTGGAATTCTGCTTCAACCCCTCATAAAGCATGTTCATGGCCCGCAGGTGAAACGCAACCGGATTATGCTGGTAGCTCTTGGATGCTTCCGCGAATTTCTCCGCCACCTGCCGCTCTGAATCTCCCAAGATCACCCTGGCCTGCCGCTCTCTTTCCGCCTGGGCCTGCATCGACATCGCGTTCTCCAACGCCTGCGGGATCAGAACGTCTTTCACTTCCACGGAAATGACGTTGATGCCCCATGGTTCGGTGCGCTCGTCGATGATCTTCTGAAGAATGCTGCTGATTTTGTCCCTGCCTTCGAGCATGTCCGAAAGCATGGTTTTGCCAATCACATCGCGGAGGGCTGTTTGCGAAGCCCAACTGATAGCGCTCTGATAGTCAGCCACGCCCAGGGCCGCTTTTTTCGGGTCAATGACCTTCCAAAACAGCACCGCATCCACATCCACGGGCACCGTGTCTTTGGTGAGGGTTTTTTCCGCTTTGAAGCCGCTCGTGATGACACGGGTGTCAATCCAGTACGGAATGGCATCGACGACCGGAAAGATGAGAAACAGTCCCGGACCCTTCAGCGAGTGAAATTTGCCTAATCGCAGGATTACCGCTTTATCCCACTGATCCGCAACCCTGATTGACAGAGACGAGATCAAGGCGATCAAAAATGCGCTGGCCGCGATGCAAATGCTTGCCGTGTGGGCCGTGGCGGTATTGGCGAGAATCGCTAATCCGCCGCCAATGCCGAGAATGACGATAAAAATTAGTGTTGCAAAAGAGCTGGTTGTTCTCATTGGGCACCTCTGCGTTTGAAAAACTTGTATTTCGCAAAAACAAAAAAACCGACGCATTCGAGTCCCGAAGGTTCGGGATTCAGTTGCGTCGGTTTACTCAGTAACGGGTCTCCCGGCGCTTGGCCGGGCTACCCTTTAATTAGTCGTCCGAGGAATTCGATATTCTGCCGGAAGCCACCTATTTGAAGCTTCGCAGCATTCGATCTTATGTCTGCGAATCTGCGAAGCAAGAAAATTGCCGAATATTCTGCCCTTCAACCATTCCTCTGTTCCGCGGGGAACTTGAGCACCTGCGCGCCGCAGGGCGGTAGCAGAACTTCCATTTGGGAATGCGGGAAGCTGTGCGTCTGGTCGCTTAACAACTCGCGGCATATGAAAGGTCCCGCTCCTTTGAGCAGCGGCGCGAGGTCAACTGTAATGCGCTGCGGATTGAGAGTGTCGAAATTGCATACTACAAGAAAGCCTGCCGACTGCGTTCCCGGGTCTTGACGAAATGCGGCGATGACAGCGGAATGCCCGCCATCAACAAAATGGCAGTTTGCCCCGCAGCGGAATGCCGCATACTCGGCGAGGACGGAATTGACGCGGCTGATAAACTTGGCGAACCTCGCCTCGGCGGGATATGCCGTTGCCGGTTTTCTGCCGATAAAGTTGACTCTCTCCCTCTCGCCGAATTCCACTCCCTGCGGGATTCCGGTGGCGCCCGTGCCCAGCAATGCCGCGGCGACATAGCGGGGCACTGTCGAATCAGCGGTGCCGAACTCCTGTGCCGGCGAGCCGGAATCATGTGATGTGATCGGCATAAAGTATCGAATGTGCTCGGATACGCGGTGGATGTATTTCAGATAATCTCGAAGTTGAGGCACGAATTTGCAGTTCCAGGGTGTA
>Ga0302326_10004269_pt1 | contig 33157 bp, 21 predicted proteins | sample Palsa_T0_3_FD_202264 | JGI IMG/M metagenome (GOLD analysis project Ga0302326, IMG submission 202264) | Peat permafrost microbial communities from Stordalen Mire near Abisko, Sweden - Palsa_T0_3 | ecosystem: Environmental > Terrestrial > Soil > Palsa > Peat permafrost | place: Sweden: Abisko...
GCGTTGAGACGGAGGGCGGCGCCGTGTAGATCCCCGCATTGGAAAGCGTACCCACACCTGCCGGATTCGCAGTCCAATTCACGGAGCCTTGTAGCGCCGAGGTTGCGAGCCTGGCGGTGAAACGTTGAGCCTGGTACGCGTGAAGAACGGACAGCGGCGGCACGACGCTGACCGGCTGCGGAACGTTCACGGGCACATTGAGCGCATTATTAACGGTGATATAGGTCGAACCCGCGCCCGTAGCCGTAACCATGCCATAGGTGGACACCGTCGCTATGCTGGGCGAGGCTGAGACATATGTTGTGTTTGAGGACTTGCTCACGTCCAGCTTCAACCCGCTGGGGTATGTTCCGTAGACCTGTATGGGCGCCTGGTCGCCCACATAGCGTAGGTTCAGAATCGACGGCTCCGAGGTCAGGATCGGGGTGCCGCTCTTCACTACGTTGACTGAGATCTGGCTGGAATACACTCCTTGGCCCGGACCTACTACGCCCTCCGCAGTGAGGTAGTACGTGCCCAGCGGAATTTGTTTTGGCACGCTAATGGAGAAATTATAGGGGGGCGCAACCAAGCCTCGGCTCGTTCCGAGCGGATTCGTCCCTAATACAATCACAGCCTGAAATGTTCCGCCAGAGGCCGCGACGGTGATGTTGAGGGTCTGGCCGGGTTCGACGCTGGCACCGTTCGCGGGCGAGGTAATCTTGAGCGCCGGCTGCGCTTTAAGCGAGACCTGCGAGAATGATAGGACAGTGAGCAGGAACATGGTGCATATTAGCGTGTTGGCTTGCAGACTACGTATAGGATTTGTCATCGTGTTTCTCCGTGAGTAACTACGGTAAAGGATAGAACCCTGTCGCTTGGGTCGCTGGAGAATTCAACAACTGGGTCACAAGCGGAGGGATGCCGCTCAGGCTGTCGAGCTCGGGCGGTCCGACGAAGTCCAACTGTTCCAATGCGACAGTGTGAATCACTCCCTGTATGTTTGTGCTAGTCAGTCCTGCCTGCTCGCTGGTGAGGTTTACGATGGCGTCGCTTGAATCGGACCCAAAGATCGGCGGCCATCCGGCGGCCGTCAGAAGTGGGCCGAGTTGTGAATTGCTACAGAACTGCCTGGCTATGGCCGCGATACAGCCGGACGCTAACACGCAATTCAGGCCCGCCAGGTTGGCGTCCGCGGTCTCGCCCGCGATCATCGCAGTTGGCACCGGATGGCCGTTATCCTGTTGCAGCCCCTGCAGCGACAAGCTGAGATTCCCGCCGAGGCCGCTTCCCTCGAGGTCGCCGATGGCGCCCGGGACAACAATAGGTTCGCCCGCAAGCGTAACTGTGAGGAACGAGAAGCTTCCCAGGGACGCCAACTCGTCCGCGATACACTGATTTTGACCGTTAAGCAAGTCGAGGGCCAGAGGGCTGCCGAGGTGGGGCGTGCCGATGGTGATTAGCTTGTGGATGTATCCGACGCCGAAGGAGTCGGAGCTCATGAATCCAGGCAGGTTCTCGGCCGCCCGTGTCACCAAGCCGCCCATACTGTGGCCTATTACGTCAACCTGCGCCGCCGCGGCCTGGTTCGCGGAACGATACTCAGTGAGTACAGTCGGCAACTGTTGCAGAAACGCAGTCGCATTATGGCTAAAGCCTAAGCCGTTCATGCTGGGCCCCGAATAGCTGGCGTAGGTTGGCGTGCTCCCTAATATCGAACCCGATATAGGGTAGTTGTACGTCGCACGTCTTACGAAGAACCGCGGGTCGTTAATCAGGGGAGTGAAGTTGCTCCAGTCCGATGGGTCGCCCCACATCCCATGGACAAGTAACACTGGCGGCCGCAGAATCTTCAAGGCCGCCGTAGTATTGAAGCTTGTGGCGTCGGCGGCTTGAACCGCCAAAGAGACTGCCCGCGTTGTCGCGCTGCTATACAGACCCTGGTAGTTAAAATTCCCGGGCGCGATGTATATTGCAAAAGCCATGGGGCCTTGCAGAGTGCCGACCGCCGTCAGTTGTAGAGGACTGGGCTGTACCGGGCCGCCGATGGCGGCGAGTTTCCCGTATCCTTCCGCCAGGGGGTTCGGATTGCCTTGGTCATCGAGGAGAGTCAACGTCAGTTGTTCCCCCACTGAGAGCGCCGGAATCCGGAGCAATACCCGCGCGACCCCATCGGCAGCAATACCTGTCACTGGCGTGCCCAGCGTCGCCAGCGAGTTCGGGTCCGTCAGTATCCCGTTCCCGCTAAGCAATTCAGGTACGGGGTCGAGTGTGTTAATTGTGGTGACGGGCTGGACCCATAGCGACGCGGTATTCTGTCCCGGAACCTCGGCGGGCTGCGTGCCGCTCACCGAGAGTGTAAGCTGGACATCTTGGTTTTGTGTCAATGTGCCGAGCGGTATAACGCCGGTCTGGTTGCCGGTCCAAATACAGTTCCACAGCACTCCAGGCGGCCAGGGAGGAGGGTCCATGCACTGACTTGGCGCCCACAGCGGTGCTTCGGGTAAGGAGCTCGCAGTGATCGAGCCAGCGTTCGTGTAGGCCTGGCCGCCGGGCGAGAGGGTCGCCGAGATATTCCACGTGAACGAGACCCTCGACGAGGGCGACGAGTCGCCCATAAAGTTGTTACCGCCCATGAAGCTGAGGGCCGGTGTTCCCTGCGGCACGGTCATTGTGTATGTGCAGGACGCGCTAATTTGGGAGTTGTTGAATGTGGTAGTGGCCGCCACTCCGACGTTCGCCGGCCCGTTTACCATGACCACTCCGTTGTCGTTGGGCCCCTGACATGGCGGATCGGGATTCCACTGTGCCGGGGCTGGCGCCGCGCAGGCAAGCATACCGGCGATGATTCCGGCGAGCGAGCTAGCACGTGAACTTAGCCGGTGCGAGCAATCCGGAAGACGCATAGATACCTTGGTTGCCTCCGTAGACCAGTTCGCGGTGGAGGGATGTCCCCTTGAGCGGGGCCGCTCCCACGGCGAACTATGGCTTGGGTCGATCGGTCGTATCCTGGCTTATCATGGCTACGATCGCGTGAGTTAGTAAGACCCAAGACTGGCCTAAGATTTATTTTACATCACGCCCGAAGGCGGGCAATACGCGATTGTACTAACATCTCCGAGAAAAGTACCTAAGGTCGCCTATGGCTACAAGGAAGAAGGTGTCGTGGCGCCCTCAGGGGACAAGCGATGCCTACGCGCTCTCCCTAACACGCCGCAGCGTCAGGCCTTCCCACAATCCGCGCCACTTGCGCAGCAGCAGTTCCGCCAGATTCAGCGCGATGGCCAGAGCCAGCAGCATGGGCCAGAGGTCCAGCGTCGCTGGAATTGCCCTGCCGGTCGAATCGAAAATGGTGTTCAGTCCCGGATTGTAGCGCCCGCCGGTAGCCTCCGCCACCTGGTGCAGCAACTGATCGTTCGCGCCGAATTCCAGCATTTCGTCTTCCTGCCGGTAGAACCCCACTTCCGGAAAGGCGCGCGATTCCGCCAGCGGCCGTACGCGAAACAAACCCTGCCGCTCCCCGATGGCTAAGCGCGCACGGAAGTGTCCGGCAGCCATCTTGGCCACTTTCAGCGGCGATTGAAAACCGTTCGGACCGAACGCGAAGATATCGGGAATCGCGGCTGGCTCCGGCACGTCGCGGCCCAAGTGATAATCCACCACCAACTCGTTGGCCGCCCGGTCGAATTCGGCGGCGGCCTCGCTCGATTCGGCGTGCGGCAGGAGATCCCGGAAGATGTTGGCCCACAGCTTGTCGAATCCGGGCCAAGCCACCCAGGCTGCGGCCCAGCGGTTCTTGGCGTCGGAGGTGAACACGGCCGCGCGTCCCAGGCCGTATTGCCAGCGCACCAGCAGCGGATCTTCCGGGCCGGCGCGCAGGATCAAGTCCGTGGTCGGCCGCGCGAGGAAGCGCACATAGCCGCGCAACGGCGGCGCAGTCTCGATGCCCACGCCGTCCAGAATCTCGGCGCGATTCACTACCTCGGGGTGCACGTCCTTCTCCACCGCCGTGGAGCCGGTATGCTCCTTGACGTCCCGCAGCACGATCTGCTCGAGACCAGATGGGTCGTTCAGGAAATAAGCCTTGCCCTGCGCCAGCTGCGCGACTTTTTCGAGGAAGGCCCGGTTCACATCCTGCCCCAGCCCGACCGTCGAGATGGTGACATGGTTGGCCACGGCATCCTTCGACAGCGTCATGCTGTCGCCTTCCTCTGAGATGCCGTCGGTGAGCAGCACAATGTGTTTGTAGACCGCCTTCGATGTGAGAATTTTGCGATAGGCTTCGGTCAGGGCGGGCGCAATCTGCGTGCCGCCATCCGGCGTAATGCCGGAGATCAGCCGCTTGATGGAGGTGCGATCGTCGGCGCGGCGCAGCGGCACCGACCACTGAAAGGAGTTATCGAAAATCAGCACGCCCACCTGATCGACGGGCCTTAGGTTCTCCACCACGCCGACGGCCGCCTGGCGCGCCAACTCCATCTTCTTGCCTTCCATGGACGAGGACTTGTCGATGATCAGCACCACGGCCGTGCCCTCCGGTGTGCGCGGCGGCGCCAACTTGGCGGGCAGAGTGCGCTCCAGCGCGTCCTCCTCCTTCTTTTCGACGTAGACGTTGCGGTCGCCCCCGATCCATAGCAGGCCGCCGCCCTGTTTCACGAACTCCTCGAGGGCGGCCTTGCGCGCCGGAGGAACGCTCTGCATGTCCCAGTTATTGAAGATTACCAACTGATAGTCGTCGAGCTGGTCGGGCGGACCGGAGGGCGCGCGCTGCACGTCGAATTGATTGGCTTCGAGGGTGCGCAGCAGATGCTGCTCGGCGTCGGCGGGATCGTTCGAGATCAGCAACACGCGCGGCCGCCGCAGGGTGAGAGCGCTATCGAAATGCGCCTCTCCCAAGCTAGATCCTAAGCCCGGCGCACTGATACGCCCGGCTAACTCGATGGCGCCAGTCGAACTGACGCTGGCGTGCGCGCGGAATTGATTCGTGCCGGCGCTCAGGTTCACGCGGCTGGCGCCCAGAGGCTTGCCCTCGGCGGTCATCTCCACGGTAGCTTGCGCGGCGCGGGGAGATTCCAGCGTGATATCCACGGGAAAGCGCTCGCCGCTGAAGACCTGCGCGGGCATGCTCACGGATTCCAGAACCAGGCTGGGCCGCGGCCGGCCGGCAAGAGGAACGACGTCGATGGGCACGCCGCGCTGCTGGGCCTGCCAGATGGCGCGCGTGACGCTGCCGAGGTTCTCGTTGCCGTCCGAAATCAGGAGCACGCGCGGCACCAGGCCGGCCGGCAATGTAGCCAGTCCTGCGCGCACGGCGGCTTCCAGATTCGTGCCGTGCGAGGCTTGGCCGGCGCTATATCCCAGTTTCCAGGCCTGCCCGGTGCGCTCCGCGGGCGCGGGATTGCGCGGCGCGCGCGCGAACGGCAGCACCTGTGTCCAGTTGCGGCCGCGGCCCCTTTCCACGGTTGTCGCCGCGGCCGAGGCCGCATCCAGATCCTGCTGGGAAACGCTGGCCGAAGTATCCACCAGGATCGCCAGGGCCACCTTCGATTCGGAGAACGTGACGCGCGGCTCGGCGAACGCCAGCAGGATGGCTGCCAGGGCCGCGGCTTTGACGACCAAGCCGGCGCGCCGCGCGGAATTGCGCCATTCCCAGGCCGCCCAAGCGAGCGGCAGGAGAGCCAGGGGAAGGAGCCATGCGTGGGCGAATGTCATACGGAGCCATGGTCCCCGGATGGGCGGTTGCGGCGAACTCCAACGCCTGAGTTCAGCATATTCTTCAGAGAGGCCGGTCTGGAAACTGGCGCGCTTCTGTATGACGGTGGGTCAAGGCTATCGTGCTTCGTCCGGACGAAAACGAAGCGGTAGGTGCGCTAGCTATTTGGTTGCGCTTACCCATGTAGCAGGCGAGGATTACTGCGATCATCAGGCGACCACCGGCAGTTGTGCGCTTTCATTCGAACCACTATTGTACTTTACGCGCGCTGCGCGGGTTGCGCTGCATCGATTCAACTTCATTATGTCCAAGACTTCATCTGACTGTACCCGCCTGGCACCTCCTTGCGATCACTCATAGACCTGCCGGCGGTGTGCAATGCGTGTCACGCCGACTAACTTCAGCGCGTCGTCAATGATGTGCACCACGCGCCAACTACTTAACCATGCTGACGCGTGCGTTTCAGGCGGTTTGCGCGGTATTGCTCGTAAGGAATGCCCTTTTCCTTCCGGCGCGATTCCGAAATGAGGCCGTCCCGGAAGTCCTCCCAAATGGCGCCGTGTTTCTTCAGGTCGATTAGAACGCCGACTCTGCGGCGCTTCTCATCGGTGACGAACTGGATTCCGGCCGCACCCCCTGACACTAAGCTCACGAAGCCCTCTTCATGGCGACAGGCCGCCGCGAAACGCGCGCCACGCGACGGCGAAAACGGCCGAACAGAATCCACTCGGCCAGTAATCCCGCGCCGCCCGCCAGCGCCAGCCACTGCCACAGGTCGGTCGCATCCTGCAGCGGCGCGGCGAATCTCGGCATTCCGCGCCGCGTTTCCGCGGGAACGTCCCATTTGGATTCCCAAAGCTGCGGCAGCGTCAGCGAGTAGACGTATTCGCGATCGCCGGCCATCACGCGCACGGTGCCGGCCGTGCCGCTGAAGAATTCGAGCGATTGGCCGCGCAGCGTAAAAGGCGCGGGATTGCCGTCCTCGCGCAGTACGCGCACCGTGCCCGGCCGTACGTCGGAATCCAGCAGGACCTTCACCGTGCCTACGCTGCCGGCCGTCAATTCCCAGCGCCGGAATATCTCGGGCGCCACCCAGCGCAGCAGGTTGGCGTAAAGCAGGGGGGTGGACAGCTCATAGCGCATCGGCGAGAGCGCCGGATGGAAACCCAGCACCACGATCTTCGGCTTGCCGGGACGCGCCACGATCACGGGGCCTTCGGCCACTTCGGCGATCTTCAGATCGTCCGGCGCCGCTTCGAAAACAGAAGCGGATTCCAGGCGCAGGTCCTTGGCGCGGAGGCCGGCGCCCAGGGGATGGTCGGTGAGCCAATGCGTGAGAGGCGCATCCGAAGCGCGCGCGCGCACGGGCACGGGAGAGCCGCCCGCCGGCGGATCGATCCAGATGGCATCGGCCTGGGGAGGCGTGGGCGGATGGAAACGGTCGAGGATTACCAGTGCGCCGGGGCCGTTTGCGCTGTATTCGGAGGGCGCGCGAAAGGTTGCCACCACTTGCGGGCTGGCGGCCAGAACGGGACGCAGCAGGTCCGGCTCGGCGGAATACACAGTCACGTGGAGCGCCGGCTGAGCCGGCAATTGCAGCGTGGCGCGATCGTCGGCGGGGAAGGCGTCTTGCGGCAGGAGCTGCGCCTGCAGAAATCCAGCTGAGCGGCTACGAAACCGGAAGCTGGTCTCGCGATCCACGCCCGGCGCGAGCGCCATGCGCTGGGAACCGGCCGGCAAAGTGCCGGGACCGTTCACCGAGGGGCCGAAGGTCAGCGCCAACGTCACGGTACGCGGCGCGGTGCCGTAGTTGCGCACGGAAACGTAGATTTCCCAGACGTCGGAATCGGCGGCCGAACGGCGCACTCCGATGCGCCGCAGCCCGCAGTTTTCGATCGCATCGGGCACGCTCAGGAAGCGCAGATTGCGCAGCCCCAGCTTGCCGGGTTCGCGTTCGGCCAGCCTGCCGGCGCCGACGAAGACCACCTCCCCGGCGCGGCGTCCGCTCTGCGCCTGAATCTGACGCGCGAAGGCCAGCGCCTGGTCCAGGTTCAGGGCGGTGTCGCCGGGGTGAGAATCGGCGATGGCTTCATCCAATTTCCGGCGGTCGGGTTCGAAGGCGGTGGCGGGAGTGGTAAGGGCGTCGGCGCGCACCAGCATGATGCGATCGCGCGCCGGCACTGCGCGGACGTAGGCGCGGGCGCGTTCGCGGGCCAGGTCCATCAGAGTGCGGTTGGATGTGCGCGCGGCCATCCAGGCGGAGGTATCCAGGATGAGCACATGATCGCGCGGCGCGGAGGCCGGCGCGCCCAGGCGCAACTGCGCGATAGCGAGCAGCAACAGCGCCATGCTGGCCAGCTGCAACAGCAGCGAGAACGGCTGTTGGATGCGGCGGCGCCGCGCGACTACGGTAGGCTGCTCAGCAGACACCCAGAAGCGCAGCGTGGAGACCACCTGGCGGCGGCGCGAGCGGTCGAGCAGATACAGGGCCAGCATCACGGCGGACATGGAGCCGAAGAGCGCCAGGAATTGTCCGAGGGTGAGGTTCAGGAGGTGCATGGGAACCCGCCCAGGCGTCGACCCGAGTGTCGACGCGGCACGCTGAGAGCGTGCGCCACGATCATGCTACGCCTCGCGCGCGCATCAACGGGCCGAAGACGACATCCTCCACCGGCTGCGCCGTGGAGACTCCGGCGTAGCGGCCGCCGTTGCGCAGGGCCAGCCTCTGGATGGCGGCGGCATAGTCGTCGAACGCCTGCGTGTAACGCGTGCGCGCCGATGGGTCGAACTGGACCTTCAAGCGGCCACCTGTTTCGGCATCCTCCAGCTCCAATTCGCCATCCCAGGGCGGAGTGCGATCCTCGGCCGACCAGACCTGCAACAACAACAACTCGTGGCCGAAATCCGCCAGGAATTGCAGCGCGCGTTCGCAGCCCTGGTCATCCAGAAAATCGGAAATCACGATCACCAGGCCGCGCTGCGAATAGCGCGAAATGAACTCGCGGAGCACGCCGAAGAAATCCGTCGGCCCGCCGGCTTGCATGGCGCCGAGGGAATCGAGCACCGGACCGAAGCGGTGGCGCCCGCCGGTGCACAGATGCCGGTGCCCCAGTTTGTCCGAAAACGGGTGCAATTCGATGGCATCCAGGCGCACCATGCCCACGTAGCAAAGCGCGCCCGCCAGCCGCCGCGCGTAATCGAATTTGCCGCCGGCCCGCATGGAATCGCTGGTATCGAGGAGCATGCGCACAGGCACGCGCGGTTCCACCTGGAACATCTTCAGGAACAGCTTTTCGAGGCGCAGGTAGGCGCGCCAATTCACGGCGCGCAGATCGTCGCCGTGGTGGAAACTGCGATGGTCCAAAAACTCCTGCCCGGCGCCGGAAAAGCGCGACGGGTTATGCCCGCCAACCAGCCCTGGAAACGACTTCTGCCAGCGCAAGGCCAGGCGCTCCAGCTTCTCCAGAAACTCGCGGTCGAGAATGGGCGCGGCGTCCATGGCCTGTTGGCGGATTACGCGGCGGCGTGCGCGGGAACGTCCTGGATGATGGTGTTCAGGATGGTTTCCGGCGTTTGGCCGTCCGCATGGGCGTCGAAGTTCAGAATGATGCGGTGACGCAGGACGGCGCGCGCCACATGCTGCACATCGTCGATCGACAGATGGTAGCGTCCGCGCATCAGGGCCAGCACGCGCCCGCACTCGACCAGGGCCTGCGCGCCGCGCGGCGAACTTCCGTAGCGGACGTACTTGCGGGCCACTTCGTGCGCTTCGCGCTGCTCGGGCTGCGTGGACATCACCAGTTCAATGGCATACTCCTGCACGTGCGGCGCGACCAAAACTTCACGGCATACCGCGCGCACTTCCATAATCGCCTCGCGGTCGAGCGCCGGACTGACCTGCGCCTCTTCCCGCTGAATGGTGCGCTCCACAATACGGTTGAGTTCGGCGCGGGTGGGATAAGTCACCAGGATTTTCATCAGGAAACGGTCGAGCTGCGCTTCGGGCAGCGGGTAAGTGCCCTCCATTTCGATGGGATTCTGGGTGGCCATCACCAGGAATGGAAGCTCCAGTTCGTGAGTAGTGGTGCCGCTGGTGACGGTGCGCTCCTGCATAGCCTCCAGCAGCGCGGATTGAGTCTTGGGAGTTGCGCGGTTGATTTCATCGGCCAACACCAGGTTGGCAAATATGGGACCGGGCTGGAACCGCAGGAACTTGGCGCCGTGGTCGCTGGTTTCGATGATCATGCTGCCCACGATATCGGCGGGCATGAGGTCGGGCGTGAACTGGATGCGGGAGTATTTCAATTGCAGGGCGCGCGCCAGGGTGCGCAGCAGGGTGGTCTTGCCCAGGCCCGGCACGCCTTCCAGCAGCACGTGCCCGGATGCCAGCAGGCAGATGAGCACACCTTCCACGACGTCGTCCTGGCCGACAATGATTTTGGCGATTTCAGCTCGAACGCGCGCCAGACGTTCGACGGCCACTTCGAGTGCCGCTTCGGTTCCCACTTTATTATTGTAGAGCACGGGGCGCGGGCGACGATGGCAGCTTGCGCCGGGCGGCGGATTCGGCATATAAGAAAGCTTGCGCCATCGCCGCATTCTGATCGTCGCGCCGCCGGTGGGCCCCATCGGCTCGGGGGAAGCCGGCGGTGTGGAAACCCACCTGCTCAATCTCGCTCCCATACTGGTGGGGCGCGGGTACGAAATCGGGATTGTCGCACCGGAGGAAAGCGTGGCGCCGGTAGCGGGTGTCACGCTATACCAGGTTGCGGGCGAAGTAAGTCCGAGCGCGACGCGCGCCAAGCGGGGTGCAATCACTGTAGCGCGCACCGGCGGCGTGCTGGAGAATATGTGGGATCGCGCGCTTCGGCTCGCGCGCGAGTACGACGTAGTCATAGGTGCCAGTTACGACTGGCTGCCGTTCTATCTAACGCCATTCTTCGGGACAGCGGTCGGACACTGGATCACGATCTGTTCCGCTATCGATGAGGTGGATAGGATTATTGAAAGGCGCTGGCGGGAGGGCGGACTGAAGCTGGCTATGTATACGGACGCGCAGGTCAAGACATATCCGTTCCTCGAAAGCGGGCAGGTCCATCTGTTGTACGGAGGGGTGGACGCCGCGATTTTCCAATACAACCCGCAGCCACGGGATAGATTGTGTTGGGCCGGACGGATTTCGCCGGAGAAGGGTTTGGAGGATGCGATTGCGGTGGCTCGTGCGCTGGATATGCCGCTGGATGTCTGTGGCAGGATCCAGGACGAGGGGTATTGGCGGGCAGTGATGCGCGATGCCGGGGCGCAGGTTGTTTATCACGGGTTTTTGGGCCCGGCGGAATTGGCGCGAAGATGCGCCGGTGCGCGGGCTACCCTGGTCACACCGCACTGGATCGAGGCTTTCGGGAATACGGTGATTGAGTCGATGGCGTGCGGCACGCCGGTGGTGGCGTATGACAAAGGCGGCCCGGCGGAGATTGTCGAGCATGGGAGAAGCGGGATCCTCGTGGCGCAGGGGGCGGCCGTAGCTGGCTTGGTGGAGGGTGTGCGGGAAGCGGTCCGGCTGGACCGGCAGATGGTTCGCGCGCGGGCTGAGGAGTTTTCGTTTGTCAAGATGGCGGATCGACTTGAGGCGTGGGTAGAGTCAGTACCGAGCCTTTCCGGCTGAGAAACGCGATGGCTTGGCGGAACGATCAAGTCTATCATTGGGATGGCTGTGTATATGTGCCGTACCATACGGCGCGCGTGTCTGCGGGCCCGTTCTTGTCATTTTCACCAGATTCAGTTGAGGAACACCTCGAACTAGACGCCAACTTCTCTCTTGCATGGAGTCTCCACGGCGGCGTCAGAGTGCCTAAACGCCGACTTGTTGCCGCCAAGGTTCACGGCGATTCCATGATTAACAAGAAAGTAAGCCACTGCGACATCATAGTCTTCCAGTGTGGGGACTTCAACTCTGTAAGAAATGGCAACATCGTGGTGATCGGGAAGGTAGGGGAAGAGGAAGGCCTCGGAGCCTGGGCGCTGAAGAAGCTTGTTATCGAGCGTCCCCGATCATTCAGTCGAGATGAATATGACGATGAGAGAGATTGGGATAGTCCCCTGATCGTTCTCCGCTCGTCTAACCCGAACATCAGTCCGTCGCAGTTAGATCCAAAGGGCCAATATCGTGTTCACGGAGTCTTCTTGCAATCGTTGCCTCCCGACTCCGTCACGCTCGTGGATTCGGATACCATTCGCAGGAGAGTAGCGGGTAGGGAATAGGATTACTGCTCCCGCCGCACGTACTCAAACTCGAACGGCATGCCGTGAATGCCGGTGGTCGGCTTGGAAATCCAGTGCGCGATCTTGCCGATCTCCAGCACGGGTACCATCAGATTCCGGATATAGGCGGAATCTTTTTCGCCCGGCAGGAATTCGTCGCGCTGCTCGTTCCATTGTTCCGGACTCAGGCGATGGCCCGCGGGATCGAAACGATGCGCCGCGTATGCGCCGATATGCCGATGGAAGCGCCGGTCGGGCAGCCGCAGCAGGTAAGGGATCTCGTGTTCCGCAATCACGCGATTCCAGCGGTCCAGGCACTTTTCGCAATCCTCAATATACGAGTCGCGCAGCACTTCGTTCATGGCATTGCGCAACGGGATTTCCGCGCCGGCGACCGGATACGAACCTTCGAGCGCCAGGTGATCCGGATACTTAGGCTCCTGCGCGCGCCCCTTCATCCCCGCGCTGAAGAAGCTGGCGGCGTTGCTGGAGATCTCGCCGCCGAACAGGTCCAGGCTCAGGCTGAACCACAGGTTGATGTACTTCTGCACGGTGGGCAGGTCGATCACGCCCTGGCGGCGCACATCGTCGTCGCCGGTTTCGCGCATGATCTCGCAGGCGCGCCGCACCACGCGGCGCACGCCCGACTCGCCCACGAACATGTGATGCGCTTCTTCGGTGAGCATGAAACGCGTGGTGCGCGACAGCGGATCGAAGCCGCTTTCCGCCAGCGCCAGCAACTGGTACTTGCCGTCGCGGTCGGTGAAGGTGGTGAACATGTAGAACGACAGCCAATCCTCAATCGGCTCGTTGAAGGCTTCCAGGATGCGCGGCTTATCGTTCGATCCGCTGCGGCGCTCGAGCAACTCCTCGCTCTCCTCGCGGCCGTCGCGCCCGAAATACGAATGCAGCAGGTAGACCATGGCCCACAGGTGGCGGCCTTCCTCCACATTTACCTGGAACAAATTGCGCAGGTCATAAAGGCTGGGGGCGGACTGGCCCAACAGGCGCTGCTGTTCCACACTGGCCGGTTCGGTGTCGCCCTGGGTGACGATCAGCCGCCGCAGCATGTTGCGATATTCGCCGGGCACTTCCTGCCAGACGGGCAGGCCCATATGATCGCCGAAGCCCACGCGGCGATCATGCTCCGGCGGCGCCAGAAAAATGCCCCAGCGGTAGTCCGGCATCTTTACGTAATCGAAGTGCGCCCAGCCGCCCGGCTCTACGGACGTCGCCGTGCGCAGGTACACATCGTCGGCCTGAAAACTTTCGGGGCCCATGTCGCTCCACCACTGCATGTAGTTGGGGAGCCAGTGCTCCAGTGCGCGCAGGAGGCGCTTGTCGTTGGAAAGGTCGACGTTGTTCGGGATGCGTTCGTAGAGGGACATCTAAGTCCTCCGCCAATTGAATTGAGGCCGCTCGGGCTTGCCGTAGAGGGTGAGCGCACCGCGCTCGCCGGTCGCGTTGGGGCGCGAGAAGATCCAGTTCTGCCAGGCGGAGAGGCGGCCGAAGACTTTGCTGTCGGCGTTTTCGGCGCCGGCGAAACGCAGGTTGGCTTCCATGCCGGTGAGCGCATCGGGTGACAGGCTGACGCGCTCCTCGACGGCCACGCGTAGCTCGTCGTCCCAGTCGATTTCGTCTACTGCGGCGGTCACCAGGCCGGCTTCCTCGGCCGCGCCAGTATCGAGCAATTCGGATTCACCGAGGATTTCTTCTACGCGAGCGGGGTCGCCCATGAAGCGCACCTGAAGGCGCGACGGGCCATGGGTCATCGGCAAAAGGCCGCCATTCAGCGCGGACGATGCCATGCGCACGGCGCTTGCAGAGTCGCGCAACATATAGATGCGGTCCGCGGCCAGTGCGATTTCGAGCAGGCTGCCGGCGAAGCAGGAGCCCTCGTCGACCACCGCGAACAGGCTGCGCGCGGTCAGATCCAGGCGGCGTAGGGTGCGGGCCATCAGCAGCAGGATTTCGTTGACGAGCCAGTTTTCGCGAAGGTGGTAGAGGGTGGTGTCGATGGCACGCACGGCGGCGAGATCTCCGCGCGTTTTTAGCAGGACGAGGCCTATCTCGTCGTTGTGGAAGCGGAGGCGCAGCAGCGCGTCGTCGATTTCGCGGAAGGCGCGCAGAGGCCAGAAATCGGCTCCGGCGGCGCGGATGGCTTCAGGGGTATCGGGCTGTGCGCCTTCGGGGCCGTGGATGGTCAACTCGGCGGTGCGAGCTTCGCGACGCAGTTGAAGCGTGACGTGACGGTAGCGGACCGAATCGGCGGCGACGTCCGGCGAAAGGGCGTTCAGGACTATGCCTGGGCCTTGCGGACGCGTCTCTTTCGCGGCCAGAGCGAGGGCGCGCTCGCGCACGGCCTCCTGAAAACGGCTGCGCGGAAACACGCCGTCCACCAGGCGCCACTCCACCGCGCGCTTCCCTTTGATGCCTTCGGCCAGGGTAGAGAAGACGTCCGCCAGATCGCGGCGCACCTTCCGCTTATCGACCACGCGCGTGAGACCGCCGGTACCCGGCAGCACGCCCAGCAGCGGCACTTCAGGCAGGCTGACCGCGGAGTTGCCGTCGTCCACCAGGTAAATTTCCTCGCACGCCAGCGCCAGCTCGTAGCCGCCGCCCGCGGTGGTGCCGTTGCACGCGGCGATGTAGTGCTGCCCGCTGTGCGCGCCGGCGTCTTCGATGGCGAGGCGCGTTTCGTTCGTGTATTTGCAGAAGTTGACCTTGAAGGCGTGCGTGGAAGCGGCCAGCATGTGGATGTTGGCGCCCGCGCAAAAGACGCGGTCCAGCCCGCCGGTGATAATGACGGCGCGCACTTCGGGATGCTCGAAGCGCAGGCGCGCCACGGCGTCCGCGAGTTCGATATCTACGCCCAGGTCGTAAGAATTGAGTTTAAGCGTGTAGCCCGGGACTATGGGAGATTCTTCGGATACGGCCAGCGTGAGCGTAGCCAGCGGGGGATCGACGGCGAGGCGCCAGTGGCGGTATGCAGACGGATTTGTTTCGAACGCGAACCCAGCGGAGCGGCTTGGCCCCATATACCTTCATTGTACGGCGGTGGTCAGCTCGCGTAGTAGCCGATCTCCCGGCGCACCGCGTGTGACCGCTCGAAGTTCGGGTTAGGCTCCGGACGGCGACATCCAACCCGATCCGTCCAGTTGCCCTGCGGGTCGTATTCATATTCAAAACGCAGGTGCTGTACATTGGAGGTCTCTTTCGTGGGCAGTAAGTTGCCCGCGCCGTCCATCCGCATTTGGCGGGAAGAGTTTTCGGTGCTCTCCTCAACCAGACGGTCGCGTTCGTCATAGCGGTACGTGGTGCGGTGATCGCCCAACTCGCCCATGCGCATGCGCCGCTCCAGGAGGCGGTCTTTCCCGTCATACGAATAGGTCGTGGATGACATCACTCTTTGCGGGCCAAACAGCTTCGCAAATGCGGCTGCCATCGCCTTGCGAGTCCCTTCCGGGGCATTCTCCAGTTCCTTTACCGCGTCTAGAGATGGTATCGGTCCCTCAAGATGCACCTCCTCGCTCATAAGCCGTCCGGTGCTGTCTCTGGTGAAGATCACGCGCCTGAGCAGGCGATGGTCGCTGTCGTAGAATAGGGTCTCGTCGGGTTGTCCCGGGCGCTCGTATCGAGTCGCGATTATGGGAGCGCCGGTTGCGTCATAGGATTGCTCCGTGCTGTCGATCCCGTATCCTACGTTCGGCTCCAGCTTCGGGAGGAAAACAACTTTAGTTGTTTTGCCGTCCTGGCCGTAATTGTAGGCTGCGGATTCCCGCTGTGTGCCATCACGGTCCTCACTGGCAATACGCAGGAGCCTTCCGGCTTCGTCATAGGAGTAGACCGTCTTCTCGGACGGGACGCCATTCACGCCGAATTGTACTTCTTGTTGTATGCGGCCCGCTGCGTCGTATATATAGCTGGATCGCCAGATGGAACCATCTCGATTGTGGCTCTCGGTTTCGCGAATCCTGCCGTCGGGATGGAACCGGACAATACCGAAGTATTCCGGTACCGTCCACCGCTCCAGAGTCAGATCCCAATTGACGTGTTCCGTGCGTACGCTGTGCACCGGACCATGGACGCTCGATTTGGCCAAGTCATTCGTGGGCATCTAGTCAAATCCGAATCAAATCGTACGGCTTCCGCAGTTCGCGCGCCAGCAGCTTGGACGCTTCCGGATCGTTTTCGAAGTCTTCCTTCTCCGCGTTCCAGTGCAGCGTTCTGCCCACCTTGGCGGCGATGGTGCCCAGGTGGCAGGCGGCAGTGGCAGTGTGGCCCACCATCTCGTCGACGGCGCCTTTGGTCCCGATGCGCACCTGCTTGACGAAGTTCTGCGCGTGCTCGGCGGTGGCGTCCGCGCCCTGGAAGGCCTTCCGTTCCGCGCGATACTTGAGCCCGCTTTCGTCCGACGGCGCGGTGGCATAGGGCGCGCCCGGTTCCACTTCGGGAAAGACCTCGTAGCCGATGCGGTCCACATACAGCGCCGCCTTGGTGCCATAGAAGGCGAATCCGTGCGGACGGTTGTAGAGGCCGCGCATGCCGTAATACTTCATCCCGGGCGAACGCCCGCCGATGCCATGGCTGTTCACCCACGAGGCCGCATACTCCATGATGAAGCCTGGATATTGATACGTGACCACGTGCACGTCGAAGATATCGCCGGCATTCTGGTGGCACAAGCGCCGGCCCACGGCCGAGATGGTATGCGGGCTGGAGGCGCCCATGATCTGGTGCACGCTGTCAACGCGGTGATTGCCGTAGTCCGTAATATATCCGCCCGCGTAATCGGAAAAGACCCTGTAATTCGTGAGAAAGCGCATCCGGTTAAAGGGCGCTTGGGGCGATGGCCCGAGGTAGAAATCCCAGTCGACCCCGGGCGGCGGGTCGGAGTCCGGAACCTTCTTCTGGATGTCGGGAGCGATATTCCCGCTGTTCCACACACGCACGAAGGAGACGTCGCCGATCTCGCCACTTCGCACCATGCGGGCAGCCTCGGCGATGTGGGGCGCGGAGCGATGCTGGGTGCCTGGAAAGAGAATCCGGTTGGTGCGGCGGGCGGCCTGCACCATCGAGCGGCCTTCGCGAATGGTCAGGGCGAAAGGCTTCTCCACGTAGACATGCTTGCCGGCTTCGAGGCCCAGCACGGTAGGGATGGAGTGCCAGTGATCCGGAGTAGACACCATGACGGCATCCACTTCCTTGATCTCGAGTAACCGGCGAAAGTCTTTGAGCGTTTTCGCATGGCCGCCCGCCAGATCGTTCGCGGCGCGCTCCGCGTTGGGATCGTACACGTCGCAGGCCGCCGCCAGTTCCGTATTAGGCGCCTGCAGGAGGCCGCGCATGACCTGGCGGCCGCGTCCACCGCAGCCGATCAGGCCCACGATGACGCGGTCGTTCGCTCCGAGAACTTTGGATGCGGAGAGAGCCGTCCATGCCGCGGCGGCTACGAAATCACGACGTTCCATAATCGCCACCACCTTCATTGCTATTGTAGACCCGGCCGAACGAAATGGAACTCGACGGAACGCCGGTTCGTAGGTATATGACGATGAGAACCACCATATCCGGAATTGTTTCCTGCTGCACGCTGCTCCCGCTGCTTGCATTTGCGCAGACGAACGAGGCCACTTGCGCGCGCAGCTTTGAGGCGGCCTTCCAACCCGGAGGCACGCTGGATATTCGCGTGCGCCCCGGCGACATCGATATCGCCGGCAGCGATCAGGCCAAAGTCAGCGTCTCCTGCGAGCTTAAATACCCGGATAAGGCCAGCCAAGTGAAAATCAAGTTCAAGACCGTGGGGACGTCCGGCGATCTTAGGATTAGCGGAGGGCCCCGGAACGATGTGCGCATTCGCATCCAAGTTCCGCGGAACTCACATCTGTTCGTGCGATCGCCGGCAGGCGACCTGACGGTGAGCGATGTGGTCGGGAACAAGGACATGGAACTGCACGCCGGGGACCTGACGATCGCCGTCGGCCAGGCGGGAGACTATGCCCATGCGGACGCCTCTGTAATGGCCGGCGATTTGACGGCATCGGCGTTCGGAGTGAACAAAGACGGGCTGTTCCGTTCGTTTGAACAAAACAACCCGTCGGGCAAATACCGGCTGCACGCGCATGTGGGCGCCGGAGATTTGACCTTAAAATAAGCGCGAAGCGGGCGGCCTACTCGGGCTGGCCCTCGGGCTTCTTGCGCCGGGGCGCGCGTTTTTTGGGCGGGCCGCTGGATCTGGGCTGGGAGCTCTTGCGGGTAGTCCGGCCGCGCGTGGGCACGGGCACATCCGGAATGATTCCGGCCGCCGTGGGCTGTCCGGCGACGATCGGCTGCGGCTCCTCAATTTCCTCCTCCTCCTCGATGGCCGGCTCCGGCGGCAGCTCGGGCGGCGCGGGTGGATGGAACTCCGGACCCAGGTACACCGTGAGGCCCTTCTCTTCATCCGGATTGATGCGCACCACCAGCTTGTCCTGCGCGTAGTTCAGCAACTCGCCGAACTCCTGGAAGCCGTATTGCTTCCAGTCGTAGTCGGAGTGTTCCTGCTTCACCCATTCGGCGAGCGTTTCGGATGGCACGCCCTCGTCGATTTCCATGCGGTGGGTCTCCAGCACATCGCGGAGCACCGGCAGAGCCGCCTCCGGCCGCACGGTGATCTTTTCGGGACCCACTGCGCCAACGCGCTTGATCATGTAACGGCCTTCGCCGCCGGTGACCTGAACGTAGTTGGCCTTTTGCAGTTTCTCCACGAAATCGGTAAAAGAGCCCGAGCCGTAAGCCTTCTCGCTGAAGGCGGAATCGAGCTGCAGCATGGTGGATTTCAGCAGACCAAGCTGCGGGCGCACGCTACGGCGCTCCAGGGCTTGCAGGGCACGCTCCACCAGCGGCATGGCCTGTGCCAGATCCAGCGGCGCCGGACGCCGGTGCTGCGGTCCACGCTGCTGTTGCTGCTGCTGGGGCGGCTGCCCGGAGGGTTGATAGGCGGCGCGCGGCTGCGGCGGCGCGGCCGGTTTGGGCTCATCCAGCAGCGATTCGTAGCTGATGAACTCGTGACAGTTCTTTTGCAGAATCGTACTGGTGAAAGCCTTTCCGCCCAGCACGAAGACGCGCTTATCGTATTGTTTCAATTTGTTGAGCAGGGCCATGAAATCGCTGTCCCCGCTGACGATGGCGAACGCGTTGATGTGATCGTGGGTAAAGGCCATCTCCAGCGCGTCCAGCGCCAGGTTGATGTCCGCACCGTTCTTGTCGCCGCGAGGCGAGGGGTCGCGCTGTACCATTTGTACAGCATGCTCCGTCATGGCGCGGGTGGCGGCTTCCTGCCGTCCCCAGTTAGCGTAAGCAATGCAGGTGACGATTTCACCGCGTTCCTTCAACGCATCCAGCACGGCGGCCACGTCAAATTCCCGATGCAGCGTGGATTTGACGCCGATTTCGATGTTATCGAAGTCGATGAACACGGCCAGTTTGAGTTTGTCTTCCATTTAACTTCCTTCTGAGGCGCTCGACTCTGGAGTTGCCGGGTGGCAATCGCGTCAGCCGCCACGCAACTCGCGCGGCGCTTGAATGTCGTTTTTGCGGCTCGCGGCCGCGCCGCCGGAAAACCAGGAACGGTTCTCGGGGGCGGGGCAGCCTTAATTCAGTTTATCCTAAAGCCAATGTCAATGCCGGTCCGCGGTGGCGCGGCGGTACTGGACGACATTGGCCTCATGGGCGGCGAGGTTGGCGGAGAAGTTGTGGCCGCCGGATCCGTCGGCGCGCGCCACGAAATACAGATAGTCAGTGGCGGCGGGGTGCAGGACCGCGGTTATAGACGCGACTCCCGGATTGGCGATCGGTCCGGGCGGCAGCCCAGCGTGTTGGTAAGTGTTGTAAGGGTCGCCGCTGGCGAGGTCGGATTTGTGAATGGCGCCGCTGTAGTTGCCGGCGAGCAGGGCCGCATAGATGGTGGCCGGGTCGCAATCGAGCTTCATTCCGATATCCAGGCGGCGGACGAAAACTGAGGCGATGACAGGCCGCTCTTCGGGGAGCTTGCCTTCCTTTTCCACCAGCGAGGCCAGCGTGACGGTGCGGTGCACGGAAGCATCGGCGCCCAGGCCGCGCCAGACTTCGCGGAACTTGCCGGTCATGGTCAGGCACAATTGCGCGGGCGTGGTAGTGCGGCGCAAGCGGTAGGTATTCGGGAACAGATAGCCCTCCAAGGTGGGCGTCTGGGGGTCGAGATCGCGGATGGCCGCAGGGTTGCGGGCTGCCTCCAGAAATCGCTCAGCCGAAAACAGTTGGAGCCGCTCGACCGCCGCGGCGATGTCGAACATGTTCTTGCCTTCGGGCACGACCAACTCGTAATAAAAAATGTCGCCGCGTTCGATGCGGCCGTAGATTTCGAGCACCGATGCCGGCTGCGCGAAACGATATTCGCCGGCCTGGAGGGTGGCGCCGCGGCGAAGGGCGCGCGCGATCAGGAACGCCCAGGAGTGGCGGATGACGCCGGCGCTCTGCAGCGCCGCGGCCATCTGACGAGCGCCAGTGCCTTTGGGCAGATCGACGAAGGACTCCCGGTTGAAGCCGGCGTAGCCTGTGTTCAGGTCGATCGCGACGTAGGCCGCGGCGCCCAGGGCGCACAGCAGGACGACCAGCGCGAGACAGCGGAAGAGCCTCACAGGGAATCCAAGTAACTCTGCAGCAGGATGACGGCGGAGAGCCGGTCGACGGCGCGGGCGCGCTTCGCGATACTGATGCCGCTCGAGCGCAGGACGCGGGATGCTTCCACGGTGGTGAGGCGCTCGTCCCACAAGCGCACGGGACGCCCGGCGCGCGCGGTGAGCGCGTCTGCGAACTCCCGCACCCAGGCGGACTGGCGGCCTTCGACGCCGCTCATATGCATCGGGTTTCCGATCAGGATGAGGGATACCTCGCGCTCCTGCACCTGGCGGGCGAGTTCGGCCAAGTCGGCGCGTTTGGTAGTGCGCTCCAGGTTAGGAAGCCCTTGCGCGGTAAGACCCAAGGGGTCACTGATGGCCATGCCGATGCGTTTCTTTCCCAGATCGAGGGCCATTATGCGAGGTCTGAGCGGTCTCGGAGATAGCATGCAGCGGAAGACTAATTTCATTATAAACGCGGGCGTGGTAGATTCGAGACAGGGATCTCTTCGCTTCGTGGCCATCTTGTCCAAGCCCTTGCGCGCCGCCGAGCAGGAGGTGCGCAACATCGCGGGACCGCTGATTGCGCTGGGCGTGGTGGTCGCCATCCTGTACTTCGGCCGGGTGTTGTTCATCACTTCATTGGCCGCGGTAATGCTGGCCTTCATCCTTGAACCCTTCGTCACTCTGCTGGTGCGCATCCGGTTTCCGCGGTCCCTGGCCAGCTTCGTGGTGTGCGCGGCCGCGCTTTCGGTGCTGTACCTGATGGGGCTGGGCGCGTACTCGCAGTTGTCCGGGCTGTCCGCGGAACTGCCCAAGTACAGCCAGCGCATCGGCGAGCTGGTGGAGAGCGTGACCGAGAAAGTGGAAAACGTGGAGCAGCGGACCTACCAGTTGGTGGCGCCGGCCCACAAGCCACCGCCGCCGCCTCCGGAGCCGGCGCGGAAAAAGCGGCGCACGCCGGAGGCCGTGGTGCAGGCGATTCCGGGAGCCATTCCTGAAGTGCGGATTCACGAAGATTCGTCGCCGATCAAGGACTTCATTTCGGTACGGCTGGGATCGTTCTATCAGATCGTGCTGATGGCTTCGTTCGTGCCCTTTCTGGTTTACTTCATGCTGAGCTGGCACGATCACATCCACCGGAGTTTTCTGCAATTCTTTCAAGGCGAAGACAGGGCGGCGGCGGCGCGCAGCCTGCAGGGCATCGCGGATATGGTGCGCGCCTTCGTGGTGGGGAATTCGGTGCTGGGGCTGCTGCTGGCGGCGGCCAGTTCGCTGGCATTTTGGATCGTTCACCTACCGTATGCGCTGCTGGTGGGGCCGCTGAGCGGTTTCCTGAGCCTGGTGCCTTACGTAGGCTTACCGCTGGCCGTGCTGCCGCCGCTGTTTGTGGCGCTTACGGCGTACGACACTATTTCGGGCTACCTGCTGGTGGCGGCGATCGTGAGCGTTTTCCACCTGCTGGCGCTGAACCTGTTATATCCCAAGTTTGTGGGGTCGCGGGTGCATTTGAATCCGCTGGCGGTGACGTTTTCGCTGATGATCTGGGGGTTCTTGTGGGACGCGCCGGGATTGCTGCTGGCGATCCCGATGACGGCGGCGTTCAAAGCGGTGTGCGACAACGTGAAGGGGTTGCGGCCGATCGGAAAGTTTTTAGGGGATTGAGGGATGCGGCGGCGCGCTGTTACTCCCGCCCGATCCAGTCGAGTTCCAATCGATCGACAGACCGGAATTCCGGGTCGCCGGTGATGAGGGAGCAATTGTATTTCTGACAAAGGGCGGCTGCAAAGGCGTCGGCGAATGAAATCGGGAACGATCCCTTCAGAGAGGCGGCGTTCCAAATGTCCTCCAACGTGGGTACTTCAATCGTAACCGGCAGAGTGCCTGATGATTCACGCCACGAATCCGCGAGGGCGGGCCTGTGATCCTTTCGCAAGAAGTAGTAAACCTCGCCCACATTGATGGCGCTCATCAGGAGTCGAGCTTTCCCACCCTCGCCCTCGGCGAGCGTTCACGTGGGTGTCCGCTGGCTTTCTGCCGTTCATCCATTCCAGAATCGCCCACGAATCAAGGAAGCGAGTCTTCATGCTCGCGATCCTGTTTCCCGTGAAGGGCGAATGCGGCTAATAGGTCGACGCCGGCAGCGGCACCGTGTAGCTTCTTCCAGGCGGGTTCTTTGGACAGCACGATTTCATGTCCGCGGACTTCGACGGTAAGCTTGCTGCCTCCGGATTGGTTCAGGAGCTCTCGGACCGCTTTTGGAATCGCTATCTGGCCTTTGGAGGAAGCTGTAACTTGCTCCATAAGGGTATCTTACCATCGGTAAGGCCTAGCTCGATACGCCGATCGCATCATGAGTTGGAGCAACGCAGGTGGTCTCCTCGAAGGAGGCGGCATTAGGCCGTCCTTTTCAGGTCTTTGCTGATTCGGCGAGTGTCGTTGTCGTCACCATAGCAATCGTAGCGCCCGGCGAGCTCGGCACTTATATTCGGACCGGACTTCGCTCATCCTCGCACGCTTCCCGCGTCGGCGAGTCATCGCTGACAAACTGCAGGCTGGATGATCTCAGGCCACGAGGCTTCTTCGAAATGGCTGACGATTGTTCGCGTTAGGCGGTTCGCGCCATGAGTTGCGAGGGCGCAACCGCCGGGACGCTGGCTTTGATTCGCCGCAACGCCTCGCGATCCAGAACCCTTTCCCAGCAAGCCGGGCATTGGTGGAATTCGAGGTCGGGGATGGTGTAGGTCTTTCCCTGGAATTCGCCGGTCCAATTCCGGCGAACCTTCTTTATCTCATCGCTTCCGCAAGTCGGACAAAATGTGATGTCTTGCATATATATTGTTGGACGCGGCGGCAAGCGCCGCGGGCTTCAAGAAAAAACAACAACCGCACAGGCGTCGAGACGAGTCTCGACACGGCACGCATGCAGTGCGTGCGCCACATCTAAGTCACTTACTCGGCCAGCGAGTCGTCGCCGGGTTAACCGTACACGACTGCCCGCCTGCCGCTTGTTTCGTATCCAAATTCTCACAAGGCCTTTGCTAAGTCCGATCCGACGGCGTCGCGCACCATCCAATTCAACTCGTCGAGCGTCCCGGCGGTTGCAAAAATCGCGTGGCCTAGCGCCTCCGCCGCATAGCCGCCTTCCGGCGGCTCGTTCACCAGAAAAATGATTTCGTTCATGCGAAGCCCTAAGGGCGGGTCTGGAGACCCGCCGCAGGCGTGGACGCCCGCCCCACGCAGCTACTCGGCCAGCGTGTCGTCGCCGGAATTCTCGGTCAGGCCGCCGGCGTACTGAATGCGGGCCTCTTCGTCGTAACCGGGGATGGATTCGAGCGACGGCTCGACCACCGGCTCCTCGACCACGTCTTCGCCGGCGATCTTGACCCGCCGGTAGTATTCCATGCCGGTCCCCGCGGGAACCAGGCGGCCCATGATGACGTTCTCCTTCAGGCCGCGCAGGTAGTCCACCTTGCCGTTGATAGCGGCTTCGGTGAGCACGCGGGTGGTCTCCTGGAAGGAGGCCGCGGAAATGAACGAATCGGTCGAAAGCGACGCCTTGGTAATACCGAGCAGCACCGCCCGGCCCTTGGCGGGACGTCCGCCGGACTCCTCCGTGAGTTGGTTGATGGCGCGGAAACGGAACTTGTCCACCACTTCTTCGGGCAGAAATTCCGTATCGCCGATATCTTCGACCTTCACCCAGCGCATCATCTGGCGGACGACCACTTCCAGGTGCTTGTCGTTGATGTTGACACCCTGCAACCGGTAAACTTCCTGGATCTCGTTGACCAGGTACTTCTGCAGTTCCTTCTCGCCGAGCACGTCCAGGATGTCGTGCGGGTTACGGGGGCCGTCCATGAGGGGCTCGCCGGCTTTCACCTTCTCGCCCTCCTGCACGTTGATGTGGACGCCGCGCGGAAGGGAGTATTCGCGCTGCTCGCCGACCTCGCCGACGACGTAGATCTTGCGCTGTCCCTTGGTTACTTCGCCGTACTTCACGGTGCCGTTGATTTCGGCCATGATCGCCGTCTCGCGCGGCTTGCGGGCTTCGAACAATTCCACCACGCGCGGCAGACCGCCGGTGATGTCCTTGGTCTTGGTGGTTTCGCGCGGGATCTTGGCCAGTACATCGCCCGCGTGGACTTCTTCGCCGTCGCGCACCATCAGGTGAGCGTGGGTAGGCATCAGGTATTTCTTGGCTTCCGATTTGGATCCTTGCGCGGTGTCGGGCCGCACGATGACGGTGGGCTGGCGTTTCTCGTCGGGAGAATCGACCACCACGAGCTGGGACATACCGGTAACTTCATCCAACTGCTCCTGCATGGTCATACCTTCGAGCAGGTCTTTGAAGTGCACCGCGCCGGTGACTTCAGTCAGGATGGAGAAAGTGTAGGGATCCCACTCGAGCAGGATCTGATTGGCTTTGACCGGACCGCCGTCTTCCACCAGGATCTTGGCGCCGTATACCATCTGATAGCGCTCTTTCTCGCGGCCTTTATCGTCGACCACGGCCATGATGCCGTTGCGGTTCATGGCGATGAGGTCGCCCCCCTTGCTGCGCACGGATTGCACGCCGATGTAGCGGGCGAAGCCGTCGGACTTGGAGTCCTGCGTGGATTGCTCGGAAATACGGGAGGCTGTTCCACCGATGTGGAAGGTGCGCATGGTGAGCTGCGTGCCGGGCTCGCCGATGGACTGCGCGGCGATGACGCCGACTGCTTCGCCCCGCTCCACGAGGCGCCCGGACGCGAGGTTGCGGCCGTAGCACATCACACAGACGCCGCGCTTCGATTCGCAAGTGAGCACCGAACGGATCTTGACGCGCTCGATGCCGGCCGCTTGAATGGCGGCGGCCAGGTCTTCGGTGATCTCCTGGTTCACGGCCACGATGACGTTGCCTTCGTAGTCTTTCTGGTCTTCGAGAGCCACACGGCCGACGATGCGGTCGCGCAACGGCTCGATGATTTCGCCGGATTCGATGATGGGCTCCACGTAGATGCCTTCGGTAGTGCCACAATCCGTTTCGGCGATGATTACGTCCTGGGAGACGTCCACCAGGCGGCGGGTGAGATAGCCGGAATCGGCTGTCTTCAAAGCGGTATCGGCCAGGCCCTTGCGCGCGCCGTGCGTGGAGATGAAGTATTGGAGCACGTTGAGGCCTTCGCGGAAGTTGGCGGTGATAGGGGTCTCGATGATCTCGCCGGAGGGCTTGGCCATCAAGCCGCGCATACCGGAAAGCTGGCGGATCTGCTGTTTGGATCCGCGCGCGCCGGAATCGGCCATGATGTAAATCGGATTGAGATAGCGGCCGGTGCGGTCGTCCTCCTCCATGGCATGGAACATTTCGTCGGAAACCTTTTCGGTAACCTTGGACCAGATTTCGATGATCTTGTTATAGCGTTCGCCGTGGGTGATGGCGCCGTCCTGATACTGGTTCTCGACGGCCACCACTTCCTTTTCAGCCTCGCGCACCAGGCCGGCCTTTTCGGAGGGCACGACCATGTCGTCGATACCGATGGAGATGCCGGCGCGGGTGGCATAGAGGAAGCCCAGGGACTTGACCTGGTCGAGCATCTGGACGGTGACCACCAGCCCGAATTTCAGGTAGCAATACTGCACCAACTGGGCCAGGCCCTTCTTCTTCAGCAGGCCGTTGATGAAAGGCATGTCCACCGGCAGTTGATCGTTCAGGATCACGCGGCCGACGGTGGTTTCCATGTACTGCTTCACGAACTCGATCGGCTCGGTATGCAGCATGTTCTGGTTGTCGAAAGCATGCACCAGATCGATCACTTTGCCGGTGTAGCGCAGCTTGATCGGGGTGAGCGTTTCGACTTCGCCCATTTCGAGCGCGATCAGCACGTCTTCGACGGAGGCAAACGTGCGGCCTTCGCCCTTGGTGCCGGGGCGCGCCTTGGTCAGGTAGTAGCAGCCGAGGACCATGTCCTGGGTAGGCACGGCAATAGGGCCGCCATGCGCCGGCGAAAGAATATTGTTGGACGACAGCATCAGCGTGGAAGCTTCAATCTGGGCTTCCGGAGACAGCGGTATGTGGACCGCCATCTGGTCGCCGTCGAAATCCGCATTGAATGCGGTGCAGACCAGCGGGTGGATCTTGATGGCCTTGCCTTCGACGAGCACGGGCTCGAAGGCCTGGATGCCCAGGCGGTGCAGCGTAGGAGCGCGGTTCAGCAGGATGGGGTGATCCTTGATGACTTCTTCGAGGATGTCCCAAACCACGGGGTCCTGCTGCTCGACAAGCTCCTTGGCTTGCTTGATGGTGGTGCAATGGCCGCGCTGTTCGAGGCGGTGATAGATGAAAGGCTTGAACAGCTCCAGCGCCATTTTCTTAGGCAGGCCGCACTGGTTCAACTTGAGCTCGGGACCCACCACGATCACGGAGCGTCCGGAATAATCCACGCGCTTGCCGAGCAGATTCTGGCGGAAGCGGCCCTGCTTGCCCTTCAGGGTATCGGATAGGGACTTCAGCGGGCGATTGTTGGCGCCGCGCAGCACGCGGCCGCGGCGGCCGTTATCGAACAGCGCATCCACAGCTTCCTGCAGCATGCGCTTTTCGTTGCGGACGATGACGTCGGGCGCGTGCAGCTCGATCAGTTTCTTGAGGCGGTTGTTGCGGTTGATGACGCGGCGGTACAGATCGTTCAAATCGGAGGTGGCGAAGCGGCCGCCATCGAGCGGTACCAGGGGACGCAACTCCGGGGGAATGACCGGAATTACGTCGAGAATCATCCATTCGGGCTTGTTGCCGGATTTACGGAAGGATTCCACCACGCGCAGGCGCTTGGCGAATTTCAGCTTCTTCTGCTGGGAAGTTTCCGTCTTCATCTTCGTGCGAATGTCTTCGCTGAGGAATTCGACATCCACTTTCTTGAGCAACTCTTTGATGCCTTCGGCGCCCATCATGGCGATGAACTTACCGGGGAAGTCCTGGTCAAGCTGGCGCTTGCGCTCGTCGGTGATGACGTCGCCCCTCTTCAGATCCTCGGGGACTTCGCCCGGATCGACGACCACGAACGCTTCGAAGTACAGGACGCGCTCCAACTCGCGCAAAGTTATATCCAGCAGGTGGCCGATGCGGCTGGGCAGGCCCTTGAAGAACCAGACATGGGAGCAAGGGCTGGCCAATTCGATGTGCCCCAGGCGTTCGCGGCGGACGCGGGCGAGCGTGACTTCGACGCCGCACTTATCGCAGATGACGCCGCGATGCTTCATGCGTTTGTATTTGCCGCACAAGCATTCCCAATCCTGGGTGGGCCCGAAGATGCGCGCGCAGAATAAACCGTCGCGCTCCGGCTTAAAGGTCCGGTAGTTGATGGTCTCCGGCTTGGTAACTTCTCCGTGGGACCAGCTCCGGATCTTTTCGGGAGATGCCAGACTGATCCGGATGGAATCGAAATCGGCGATCAAATTCGCTCTGTCGTAGGGAGAGGATCTCAAATTTGCCTCCAAAGCGCGCCTTACGGCGCGCGGTTCTGGGTGCTGGGTGCTGGGTTCTGGCTTCCCAGTTCCCAGTCCTAGCAGATTTCACAAAAACTTCTCCGTACGGGCCGGCGCCGCGGCCCGGGCCTTTACCAGCACCCAGCACCTAGCACCCAGCACCCGCCTTTAGTCCGCTGCGGGCGCCATATCCAACACTTCGTGCGGCGCCTTCTTCATCAACTCAACGTCCAGGCACAACGACTGCAGCTCGCGGATGAGCACGTTGAACGACTCCGGCACACCCGGCTCGATGGCGGCTTCGCCCTTGACGATAGCCTCGTAGATCTTGGCGCGGCCGTACACATCGTCGGACTTAGCCGTAAGCAGTTCCTGCAGGATGTACGCGGCACCGTACGCTTCGAGTGCCCACACTTCCATTTCGCCGAAGCGCTGCCCGCCGAACTGCGCCTTGCCGCCCAGAGGCTGCTGCGTGATCAGCGAGTATGGCCCGATGGAGCGCGCGTGAATCTTGTCGTCCACCAGGTGCGAGAGCTTCAGCATGTAGATGTAGCCAACCGTCACAGGCTGCTCGAAGGGCTGGCCGGTGAGGCCGTCGTAGAGCGCCGTCTTGCCGTCTTTGGGCAGATGCGCGTCGGTGAGCGCTTTCTTGATTTCGCGTTCCGTTGCGCCGTCGAATACCGGCGTGGCGTAGTGCAGGCCCAGGGCTTTGGCGGCCCAACCGAGGTGAGTCTCCAGAATCTGGCCGACGTTCATGCGGGAAGGCACGCCCAGCGGATTGAGGACGATCTCGACCGGCGTTCCATCCGGGAGGTACGGCATGTCCTCGTCGGGAAGGATGCGCGCGATCACACCCTTGTTTCCATGGCGGCCGGCCATCTTGTCGCCCACCGAAAGCTTGCGCTTCATGGCGATGTAGACCTTGACCAGCTTGATGACACCAGGCGGCAGCTCGTCGCCCTTGCGCAGCTTGGCGACTTTCTCATCGGTGATTTTTTCGAGCACCGCGATCTGGCGCGAGGTCATCTCCTCGATTTCGTCGATTTGCTCGTTGACGCGCGGATCCTTGTCCTTGAAGCGCATGCGCTTCAAGTCGCGCGATTTCATCTTCTCGATGAGCTCGCGGGTAAGATCCGTATCTTTCGCCAATAGCCTCTTGTTGGTCTTTTCGTCGTGCAGGTCGGCCAGCAACCGCTTGCCTTCCAGAAGGTTGCCGAGGCGCTTGGCGCGCTCGTCGGTGAGGATGCGGATCTCGTCCTGCAGATTGCGCTGCAGGCGGGCGATTTGGGATTCTTCGATGGCCCGGGACCGCTCGTCTTTCTCCTGCCCCTTGCGCGAAAAGATCTTGCAATCGACCACCGTACCTTCGATTCCGGGCGGGCAGTAGAGCGAAGCATCCTTCACATCGCCGGCCTTTTCGCCGAAGATGGCACGCAGCAATTTCTCTTCGGGGGTGAGCTGGGTTTCTCCCTTGGGAGTCACTTTGCCCACCAGGATATCGCCGGGCTTCACGGTGGCGCCGATGCGGATCACTCCACTTTCATCCAGGTTGCGCAGGAAGGAATCCGCGATATTGGGGATGTCGCGCGTGATTTCCTCCGGACCCAGCTTGGTATCGCGGCCCTCGATCTCGAATTCCTCAATGTGGATCGAGGTGTAGTAATCTTCCTTGACCAGCTTTTCGCTGACCAGGATGGCGTCTTCAAAGTTGCAGCCGCGCCAGGGCATGAAAGCCACCAGCACGTTGCGGCCGAGCGCCAGTTCGCCCATGTCGGTGCAAGGACCGTCGGCCAGAACCTGCATTTTCGTCACGCGCTGGCCCATGGCCACGATGGGCTTCTGGTTGATGCAGGTGTTCTGGTTGGAGCGCTTGAATTTGGTGAGCTGGTAGATATCGGCGCCCACTTCGCGGGAGAGCTGCCCTTCATGCGCGGCGCCGCCTTCCACGCGCACGATGATGCGCTCGGAATCGACCGAATCGACAATACCGGCGCGCTTGCAGAGCACCACGGCGCCGGAATCGCGGGCGGTCACGCGCTCCATGCCGGTGCCCACATAAGGAGCGTCGGCGCGCAACAGCGGCACGGCCTGGCGCTGCATGTTGGAACCCATCAGGGCGCGGTTGGCGTCGTCGTTCTCGAGGAACGGAATCAAGCTGGCGGCCACCGAGACGAGTTGCTTGGGGCTGACGTCGATGTACTCGATTTCGTCGCGGTGCTTGAGCACGAAATTGCCCGCCTGGCGGGTGTTGCAGAGGTCGGGCACGATGCGGCCGGTCTCGTCGAGTTCCACGTTGGCCTGGGCGACGGTGTACTTATCCTCCTCCCAGGCGGAGAGATATTCGCAATGCGCTTCGTATTCGGCCTGTTGCTTCTTGGCGGCCAGAGCGGCGTTGGTTTTTTCGATGTCGGCGCGGCGCACGATGTCGCCCACCTTATATTGCGTGTCGCCAGGATTGAGGATCTTGATCTCGTCCACGACGACGCCCTTCAGCACTTTGCGGTAGGGGCTTTCGATGAAGCCGTATTCGTTGATACAGGCAAAGCAGGAGAGCGACGAGATCAGACCGATGTTGGGACCTTCGGGCGTCTCGATGGGGCAGATGCGGCCGTAGTGGGTGGGGTGCACGTCGCGGACTTCGAAGCCGGCGCGCTCTCGGGACAGGCCGCCGGGACCAAGCGCGGAGAGGCGCCGTTTGTGGGTGATCTCCGACAGCGGATTGGTTTGGTCCATGAACTGCGAAAGCTGGCTGGATCCGAAAAATTCGCGGATGGCCGCCATGACCGGCTTGGCGTTCACCAGGTCGTGCGGCATGGCCGTGGACATTTCCTGGTACACGGACATCTTTTCTTTGATGGCGCGCTCCATGCGCACCAGGCCGATGCGGAACTGATTTTCGAGCAGTTCGCCCACGGCGCGTACGCGTCGGTTGCCCAGGTGGTCGATATCGTCGACCGCGCCGATGCCTTTGCGCAGCTTGAGCAGGTACTTGATGGTGGCGCGGAAATCCTCGGGATCGAGCGTGCGTTTGTCGAGCGGCGTAGCCTCGGCCTTGTCGTGCAGCTTGATATTGAACTTCATGCGGCCCACGCGCGAAAAATCGTATTTGCGCGCATCGAAGAACATGCCCTGGAACAATTGCGTGGCAGTGTCCAGCGTGGGCGGGTCGCCGGGGCGCAGCTTGCGGTAGATTTCGATGAGCGCCTCGTTCTGGGCTTTGACGCTGTCTTTGCGCAGCGTGGCGGAAATTACGGTGCCCACGTCGTCGCGCTCGGGGAAGAAGACTTCGAATTCCTCAATGCCGGCTTCGATCAACTTCTGGACTCCGGTGGTGGTGAGCTCGTTGTTGGCGTCGATGAGCACTTCGCCGGTGGCCATGTCGACGACGTCGGCCGCGATGTATGCGCCTTCCAGATCGTTGGCCGCGATTTCGGTCTGCTGAATCTTGGAAGCCTGAATGTTCTTCTGCAGCGTGGTGGTGATTTTCTTGCCCTGGCCGACAATGGTCTCGCCGGTCTTGGCAGTGATGGCGTGCGACAACTTCAGGTTGGTGAGTCCCTTGGTGAACTCCCCCTCCTTGTTGTAGAGGTTCCAGTAGAGCTTGTTGTCCTTGATGGAGATGCGGTCGATAGTATAAAAAGCGTGCAGCACCTGCTCGTCGGATTTGAATCCCAAGGCACGCAGAAAAACGGACCCATAGAATTTGCGCTTCCGGTCGATACGTACATAGAGCAGGTTCTTGGTGTCGTACTCGAACTCGACCCAGCTTCCGCGGTAGGGAATGATCTTACCCAGGAAGTATCCCTGCGCGGGCACGCGTTCGAAGAACACGCCCGGGGAACGATGCAACTGGGAAACGATAACGCGCTCGGTGCCGTTGATGATGAAGGTGCCGTTGTCCGTCATCAGCGGGATTTCGCCGAAGAAGACTTCCTGCTCCTTGATGTCGCGCACGGTTTTGGCGCCTGTTTCGGCGTCTTTGTCATACACCGTGAGGCGGATGGTAACCTTCAGCGGAGCGGCGTATGTCATGCCGCGTTCTTCGCACTCGGCCACGTCGTACTTCAGCTGCAATCCTACTGGATCGCCGCAGCGGTTGCAGAAGGTGACGATGTTCTTGTTGAATGTCCCGCAGCGATGGCACAGCACGTCGCCCACGTGGAACGGATCGGTCTGGATGGTTGCGCCGCAGCTCGGATTGCGGCACGTGGAACGCAGGTGGTGCAGGCCTTTGAGGTTGCCGCACTTGCACTCCCAGTTCCCAATGGCGTAATCCACGAACTCGAGCTGACTCAATCCGCGGAAATCGGAAATCGGAAATACGGAGTTGAACACGCTCTGCAGCCCCGTGTCTTCCCGTTCGCCGGGCAGCAGGGCCATCTGCAGAAACCGCTCATACGACTTCTTCTGGACCTCGATCAGATTCGGAATCGGGATGGAAGTCTTGATCCGGGAGAAATCCATTCGCTCGCGCGTTGCGCCGTTCGTCAAGTTTTCCAAGTTTTTACTCCTAACGGCTGATGGTCTTGCGACCCAATCAATGAACTAAAAAAGCCGCTGCCCTCTTCCCAACTTCGTGCAGCGGCGCATTCGAGCGCCACGGCCCGATCACGGGCCAAAACGCTCAGGGGAAGATCGGAAACAGCGGGACATTAAACCACAGGCGACTGGCAACAAAGAACCGCAACCATGCACGGCGGGTGCGGAAAACGCGCATGGCAAAGCCATGCGCAACGTTCCAAGAAACGGCACACCAAGTCCACAGGATGTTTGGTTCACAAGAGCAAGAATCCGGTCGGTCTCCGGCCAGTAACTACTTCACTTTAACAGACCGGTTTCACTTTCGTCAAATCCGGTCCGGGTGGTGGGATGCCGGGAGTACGTACCTAATAAGTAACTCCAGCAACCCCAATAAGCTACAAGCGATGACGCGGAGTTTCCCGTCCCATCGCCCGCAACCAAAGAAGTAATGGGAAAACCTTACTTCACTTCCACCGTCGCCCCGGCGTCGGTGAACTTCTTCCGGATAGTCTCAGCTTCTTCCTTGTTCACGCCCTCTTTAATCGCCTTGGGAGCGCCGTCCACCAGATCCTTGGCTTCCTTCAAG
>Ga0302326_10004273_pt1 | contig 33148 bp, 31 predicted proteins | sample Palsa_T0_3_FD_202264 | JGI IMG/M metagenome (GOLD analysis project Ga0302326, IMG submission 202264) | Peat permafrost microbial communities from Stordalen Mire near Abisko, Sweden - Palsa_T0_3 | ecosystem: Environmental > Terrestrial > Soil > Palsa > Peat permafrost | place: Sweden: Abisko...
TGGCTTTCACGCCCGTTAGCACGAGCCACTAAAAGCGAACATGTAACATGTCAAGAAGCGCTCGATCCCGGCTTTGTCGTTGGGTTGAGCCTGCGCGCCTGCGATGAGTGGCGTGGTTCTATTTATGCATCGGGAGTCTTGGGGTTGGGAATGTTTTCCGACACGATCGTCGGGGCTATTTAAGACGAGGTCAAGTCAAAGACGTAGAGAACCCAGGTGTGAAGGCGGCACCTGGGGCACCCACTTCGCTCAGCAACCCCAGCGTCGATAGAGTTGTTTGATATCCGAAAGAGTATCTACGGAGTTGGTGAGTCGCGCCGCGTGGTAACAGCTAGAATTTGGTCACTTCAGAGAAATGAAAGTCGCGGACTTTCATCGCCGGCACTACCATCTCGAACGACTCTTCGCCCGCCACCCGCACCGCCGGCCCGAGCATCTCCACCTTCGATAGCATCTCGATGATGCTCTGATTGAACCGGAAATTGCGGATGCCGCCCACGATGCGTCCATCTTCCACCAGGAACGTGCCGTCGCGAGTCATCCCGGTAAGAACCTTTTCGTAGGGGTCCACTTCGCGGATGTACCAGACGCGGGTGGCCAGGATGCCGCGCTCAGTGGAACGAACCATGTCGTCCACCGAAGAATTGCCTCCGGCGAAAACCAGGTTCATCGGCGCTTCGCCATATTCATTCGGCAGCGCAAATCCATGCCCGGTGGGTTTGGCCTTCATCTTCTGCGCGGTGGCGCGCGAATACACCAGGTTGCGCGGCACTCCGGACTCAACCAGCGCCACTTTCTGCCGCGGCAGGCCTTCGCCGTCGAATGGCGCGCCCAGCTGCATCGGATGAGTGACGTCATCCCACATCGAAATATTGTCGCCGAAGAGGGTTTTGCCCATGCGTCCGGTGAGGCATGAGCGCTGATCGGCCACCGCAGTCCCGGCGAAATCGTAAAATAGGAAGCCCACTAGATCGAGCACGGCGGCCGGTTCGAGGATCGCGGTGTAGTGGCCCGGCTTAACTTCCCGCGGCGCGCGCGATGCTTGCGACTTCTGGCTGGCACGGGCGGCTAAGGCTTCCGGATCGATCTCGCTGATCCGCGGCGAATTGGATTTTGCCCATCCCGAGGAGTCACTTTCCAAAAACGTGACCGAAAATTCGGCGCGGGTCTGCTGATAGTGGGCGAAAAGCCCGCTGGAATTCGCCAGCGCCGTTTCCAGCATTCCGCTGCTGAAAATTCCCGCGGCGGTCTGCTTCTGCTTGGCCGCGAACTTGCACACCTTGGCCACCGCCCGCGCCCGCAATTCGGGAGTCGTCGCAGCGGTTTCTTCGAAGAATCGCTCCACCTTGGCGTATTTTTGTTTGCGAACCATCGGCAGCAGACTCGGATTGCGGGGAACGCAGCGCGCCAGGTCCAGCGCCGACTGCACCACCCTCCGCAATGACGTTTCGTCGGTCTTGTTGGTGGAAGATCGCGCGGTGCGGCCGTCCACCACCGCACGAACTGATACCTGCACCAATTGCTCGGCCACGCTCTGATGAATGGTGTTGTTGGCGAAACGGGTGAGCGCGTCGGAGACCACCGAGATATCCACTTCGGTCTCGTCCGCGTGGCTCAACTTTAAAACTCGCTCGGCAATTTCGTGCAGCGCCGCAGCGCCCAAACGATGATCCACTACGCCAGAGCGATAGCTCTTCTGCTTGGCAGCCGACACGGTGGACGCTTGCGCGCCGCTGGCCGATGGGTGAGACCGCTTCGATTTGGATTTTTTCGCGGCCATTAGTGGGAGAAAGCCACTCCAACCTTGATATTGCGGAATCGCGCCGGTGATGCGCCGTGCCCGGTGCCCATGGTCTGCATCGGCTGGCCCTTACCGCAGTTCGGGGTGCCCCACAGCGTCCAATCCTCGCGCCCGCAGATCGCGTCGCAGCTTTGCCAGAACTCGGTGGTGATCCCGCTGTAGCTGGGATTCTTGATCATCCGGCCCTTCTTGCCATTCCTGATTTCCCAGCCAATTTCCGTGGAAAACTGAAAATGATACCGGCGGTCGTCAATCGACCACGACCGATTCGTTTCCATCAGGATCGCGTCGTCGGTGTCGGAGATCATGTCGTTGTAATTCCACGTGCCCGGCAGCAAGCTGATGTTGGTCATGCGGATCATCGGCAGGCGGTTCCAGCTCTCGGTGCGCATCGTGCCGTTCGAAAAGTTTTCTCCGATATCCAGCGCGGTCTCGCGATTGCTCAAATACCCGGTGAACTGCCCCGCGGAAATCACCGGCGTACACTGCGCGCGGACCCCTTCATCGTCGTATCCGAATGTCCCCAGCCCAGGACCGTGGTCCAGGCGCGCGTCCGCCACTACGTTGACGATGTCCGATGCGTAACGCAGATTGCGCAGCTTATCCACGGTAAGAAAGCTCATGCCCGCAAAATTCGCTTCCATTCCCAGCACACGGTCCAGCTCGATGGGATGGCCGACCGATTCGTGGATCTGCAGGCCCAATTGCGCGCTGCCCAGGATGATGGTCTGAGTTCCTTCGGGGCATTGAATCGCGGTGTGCAACGCGACGGCTTCCTCCGCCACTCGAGCCGCGTTGCCGGGCAAATCCATCGCTTCCACCAATTCGTAGCCCTGCAGCATGTGCTGGCCGCCAAAGCTGTTGGGATAAGAGCGCTTCTGGATCTCCTTGCCCTTGAAACTGGTGGCCACGATTCCCGCGCCGGACTGCACCTTCACCTGATGGATGGCCGAGCCGATGCTCGATGCGAAAAACTGCTCGATCCGCCGGAACGACATCGAACCTTCCGCCACGGTGACGCCTTTCACTCTGCGCATTTCCTTGTCGGCGGCTAGCAGCAAATCGAGCTGGCTCTCGATGGAAATGCGGAACGGATCCCTGATGTAGGGATTCTGCCAGGTGTCTACGTACGCCTGCACCGGCGCCATTTGAACGCTTTTAATCTTGGCCAGCGCGGAAGCCCGGGCGATCGACACCGCTTGCGCCGCACAAGTTTCGATTCCCTCGCGGGTCAAACGGTCGGTGGCCGCGAAACCCCACGCGCCGCTGGCAACCACGCGGATGCCGATGCCCAGCGATTCGCTTTCCACAAGCGTGCCGATCGCACCATTTTTCGTGGAAAGGTCGCGCTGGCGGATGTCCATCACGCGAACGTCGGCATACGTGGCGCCACGCTGCTTCGCGGTGTCGATTGCCCAGTTTGCCCAGTCTTGCATGTTTGTTCAGGGGGAGTTCCCAGCCGCGCTCAGCGCTCTATGCCATCAGCGCTGAGCCGCGGCCAGAAAGAAAGGAGAAGAAACTAGGTGCCCTCGTTCCAGGAAGCCAGATAGTGCTCCTGCTCGGGGGTTAGCTTGTCGATGTTCACGTTCATGGATTCCAGCTTCAACTTCGCAATTTGCCGGTCGATCGGTTCGGGCACGCTGTAGACCTGCGGTTCAAGCGTGCTGGCGTTCTTCAGCAGGTATTCCACCGAGAGCGCCTGGTTCGCAAAGCTCATGTCCATCACCACCGCCGGATGCCCTTCCGCTGCGGCCAGGTTGATCAAGCGGCCTTCGCCGAGCAGATAAACGCGGTGGCCGCCGGCCTTCATGACGTATTCCTCAACGAACGGACGCGCCGGACGATGAGAAGTAGCCATCTTTTCCAGCGCCGGGATATCGATCTCCACATTGAAGTGGCCGGAATTGCAGATCACCGCGCCGTCTTTCATTTTCTCGAAATGTTCGCCGGAAAGAACGCCCTTGTTGCCGGTCACGGTGATGAAAATGTCTCCGATTTTGGCGGCATCGGACATCGGCATCACCCGGAATCCGTCCATGATCGCTTCGATCGCGCGAGTCGGATTGATTTCGGTAACCAGCACGTCCGCTCCCAATCCCTTGGCGCGCATTGCCACGCCGCGTCCGCACCACCCATAACCGGCGACGACCACCTTCATGCCGGCGATCAGCAGGTTGGTGGCGCGTATCACGCCGTCAATCGTGGATTGGCCGGTGCCGTAGCGGTTATCGAACAGGTGCTTGGTGAGCGCGTCGTTCACCGCGACGATGGGATACTTCAGCGTGCCGTCCTTGGCCATCGCGCGCAAGCGAATCACGCCGGTGGTGGTTTCTTCGGTGCCGGCGATCACGTGCTTCACCAGGTCGGTGCGCTTGGTCAGCAGGATGGAGACCAGGTCCGCGCCGTCGTCCAGCGTGACTTGCGGCTGATGGTCCAGCGCCGAACTGATATGCGAATAGTAGGTGGCGTTGTCTTCGCCCTTGATCGCGAAGGTCGGAATCCCGTAGTCCTTCACCAGCGACGCGGCGACTTCGTCCTGCGTCGAAAGCGGATTCGAGCCGCACAGCACCACGTCCGCGCCGCCGTCACGCAGCGTGATCGCCAGGTTGGCGGTCTCGCTGGTCACATGCAGGCACGCGGACATGCGAATACCCTTCAGCGGCTGTTCCTTGATGAACCGCTTGCGGATGAGTTGCAGCACGGGCATCTGCTGATTGGCCCATTCGATCTTGCGCTTGCCCTTCTCGGCCAGCGCCATATCCTTCACATCCCCACCCAATCTGGGCAAAGTTTCCACGAGTTTCCTCTCAAATCGTTCTGGATTTTAGATTTTAAGTTCGGTTAGACAGCCACGGCGCCGCGGGCCACCGCTTCTTTGCGGATGCTCTCGGCCTTATCGGTGCGCTCCCACGTGAAGCCTGGTCCGGTGCGGCCAAAATGGCCAAAGGCTGCCGTTGCGCGGTAAATGGGCCGGCGAAGGTCCAACGCTTCGATAATGCCGGCAGGGGTTAGCTTGAAATTCGCGCGGATCAGTTCGGTAATCAGCGCATCGGGGATGGTTCCGGTGCCGAATGTGTCCGCCATCACGGAAACCGGCTCGGCCACGCCAATCGCGTACGCCAGCTGGATTTCCACTTTGCGCGCCACTCCGGACGCCACGATATTCTTGGCCACGTAGCGCGCCATATAGCACGCCGAGCGGTCTACCTTGGTCGGGTCCTTGCCGGAAAACGCACCGCCACCGTGACGGGCGTAGCCACCGTAGGTGTCCACGATGATTTTCCGTCCGGTCAATCCGGCATCGCCCATCGGTCCGCCAACCACGAAGCGGCCCGTAGGGTTGATGTGAAATTTGGTGTTTTTATCGGTCATTGCGGCGGGAATCACGGGTTTAATTACCTCTTCCATGATCGCTTCGCGGAGCTTTTCGTTGCTGACCGAGTCGCTATGCTGCGTGGAGATGACCACTGTATCCACTCGCTTCGGCCGCCCTCCCACGTATTCCACGGTCACCTGCGATTTGCCGTCGGGCCGCAGGAAATCCACTACGCCTTTGCGGCGCGTCTCCGAGAGCCGCTGGGCCAGCCGGTGCGCCAGTTGAATGGGCATGGGCATCAGCTCATCGGTCTCATCGCAGGCAAACCCAAACATCAGGCCCTGATCGCCGGCCCCGCCGGTGTCAACGCCCATGGAAATGTCCGGTGACTGTTTATGGATCGAGGAAAGGACGGCGCAGGTATCTGCGTCGAAACCGTATTTGGCGCGAGTGTAGCCGACGTCGCGGATCACTTCCCGGGCGATGTCGCTAAAGTCCACGTAGGTATTGGTGGTGATTTCGCCTGCCACCAGCACCATTCCGGTCGTGACCAGCGTTTCACAAGCCACCCGGCTGCGCGGATCGTCTTTCAGGACCGCGTCGAGAACTGCATCGGAAATCTGGTCGGCGATTTTATCGGGATGGCCCTCGGTAACAGACTCCGAGGTAAAGAGATGCGTCTGTAAAGGGGATGTCAAAACGTCGCTCCTAAGGTGATGCCTATGTCGCCCAGGGACTGTCGAGAGTGTGCAAATTCAGTACAAAATTGGCTAAAATCCAACGCTAGCATAGGCTTATGGGGCTGTCAATCAAACGGCGCTAAAGGGTAAATCGGTGCTTCCAAGTGTGAGAAATGGGGGTCGAACGTCACCCCCGCGGGGGTGGTGATCCGCTAGTCGTCGTCCGCGGTGGCCGCGGGACCCTTGCCGTTACCCAGGCGGCGCGAGAGTAGATACGCCCGGATGAACGAATCGATGTCCCCGTCCAGTACCCGATCCACGTCGCCGCGCTCGGCCTTGGTACGGTGGTCCTTGATAAGCTGGTAGGGCTGCAGGGTATAGGAACGAATCTGGCTCCCGAAAGCAATCTCGGGTTTGGAGGCGTCCAGCTTCTGCAGTTCCCCGCGGCGCTTGTCCAGCTCCCGCTCGTAAAGATGAGACCGCAGTACCTTCATCGCCGTTTCGCGGTTTTTGTGCTGGCTGCGCTCGTTTTGGCAGGTGACCACAATTCCCGTGGGTAGGTGGGTGAAGCGCACCGCGGACTCGACCTTATTGACGTTCTGGCCGCCGTGGCCGCCAGCGCGAAACGTGTCGATCCGCAAATCCTCGGGCTTCACTATAATTTCGATCTTGTCGTCGATTTCTGGGATGACAAACACCGACGCGAACGAGGTATGCCGCCGCGCGGCCTGGTCGAACGGAGAAATGCGCACCAACCGGTGTACCCCGCTCTCCCCGGCCAGCAAACCGTAGGCATTCTCGCCTTCCACTTGAATGGTAGCCGACTTGATCCCCGCTTCTTCCCCGGGCGTCGAGTCCAGAATCGTAGTTTTCAGGCCGCCGCGTTCCGCCCATTTCAGGTACATCCGCATCAGCATCTCCGCCCAATCCTGGGATTCGGTGCCGCCCGCTCCAGGCTTAATCGTCATGATGGCGTTCAGGCGGTCATTTTCACCGGCCAGCAGGGTGCGGGTCTCAAGCTCCGAAACGTAGTTGTTGGTCGCCAGTAGCTCCTTGGTCACCTCATCCAGCAGCGAGTCGCGGTTCGCGACGTTGGTTTCCTCGCGCGCCATTTCCAGGAAGGTCTGGAGATCCGCGCTGCTGCTAGCCAGTTTTTCATCCGCGGCTACCTGGGCCTCGGCATATTTGCGCCGCTGCAGCAGCGCCTGCGCCTTTTCTTGATTGGACCAAAAGTCGGGTTGGCCGATTTGGGCTTCGAGTTCGGTCAGCGTTTTGCGGTGTGTAGCGGGGTCAAAGATAGCTCCGCACCAGCCCGATGCGTTTCTGGAGCTCGGTGAGGCGTTGCTGCAGGTCTTCGAGATGTTCAGCCATGGTAGTTAGTATAAGTTAGGATGCAACGGGCGGCAAAATTTCAGCCGTCGCCTTCTGACAGGACCAGAGTCAAGAAACGGCGGGCTCGCGCGTCGCAAGTCCCATCCCGCCCAAAAGTCCGGACGCTGCCACGCACAACCACGCGAACCAATCGCCCCATCGCGCGTAGAGTGTGCGGTCAGTGCGAAAATCGTAATGCGCTTCGAGCACTCCGCGGACATCCGTCGGCATGCGATCGATGATGCGGCCATAGGGATCCACGGCTACCGTGAATCCATTGTTGGTGTCCCGCAGCAGCCAGCGGCGATTCTCGACGGCCCGCACTTGCGCCATCATCAGATGCTGCTCGGGCGCGGCGGAGCGCCCGAACCATCCGTCGTTCGAAATGGTGATCAGCAGTTCGGCGCCGTTGTCCTCAAAGCGCCTTACTTCCGAAGGGAAGATCGCTTCGTAGCATATGAACACGCCAAACGTGCCGTCCGGCAACTTGCCTACTCGGTACTCGGTGCCCGGCGTAAAGTCGGCGATATCCGCCGTTAAACGGCCCGCAAATTTGATCCAGCGACGCAGCGGGACGTACTCGCCAAACGGCACCAAATGAATTTTATCGTAGGTAAAAAGCCGCTGGCCCGCAGGATTGAGCAGCGTCGCACTGTTAGTGGCTTCCCACTGTCCTTGAGGCGCACGTTTCCAATCCACGATGCCCACCAAAAACTCGCTGCCCGAATCCGCAGCGATACTCCCTGCGATTCGGGCGAACTTCGGATCCCCCAGACTGAACGGGGCCGGTACTTCCGGCCACACGATCAAACCCGGCGATTGCCGCGCGGCGTCCACGCTGATGCGCTCGAGCTCCGCCATCTCTCCGGCGTGAACGTCCATCCAATCCGCCGGATAGTGCTCGGACTGCGGGAAATCCGTCTGCACCAGGTGCGCGACGTGATGGGCCACCGGAAACGGCACCAGCCGCGAACCCAAAAAGCTCAGCATCAACAGCGCGACGGTGACGCCAACCAGCACCAGCCGCGAAACTAGCTCTCTTCGCAGAAAACAATAAACAAGGAATGAGTTATACGCGGCAAGAACGAACGAAAGGCCCCAAATTCCCGTCAAGCTGACCAATTGCAGCAGCACGAATTCACTTTTCGCCGCATACCCCGTTAAGTTCCAAGGGAAGCCAATGTACGGCAGATTGGTGCGGAGGAATTCCAGGGCTACCCACAAAAACGGCGCCAGGCAACACGCGAGCGCCAGGCTCCTTCTCCCAACCGCCGCAACCAGCAGCGTGAATACCGACAAAATAATCCCGCCGGCTAGCCCGATCAGGCACACGATTCCAGCCGACGTTAACGGATCGACGTCACCGTACTGGTGAATGACGGTAGCGATCCACGTCAGGCAGGTAGGATAGAACGCCAAGCCGTGCAAAAAGCCGCACAGCGCCGCAATACCCGGCCGAGCGCCCAGCGCCGCGAGCATCAACAACGCGATGCCCACCCATGCCAGGTACGAGAGCTCAAAAGTCGGGAATGAAAGCCCCAGCGCTATTCCAGAAGCCAGGGCCAGCAGGAGCCGGTGAAGCGGTGCGAGGTTCATTCAGCGTTTTATGATGGAATTGAAGCCCGCGTGGGCCAGGGATTCCTTCGCTGCGTTCGCGGCTTGCAGATCGGCGTACGGGCCCACTTGCACGCGAAACAGCGAATCCGCCGGGGACGTGACCACAAACGATGGAAAGCGCTTCTGCTGCACCGCGTCGGCTAACGCGATGGCATCGCCTTCGCGCTTCAACGCCGCCAGTTGCAGCACGATCGCTCCCTTAGCCAGGATCGGCGGCTGATACCGCGGCGGTTCCTTCGATGCCGCGGACACCGGCGCCGGCTTCGACGTTACCGCGGGCGAGGCGGAGCCTGCGGGCCGCGGCGAGATGCTGTTGGGAGGACCCGCGTTACTCGCGGCGCTGGGCTTCGGATCCAGGTGGGGCGGCTGCTTATCCTTCTCGTAGAAATCCCAGTCGGTGTTCGGCGCAGGCGGGGCTGGTGCGCTGGTGTTCGCAGGCGTGGGCGTGACCGCCTGCTGTTTCGGCGACGGTAACACCGGGGACGCCGCGTTGGCCACCTGCGTAGTGCCGTACTGCGTTTTGCCCATCACGTAGCCGAGCGTGAAGAAAACTCCGCACAGCAAGACTACGCCCAAAAATAATCCTACCAAGTGCCTGCTTTCCAGCACCCGTTCGCCGACAGCTTGCCTTCCGTTCGTTCCAGCCATGGCTACTTAATTTCTCCCTTATTCATCCACGCGGTAATGATGTCCACCGGCAACGGGAAAATAATCGTGGTGTTTTTCTCTACCCCGATTTCCGTCAGCGTCTGCAAATAGCGAAGTTGAATGGATGCCGGCTGCCGCTGCAGAATCTGCGCGGCCTCGGCCAGCTTGGTGGAAGCTTGCAGCTCGCCGTCGGCATGGATAATTTTGGCGCGGCGCTCGCGTTCGGCCTCGGCTTGCTTGGCGATGGCGCGCTGCATGTTTTCAGCGATATCGACTTGTTTAACCTCCACTTTGCTTACCTTAATACCCCAGGGCTCGGTATCCTGGTCAAGGATGATCTGCAACTTGGCATTTACCTTTTCGCGCTCGGACAAAATCTCGTCCAGCTCAAACTGCCCCACCGTGCTGCGCAGATTCGTTTGCGCCAGCTGCGAAGTGGCGTACAGGTAGTTCGACACCTGCGACAGCGCCAGATTTGCATCCACCACCCGGAAGTAACAAACCGCATTCACCTTCACCGAAATGTTATCGCGGGTGATCACGTCCTGCGGCGGCACATCCAGGGTTTCCGTGCGCAACGATAGCCGCGTCAGCCGCTCGATCGGGAAAAACACCAGCCGCAATCCCGCACCCTTCGCCACCGGCTGCATCCGCCCCAGCCGCAGCACCACGCCCCGCTCCCATTCCTTGATCACGTAAATCGAATTGAACAACCACATGAGAAAAATGAATACCGCGCCGACCAGTGCGATGCCGTATAACTCCATTACTGCCTCCCCAAGCCAACTTCTCGATCTCCCGCCCAGCCACCGTTGGAACTTACAACCGAATCTCGACGGGCTCCACTTGCAGCGTCAGCCCCACAACCTTGCGCACCCGCACGTGCGCGCCCAGCGGAATTCCCTGCTGCCCCACCGCCTGCCACAGCTCGCCATGAATCCGCACCATCCCCGCCGCACGATCGCTGCCGAGTGGCTGGGTCACTTCTCCGATTTCTCCCACCAGTTGCTCCAGCCCAGTGGTCTGTTTCCACGAACGTGACTGCAGCACCAGACGCATCAGGAAAATCACAATCAGCGCGAACGGCAGGGTCACTCCCAGCGCGGTAACTAAGCTCACTCCCCAACCGGTGAGCGGAGAGCGAATCAACATCAGCGCCCCCAGAACCATCGCCGCGGCGCCGCCAACTCCCAGAATTCCGTGGGTCGGAAATTTTGCCTCAAGCACGAACAGGCCCACCGCCAATGCCAGCAGCACCAGGCCGGTAAGGTTCACCGGCAACAAATGCATCGCGTACAGTGCCAGGACCAGCGCGATGCCGCCAATCACGCCTGGGGCGAATAAACCGGGATGCGTGAATTCAGCGTACAAGCCCAAAACGCCGATGATCAGCAGAATGAAAAACATATCGGGCTGGATCAGCCGCGAAAGAAATCGCTGCCGCGGGGTCATCTCGAAAGTCTCAATGCGCGGCTGCGCGAGTTCCAGCGCCATCTGACTGCCATCGAACCGGGTGATGGTGCGGCCATTGAGCTGCGCGAGCAGCGCATCGGTCGACGACGCAGCCATATCGATCAGTTTGCCGTCGAGCGCTTCCTTCTCGCTAAAGGCCTTCGCGTCGGTCACTGCGGTGGCCGCCAAATCCACGTTCCGCCCGCGCTGGGCCACGTAGCTCCGCAGGTACGCGGTGGCTTCGTTCAGGATTTTCTTCCGCAGCGTTTCGTCCACCTGCACCGGGGTGCCGCCCACTTCCAGCAGCGGCGACGCGGCCCCAGTATCCGTTCCCGGGGCCATCGCCGCGATATCCGCGGAAAGCAAAATAAAAAATCCGGCCGAAGCCGCACGCGAACCCGTCGGCGCCACGAACGTCACCACCGGCACCGGTGACGCCAGAATTTTCTGGATGATCTCACGCATCGAACTATCCAGGCCGCCCGGAGTGTTGATGGTAATTAACACGAGTTGTGCGTGCGATTCGGCGGCGCGATCGATCCCGGCGACCACATACTCGGCCATCACCGGCTCGATCTCCCCATCAATGCGCAGCTCGACGATCGAAGCGCCGGGCGCAGCGCTCGCCGCGGCTTCCGCCGGACGCACGCCCGGGGCGCACAGGAAAATGGCAACGATCAAAGCAGGAATTGCTTTTCGCATAGCGCAGCAGAGAAATCGCGGGTCCATCTCGCGGGTATTATAGCAACAGATTCGGGCGGTTGGCTGTCTATCCGCTGCCTTTTTGGTCCGCAGCGGCGCGCTCCTGGGGATGCAGCGCGTCGTGCACTCGATGGTCCCGGACCACATGGCTGAAAGCCGGATCGTTTTCCACCGCCGGCGCCAGTTTCTTGTAGCCTTCGTCGCGCGCCATTACTAGGTAGTGGGCGCAGCGCTCCGCGTCCCCGGCAACGGCATAGGACTTTGCCAGCAGGAAGTACAGCGTTCCCGGATCGTCGGTGACGCGCTGCTGAATTACCGTCCCGAATCCCGCATGGTGCTCGAAGACGTGGGGATTGAGCTTCATGGCCTTGGCGAACGCCCCCATGGCCTTGTCGTACTCCTTAGCGCCGAAATAGGCGTATCCCAGGTTGCTATACACCGTGGCTTCGACGTCCTGGGGATCTTCAAGCTTCAAGGTTTGCTCGTAATAACGGATCGCTCGGCCGTAGTGCTTTTTACTGTATTCCACCGTGCCAAGGTTGTTGATCGCGCTCACGAATTTCTTGTCCGACTTGATCGACAGCTTGTAATACTTCGTCGCCAGCCGGATATCCATTTCCTGCTGGTAGGCGATGCCCAACTTATTCAATAGCGCAGCGCTCTTCGGTTCTTGCGCCAGCGCCTGCACATATGACGCGATAGCTTCCCGATACATCTTCTCCGCCATCTGCACGTCGCCGCGCACCTCTTCCTTCTCCACTGGCCCAACGGTGGGAGCGGCCACGGCGGTTACCGCCGGCCCGGACTGCGTGCCGCCGGTGGAACTTGCATTTGAGGGATCGGTCTTTTGCTGGGCAGGAATTGACGTACCAATAACCAGCGAGAATGCAAATAGCGCGAGCGGGACTCGGGTCATGGCGGCACTCCTTACTTCCGCGCATGGAGACTACGGCTGCGGTTTGGGATCGTCCGTAGGCTTCTTGCTGCTCCCAAAGATACCAAAAATCTTCTGCAACAGGCCCTTTTTCTTCGCCGCCTGGTCTTCATCCGTAGCTTCGCCAGGCTGCTGCGGCTTGGCCCCGGTATTTCCCTGCGCGACTACCGTCGTCCGCGGCGGCGGGGGACGATTGGCGTCTGGCGGGGGCGGATTTTCCGACTTGCCAAACAAGTGCGAGAGCCACGAGCCGCCGTTCGCCGTTTTGCCGCCGTGGAGTTCGCAGAATTCCGTGGGCTCGGTGCCGGCCACAAACACCTCGTCGCGCGGCGTGGGGCACGATGGCGTAGCTAGTTGACCCGATTGAGGATCCACCGAAACCGCTACGTCCCCGGCCGGCTCCGTAAACTCATGGGTATCAGCATATCCGGGGACTTTCACCGCGCGCTTCATGAACTCGGTCCACACCGGCGCCGCGGTGTTCGTCCCGGAAAGGCCCAGATCGCGATTATCGTCAAACCCGATCCAAACCACGCACAGCAAGTCCGGGGTGAACCCGGCAAACCATCCGTCCCGCGATGTGCCCGTTTTCCCAGCCGCGGCCCCCGTAAAGCCCATCGCCCGGACCGTCTCGCCGGTACCGTGATCCACCACGTCTTCCATCAAGCTCGTCACCAGATAGGCCACCCGGGGGTCCAGCACCGCCCGGCTGGTGGGCTGCGAGCGTTCCAGCACCTTGCCTTCACTATCGATCACCGAGCGCATGAACAGCGGTTCGGAACGGATACCGTTGGTGGCGAAGGCCGTGTAACCGGCAGCCACGTCCAGCGGCGTCATCTCATACGCGCCCAAGGCCACCGCAGGCGTTGCCCGAATGTGCGGATCCAGCCCCATCTGCCGCGCCATCTCCACCACCCGCTGATACCCGATCATTTCCGCTACCTTCACCGTGGCCACGTTTAGAGAATGGATCAATGCGTCGCGCAGCGTTACCGTGCCGTAGAACTCCTCGCCGTAATTGTTCGGCGTGTATTCATTGCCGTCGAACTGAAAGGTGGTCGGCTCGTCCACCACCGTCGTCGCCGGCGTCACCACCGGTTGAATTCCCTCCACTGCGTCATCGAACGCCGCCGCATACACGAATGGCTTGAACACCGAACCGGGCTGGCGGCGCGCCACCGCGTGGTTTAACTGGCTCTCGCCGTAATTACGGCCGCCCACCAACGCGCGAATTTCACCGGTGTGCGGATCCAGCACCACCAGCGCCACCTGCGCCTGTGGGACGGCTTCGCCCTTCTTCCTCCACTTCTCGTAGCGCTTGGCGAGCTGCTTATCCACATTGGCCATGCCCACTTCCACCGCCTCGGAAGCAGCACGCTGCAGAGCTGGATCGAGCGTGGTATATATCCGGTAAGTCTGCGAGGAAATGTCGTTCTCGGAATATTGTTCGAGCAGGTGGTCCTTCACCATGTCCACGAAATACGGCGCGTCGCTACCGGTCATCCCGCCGCCGGAAAATTTCAGCTTCTGTTTGCGCGCCGCTTCCACGTCCGCGGCGGACGCCAGGCCATCTTCCTGCAATTGCGTGAGCACCCGATCGCGCGCCTCGATGGCGCGGTCGGCATGCCGCTCCGCCGACGAGTAGCGATTGGGCGCGCGGATAATTCCCGCCATGAACGCGGCTTCGCCCAGCGTCAGGTCGCGGACGTCTTTGCCGAAATAGGCCTCTGCGCCCTCGCCGAACCCGCGAATCGAGAAACTGCCGCGATTGCCCAGATAAATCTCGTTGGCATACAACTCGAAGATCTGCTGCTTGCTGAAGCGCTCGTTCAGTTCGATCGCCACGATCGTTTCTTTGAGCTTGCGGCTCCATTCCCGCTTGGTGGTGAAGAAAAAGCTGCGCGCCACTTGCATATCGATGGTGCTGGCGCCCTGCGCGCGCACCCCGCGCCGCAAATCGGCAATCCCCGCGCCCAGCACCCGAACGATGTCCAGTCCGCCATGCTCGAAAAATCTCTTGTCCTCTGCCGCGATCACCGAGTTCACCATCACCTTGGGCAGATCGTCGAAACGCACCACCCGCCGCTTTTCCCGCGAGCTATCGAATAGATTCGTCAGCAGCTGCGGTTCCAGCTCCGCCGCATCCAGCGATTCCCCGCTGGGCAACCGGGTGATACGCGAAATTTTCGATCCGGCAAAATCCACCCGCAGCGCATTCCCTCCGGCAAAATACGAAAAACTCGAAGGCTGCACTTCAATGGATGATCCGCGCACGTGGTATTCGCCCAGATCGCCGGGCAATTCCTTCTCAAGGTAGCCCGCACGCGATAGGTAACCCGAAACGTCGCTGGGACGAATCGTTTCGCCGGTGAAGATTTTCTCCGGCGCTCCGAAAAGGCGCGAGGTATTTTGAAAGACTTGTCCCGTGAGACGCTCGTTGATGAGCCGCCCAAATTTGATGTAGTAGTAGCCGTAAATGCTTACCCCGGTGATGAAGAGGCAGAACGCCGATCCCAGGATCGTCAAACCAACGGGCGAACTCCAGAAACCATGTGCGATGCGAATGCGCAGAAGATTCTCCGTTACGTTTTGGCGAGCCTGGCGCAGCCATGCCGCAAAGCGGCTCGCAAGAGTGGGTTGGGGTGGTGGCTGGTACACTGGGTCTCCGCGCCTGTGGATTGTCCGTCTCTAACTCTAGAGTGAACCCCATCCGGCACAAACACAATCTCACCCGGCAAGCCGCTGCGACGCGGTTGCCGGATACGAATTGGATGCGCGTTTGGGATGTGGCGCGCTACCCCTAGGTGCGATTTTCGGCGATCGGATTGAACTGGATTTGGAACTGATAGACGTACAGGTCCACCGTTACCGTGTAGGCGATGGTGACCTTTGCATAGTCATGCGTCGGCGGGCATTCTACGTGAATGTCCTCTTTCTTCACCTCATCGATTCCCAGTCTCACCACTTCCTTATACACATCGTCGCGCAGTCCTTCCGGCGTCTTCCACGGATAGGAGGTGGCGAACTTAGCGTCGCTCACCATGGTGTCCTGCAGGACGTATTCCCTGTAGTAGGGCGGTGCGATCTTGAACACGCCGATCAACAGCCCCACGATTATCACCACAAACAGAATGTTCTTAATCACTGTTGCTCCGCTCCGATCGAAGATCGGGCCCATGAAGAGATTCCCTCGCACCAGCAAGGGGAGGCAATCCCATGCCTGAAAACAACTACTGGATGCTAGCACCCGCCATCCACAAGTGTCGATAAATCAAGCGCAACCGTGTTCCCAGAAGTTACCGGCCATGCCCCACCGGCCCGCGACTGCGCCGCTTCTCCGGTCGGCAGGGTGGAGCTCAGATCATTGAGCCGTGGGGCACTCGAATTTTGCGTTTTGCGACAGGAGTCGGGAGCTCGAGAGGTCGCGTTTTAGATGGGAAAGGCTCTGCGTAGTGCGGCCAAAGCTACGGCAGTCGGAACACAATCTTCACGTGCTGGATCGCCTCGATGGCATGGCCATAAAGGTACGTCGGGGCGTACCGCCATTGCCGCACAGCAACGATTGTCGCCGCAGACAGAATATCCGGTCCGCTAAACGGATCCACGCGCTCGATTGTGCCGTCCGGCCCAAACCTCGCCACAACCTCCACCGTGCCTTCGATCCGATCGCGAATCGCATCCGGCGGATACGTCGGCTCGACCATATAAACCAGGTCTCCGGCGTGCAGATAACTATTTTCCTGCGCTCCATCCACGTGAAAATTGGCAGGCACCATCACCGACAACCTGGTGGTGATCGCCACGAACGCCGACGCGCCCACCGCGATCTCTTCCATGTTCAGCACCACCGGCGCTTCGCGATTGCCCGCCGGTGACACCAGCGCAAGGCTTCCCTTCGCGGCCGGATTTGCCACCGGAGCACTCGTCGCGCCGCTCGCCGCGCCAGATGCCGGAGTGTTGTTCCCCACTCCAGCCATCCCAGGCGCTGCCGCTGCCACGCTCGCCCGAATCGTGTTTGCCGGCGGATTCACCTGCCCGCCGGCCGGCGCTGTCGGGATCGGGCTCGCCAACGGGGCGGCCGGTCCGCTCGGTACCGAACTGAAAATCTGCGCGGGCGGCGGGGGAACGTAGCGCGGCCGCACGGACATTCCGGCAATAAAACACAATGTGCCTACCACACATGTAACCGCGGTCATCAACACCCAATGGTGCGGCTCCGACGAACCGTGAACAGTTTCGTAGCTATTCCCGCCGTCGCCGAGAAGCCTGAATCGGGGTGCATTGGAATGCTCTGGTAGCTGCTTCCAGTACCTTACGGCTGGACGCGGTGCCAGCGAAGCCCGCACCATCGCCGATGCCTCTGCTGCTGGCGCTACTGGCCCCATCGCGCTTGCAGCTTTCTGCGGTTCCGGCACGCCCGCCGTGACCGGCGCCTTCATCGGCGCATACGCACGAAATACCGGCGGCATCCTCGGCGGAGTCGGCGAAGGAGTTGGCGGCGGCAACGGTTGAGGCGCTTCCATCAAAGGAGCGGAAGGAGTCGATGTCCACGTTTCCTCACGCTGCACTGGCCGGATCGTCTGCCAGGTCATGTGCGATTCGTCTTGATTCGCCTCGAACGCCAGCCACTCCCGGATTTTCCTCCGCGTGTATGGCGGCATATCGACGAAACGAATTCCGGCTTCTTTCTTGGTCCGGCCGCGCCACACGATTCGCCCGCCGGTATCGATCCAGTCTTCCGATTTCGGCAAATGAAACCGGATGCGCGGATAAATATCGCCGATCAGCACTTCGGCGGCCTGCACCGAAACGCCGCCTTCGCTTAGGTTCAGGATCAATCCTCCGTTGGACTCGCCCAGATCGATGTAGGAGAGTGACGACGCCGTGAAGCGAGTGTATTCGCGCCTCTCCGCCATCGCGTCAAGCCCTTCGGGTTGTCCTTCGAGGATAGGCATCTTCCGTTCGCGGGGGGACACCCGCGCCATGATCACATTTGCGAGATGCAAAGATACAGGAGCCACTGCATTTCGTCCACGGTTCCCGAACACAAAACGGGCCCAACATCCGCGGGCGGCGCAAAAAATCCACAGGAAGTGATCTCTACCCGCGCTATTCTCGCAAGCAAGGAGTATTGGTGGTACTGGAGACAGACCGGCTGATCCTAAGGGAATGGCAGCAGTCCGACCGCGAGCCCTTTGCTCGCCTCAACGCCGATCCCCGCGTCATGGAGTTCATGCCCGCCCTGCTTTCCCGCGACGAAAGCGATCGGCTGGCCGAGCGCATCCAGGAGCATTTCCGCGAGCACGGTTTTGGCTTGTGCGCGGCTGAGTTGCGCCGAGATCATTCCTTCATCGGTTTTGTCGGGCTCTCGGTTCCGGCGTTTCCGGCTGGGTTCACGCCGTGCGTCGAGATTGGTTGGCGGCTATCCGCCGATTACTGGGGACAGGGTCTGGCCACCGAATGTGCGCGAGCGATGATGCGTTACGCGTTTGAAAGCGTGGGGCTCGAAGAGGTGGTCTCGTTTACAGTTCCTGGCAACGTGCGGTCCCGGCGGGTGATGGAAAAGCTGGGCATGACTCGCAATCCCGCCGACGATTTCGACCACCCCAGGGTGCCGGAGAGGCATCCACTGCGCCGCCACGTCTTATATCGATTGCGTCGCTCAGAATTCGCGAGCGCAGCGTCGCCGCAGTCGCCCGCTTAGCTCATCGCCTGCACTGCAACCGGGGCGCTGCTTTTCTTCGCGGCTACTTCCACCACGTTTCGCAGTGGCCTGCCAAATCCCTCGAACGAAATTTCCATCCAGTCGCCATTTTCCAGATGCACGCCCGCGCCGTAGCTGAGTGCATCCGCGCCAAGATAATGCACATGCACGTCGCCGCGGTGGCGATGGGCCTCAAACTTAAAGTGGTGGTGTTCGATATTGCTCAGGCTGTGGCTCATATTGTCTTCGCCGGTCGCAATGTTCTTTGACCATATGTCCCGGCCCGCTCTTTCGATCCGCACACGGCCTTTCACATTCCGGAATTCCCCTCCCACCACCAACTCCGGTCCGAGCGAACAGAATCGCAGCTTCGAACCAGCCAGGTACAAGTAGTTTTTCTTTTCGTACTCGTGGTCCGAAAACTCATTTCCCATCGCCAGCCCCACCCGATACGGCTTACCTGCGGCGCCGATCATGTACACCGCCGCCACTTCTGCCTCTTCCCCTCCATCGTCGGCGTGCGGCGGAATCGGCAGCGGCTCGCCGTGCGCGCGCAATATCCGCCCGTTCCCTTTATAAAACCATTCCGGAGCAACGCCGATTTTCCCAGGCTCCGGGCGCCCATTCTCAATGCCCGAGGAAAACATCCGCATGCTATCGGTCACCGGTTCGTCGGTCCTTGCTTTTGCGGCGCCCGCGCCCTGGTGCATCGCGTCTCGCTCGCGCGCGCTTCCCAGGTGCGTGAGCCCGGTACCCGAAACGAGCACGCGCGCGGGCTTGTCAGGCACATCAATTGCCGGCAGCAGATGCCATGCCGAAGCGCCGGTGTACACCGCATCGTAGTCCAGCCGGTCGCCGCTGCCGGCCTTCGCTACCAAATCCTGCATCGACTCGCTGTTAGTAATGCTAAGTTGCGCCAGATCGTAAATCGACCGTACGCCGGCGAGGCACCGCAGTTTTGGCTCCTCCACCACCGCTACGCATCGCGAAACGCCGCTACGTAATTGAACTAGTCTTAACATTGACAGTGGCCCCAATCCTTTGCTCGCAAGCAACCCTCTAGTTTCGAAATATTCAAAAACGAATCCCGTCGCTGCCCGCGATTTACCAACTCAACCGCAGTAACGAAATCGCCTGCCGCGGCAGCGTGACCGAAATCTTCGCTTGCCCGGATTTTACTTTCACCCAATTCGCGGGCGCGAGCAACCCAAGCTGCCCCGCGGCTTGCAACTTTGCATATTGTTCCGGCGTCGGCTGTTCGGGTTTCCCCATCGACTTCCATTCGCTCCAGGCGTTGCTGTGCGCGTCGTCGATGCGGTAATGGGTTAGCCGCACGCGATGCGCGCCCGGCGGGATTCCGGAAATGTTGACGGTCACCATGGCCGGAGCGGCCGGTACATCATCGTCGAAATAATTCCAGACCATCACCGCGGCTCCATGGGAATCGGCGGTGGCCAGCGCGTCGATATCATCGGACTGCCGCACTCCACTTTTCTCGATGTCATCGATCGCCACCGCACCGCTGCTCGTGGCATGCACCCGATCGCCAGACATCATTCCCGCCATGCGAAAGAAATTCAGGACCGGCTTATCCACGCCGTTGGTGGCCAGGGTGCGGAATCCTTCGAAGTAATTGCGGCCCTCAAACTCGAACGCCCACGTGAGCATGCCCGCCAGATTTACCTGCCGGCGATCCTGCAGCTCCAGTAGTCCCTTCATCGCCGCAGCGGTGTAGCTCGCATACAAAGGCCCGTTGCGGTAAGCATTCTGCGGGTTTACCTGGGCCGAGCACGCCGCGCAACCCTCCGGATCGGCCTCACTGAGAATGATCGGCAGCTTTGCAAATTCGGGATAGCCGCGAACGATCGCGAATCCCTCATCGGCGGCCACAAGTTCCTTATCGAGCCCCATGCGCACGTGGCCTTCCGATAGTTCCGGCCGTCCCTTCACATGGAACGAAATAAAATCGAGCGGCACTGCGCCGCTAGTGGATTGGTCACGGACCTTTGCGCAGTGATCCAGAAAATCCACCAGGAATTTCGCCGCCCGCTCGTTGTGCGGGCTGGTGATCGCCGGACCGCCCACTTGCGCTCCCGGCAGTGCGCGCCGCACCCCTCGGACCGCGGCGTCGTACAGCTTCAGATAGTCCTCCGTCGAACCGTGCCAGTAGCCGATGTCCGGCTCGTTCCACACTTCCCAATACCACTGTTCGGCCTGGTGTTTTCCGTAGCGCTCTCCCAGGTGCTGCGCCAGACGGTCCACCAGTTCACCCCAGCGCTGAAAATCCTTCGGCGGATAGCTCCACCCGCCCTGAAATATGTCCGTTGGAAACTGCACGTGATATGGACGGGGATGGACCGACATCGCTTCCGGCATGAAGCCGATCTCGACCATCGGCTGCACCCCGGCCGCGGCATACGCGTCGAATATTTTGTCGACAATGCTCCATTCGTACACCGCCTTCCCTTCCGAGTTTTCGGTGTACGCGTTCGTCGAACCCCACTTCAAATCCCCTTGGCCGTCGCCGGTGGTCAGTAGGTTGTGGGTGCGCACCCGCACCGGCGCGGGACTCATGTGCCGCAATTCCGCCAGGAGCTTCTCGCCGTTCGCGGTGTAGGTGTAGTTCGGCTCGTCGTAGCCGAACCACGTCTGGATCGGAACGAACGGACCTTCGCTGGCGCGCAAATCCACATCCACACGCACCCCACTATCGGCGCCCGTGCGAGACACTTGAAATGGAAGGACCGCAACAACAATCAGACAACCGAGGAGGCGGCAAATAAAGGACGCTTTAGGAAGTTTCATTTTCACCCAATTCCGATCTCAACGCTCAGCAACAGTAACGCCCGCTTCGACTGGCGGACGCGACGCGTCACGAGATTAGCATTTTCCGTTGCACCACAAGAACTAAGAAACGACATATCAGGTTTTCGAAGTCACAAAGAAAAGTGGGAGTCGATCCGACGCAGCTCACTTCGATGAGGACCACCCGTATCTTGTTCCAGGACCGCGCGAGCTCTGGCAGTTCAATTCACCAGCACCGGCGTCTGCCGGTCCTTCAGCGGTTCCACTCCCATCACCGCTACCACCAAGGTTCCCTGGGCATCGCTGCGAACGTTCAGCTGTCCGCCCAGCTGGCGGACGCGCTCCTGCATTCCCATCATGCCCACGCCGGGGCGCATTTCCCGCGGCGAATCCTTTCCATTTGTGGGCGGAATTCCCCGCCCGTAGTCGCGCACCTGCACGGTAACGTTTCGCTCGTCGCGGCCCACATTGATGCTGGCGCGATCGCTCCCGGAATGGCGGTGGACGTTGGTCAGGCATTCCTGAACGATGCGGAATACGGCAATCTCCAGTTCTTTCGACAACCGCCCCAGCCCGGGGGCAATTTGCAAGTTCACCGAGATGTTACTGCGCTGCGCAAAGCCTTCGACGTACCACCGCAACGCTGAATCCAACCCGGACTCGTCCAGCAGCGGCGGATGCAGTAAGTGCGAAATCGTTCGCAGCTCGCGCGAAAATTGCCGCGTGAGCTCCAGGCTCTCGGCCAGCGCCATGGAGGCGTGCGAACTCAAGTTCCTCTCTTCCGTCTGCAGCGTGGCCAGGTTCAAACCCAGCGCGGCGATGATTTGTCCCGAGCTATCGTGCAGCTCGCGCGCGATCCGGCGCCGTTCTTCGTCCTGCAAATTCATCAGTTCGCCCGAGAGCCGCCGCAAACTAACCTCGGCGGTAGCCAGTTCCGCGGTACGCTCCACCACCCGCCGCTCCAACGCGTCCCGCGCCTGCTTCAGCGCCGCATCGCGCTCTTCGATGTTCGCCAGCATTTCGTTGAACGTTCCGGCTAGCGCCGCAACCTCGTCTCCCTTGGATGTGACCGTCGCGCGGACCGAATAGTTTTTTTCTTCGGACACCCGCCTGGCTGTCTCCGCAAGACTTAAGATCGGTTTCAGCACCGCCTGCTGCAGCATCCGCGAGAGAAACGACGTTGCCAGCAAGCAAATCAGCAGTACCCCGGCCACCATCATCGCGTACGTTTTCAGCCGCGCGTACATCGAGTCCAGATCGTTCTGGATGTACACCGCGCCGACCGTCTTGCCGTCCGATAGAATCGCCTCGATCAGATGGAAACGGTCGGTGCCAAACCAATACGACATCGCTTGCCCGCTGGGCAAGACCGGCTCCGGCAACACCGGTTTCACCGTATCCCGCCAATACGCGGCGAACGGCAGGCCGTCCGCTGTGTATATTTCCGCGTGAACGATGTGCGGGGAACCGCGCAGGCCGGCCAAAGTATTCGTGGCCGAAGTTCGATCGTTATCTTTCAACGCGACCGCCGCGCTGGCGCTAATCACTTCGCCTTGAATGGCGATGTGGCTGGTTAGCCCGCTTCGATAGCTGATCTGGTCGTAAACGATGAAAAGAGAACAGGCCAAAAGCAGCGCCACCGTGCTTACCAGCAAGCTTGTACGCGTCAGATTGCGGACTATCGATTGATCAGTCGCCGGGGCTATGAGCCGCACTAGCTACTCCCAAGGTCGTTTCCAAGTGCTCTCATTATATATTCTTGGTAGACGTACGGGCCGGAACTTTCGTTCCATCGCGGTATCAGGAAACGTGGGAGTTACGTACCTTAGGCTTAGTCCTAAGCAAATTTCATCCCGGGGTCGCCACTCTCCGCCGTCAGTGGCCTTGGGACCTAGGCGCGAGCGGCTGCTCCACGATCAGGCTCTCGATCGCCGTGAGCAGTTGCCGCGATGCCTCCGCCTTGGATACGTATCCACGCGCGCCCGCCTCGATCGCATAGGGCCGCATTTCCGACTCGTCGTATTGGCTCAGTATCACCACTTGGGTCCGCGGGTAGTCCCGGCGGACTGCTCGCGCCACTTCTAAGCCGTTGACCCTCGGCATGCTGATGTCCAAAACCAGAATATCGGGCTGCAGCAGCTTGGTTTTCTCGATGGCGTCACTGCCGTCAACCGCTTCTCCGCACACTTCCCAGTCCGGACGTGTGGAGAGAATCGACCGCAATCCGCGTCGCATCAATTCGTGATCGTCCGCAATCAAGATACGCACATGACTTGCCTGAGATGATGTCATATATTTTTATGCTAAAATGCGCCCCGGCAAAGCTCAAGGGTCAGAACGGGGGGACGTTGCAGTAAGAGCACCAGTAATTTACGGTATGACTCTCGATGGACGTATGTGGATAGTTATGGCTCGCGATTCTCCGGGAAAGTGCTCGGATTCTGGCCGGCCCTTCGCTGCGGCCAGACGAGTGAAACGCGCTAAGCTCTTTGCCACCTATGAGATCGCCTACACCACGGCCAACGGCGGTCACCCATCCGCTGGACCAACCTCCGTCCCCTCCGGTGAAACCCCTACAGGAAATTGTGTATTGGCCGTTACGAATCCGCCGCCGCGTCTTTACATTGCGCCAGATAACGACATGATCAAATGATTAGGCAGTCATAAAGCGCGCCTCATTCACTCGGAAAAGTGGAGCAAGGGACGGTATGACGCGAATCGCGATTTTGGTCTTGGCAGGGGGTCTGGTTGCGTCGAACTCCGCCGCGCCCGCTACCGCCGCGCAATCCGCACCCGCGGCGCAGCCTACCGGGCCGGAAGTTCAGGCCCAAGGCAACGCCTCGGCCACCGGATCGGGCAATGCCGGACAGATCGCCGGAAAGAGCCTGGCGAGCGGCACCAAAGTGAACGCGACCCTCTCGCATTCCGTAGACGCAAGGAAAAATAAGCCTGCCGACCGAGTGACCGCGCGGACTACCGACCCAACATGGTCGAACGGCCTAGTGGTATTGCCCAAGGGCACCCTTCTGGTAGGACACGTTAGCCAAGCGCACCCGCGCGGCAAGGGCGAATCGGAATCAGCCCTGGCGATCGTGTTTGATAAAGCGGTTCTCAAAGACGGCTACGAGGTCCCGCTCGACGTCACCATTCAGGCCATCGCCGCGCCACCCGTCACGGCTTCCACCTCCCTGGGCGACGAAGGCCTCGCACCCAGCGGCGGAGCCGGAAACGCAGCCTCCGCCCCAAGCCGCGCCGGCGGACGCGGAGCGATGGGCGGTGGCGCGCCGGGCAATGTGGCCAATACCGCCTCAAACGCCGGGGGCGTCGCGGGGGGCGCGGCAGGCACCACCGCAAACGCCGGAGGGGTGCCCGACGGTGCAGTGAACTCTACGACTGACCCGAATGCCACGGGCAACGGCCCGCTTGGCTCGGCGGGAAGCATTGCCGGCAGTACCAAGGGCGCTGCTCGCGGGCTCGGCTCCGGCTTGGACGACGCCGGCCAGCTCACCGCAAACAGCCAGGGAGTATTTGGATTGAACGGGATCAGCTTGAGTTCGGCAGCCTCAGCCGGCGCAGAAGGCTCGCTGATTACCTCGGCCGGCAGGAACGTGCACCTGGATAGCGGCACGCAATTGCTACTCGCTGTCAACGACACCCAGTAGCTGAAAGTCGCAAAGGATTAACCAGCGCGGCGTAAGGCCGCGCATTTGCTCTCCACGTTGTGAGAGGTCGGTTTGAGCTTCACCGCTGCGTCATGCGCCGCGGCGGAGCCCACGCAGCTCAAACCGATCGACGCGCAAAACGGGCGGATGCGGTAGGCATCCGCCCGAATTTTCCACGTCGGCGCCCCGGCCGCCGAGCCCCTTTCCCGGGCCAATTACCGACGTGATACCAGTAAAACTCAGTTAAAATCCCCGCGCACACACCAAGTACGAGCCGAGCCCCGATTTGGACTTCTTCCTCCCACTCCTCGCTATCGTTTTGTTATCGTTCATTCTAATTGCGCCAATTTTCGCATTGGTCCGTGCCCGCAAGGCTTTCGAACGCGCTCAGTCCCTGGAAGAAGCTGCGGCGACCGACAGGTCGAGTCCGACGCGATCCGCGAATGTCGTAGGCTCGCGTCGGCATCGATGCGCTCCAGTTGCGCGCGGCGATCCCGCGTTGCATGGCCGCACGGCGCTCGGCGGCGGGCGGGTGCGAACGGAAATATTCTTCGAGGGCGTTAAGTGGCAGGTTCACGAGTTCTGCGATTGGCGAGCCTGGTTGCTGCACGTACTGCGATTCGAGATTCTCGAATCGTTTCACCGAGAGCATCAAACGTTTCCGCGAGGCGGTCACCGATGACTCGAACAACCTTCGCGCCTGGCGAGGCCTGGAAGACGTGAGTTGGCGCGCCGGAGACGTGGATGACACCCTTGAGGCCGCCACGGAAGCAGTTCGTCGCGGCGAAACAGAGCACGATTGGGAGTTGCTGGCGCGGGCTTGGTCCGTGGCGTCCCCGGCAGATGCCGTCAAGGGCATGGCCGACTGTGTGAACGAGATCGGCGATCCGACCCGGAATCGCGGCCCAGCCGCCAATGCCTCGCACATCGAATTGGCCGGACTGGAATTCTTCTTTGCGAACGCCAGCGCGCTTGCTGATTTCAAGTCGGCGCTGGAGATCATTCCCACGCCGCCAGAGCAGTCGTACGCCCGCCGCGAAATGGCGTGGTGGATGTATCGCGCCGGAAACCTGCCAGCCGCCGCGGACCAACTCGAGCAGGCCCGCCAGGAATTTCCCGATTTCCCGGAAACGTTACTTCTGCTGGCGTGGGTGATGAGCGACCTGGGCCGTCAAGCCGACGCGGAAACTTCCCTGCACCATCCCACCGACCCTAAGCATTCTGCTGAATACGTCGCCGCGCAAGCAGTGATCCGGTTGCGCACCGGCGATACCCAGGGCGCCAAACTTCTATTCCAGCAGGCCGCGCACGACGATGCCGCATGGATGGTGCTCCGTTGGGTGCAGAACAATTACAGCGCCTCCGCCGCCGGAGTGATCCGGCAGCTGCAAGCGTTGGAATCCGCCCGCCGCCTGAAAGAAATGCAAGAGCGCCTGCGCGCCGCCGCCGCACCTGCCGCCAAACAAACCCAGCCTCAGGAGTAGCGCCAAAGTCCATTGCCCTTGGTAGTTGCCGGTGGTCACCCCACACTGACCTGTCGGCATTTTGCAGCCGCCGGCGGTCACCACACTGACGTGTGGAGACTTGCCGCCCCCGGTGGGTGTCCCACACGTCGGTTTTACGTGTGGGGCTCTTGACTTACGATTCAACGCCTTGATCTTTTCCGCGTGAACTCGCACACCCGACAAAAAAAAACCTCGCCGCGCTATCCAGCGCGGCGAGTTCCTCACACCAAACACCCAAACTCTTTCCATCGGCATGCTGCCGATGGAAAGACAACAGCACCGCTACTTGCTGGGCAAGTAGCTCAGGTCCGGCCGAAACTGGATAATTTCGCTAGTCTCGATTTCCGTGGTGGCCTCAAACCTCTCCAAAATCGAAGCCGCTTCCGCGTGCCCAAACGCTTCGTTTAGCATCGCCTCGAACGGCTTGATATTTGGATTGTCCTCGAAATCCGCCCAATTATCGTGGGGGACAACCAGCACATAAGTCCCCGCGCGTCCGCCGTTAACCAGCGTGTACCAGTAATAGTGCACCGGCCACTTGGTCTTCTCGATCGCCTCGGTAGCTCGCGTAACTGCGCTATGGAATTCCTCCCCTTTGCCCGGCTTTACAACGTAAGTAATTACTTCCGCGTACTTGGACGGAGCCGTCGAGTCAGTCGGCTTGCTGTCCTTCGGCATCAAATCGTAGTAACGAATGATAAGTGACTCCACATTCGCGCCGATATTCTTCTCATACGCTTCCAGCTCCGCCTTTTGCGCAACCGGCGGCGTATCGAAATCCGCCCAATGCTGTTCCAATCTCCCCACCAGGTACGTCCCTGTCTGGTCGCCGCTTATCGTCTCCCACACCATCAGTGGCTGCGTGTCCTTCTGCTGTTTGTGCCACTCCGCTTGCGCCTTCCGCCCTTCCTCATATTGCCTCACCGTGCCGGGCTTCAGCTTCTGAAATTCCAGCGACGCGACCGTCCCGGGCTTCGTCTGCGCGAAACCGGAAACCGCCGACATCAACATAATCCCAACCGCTGCCATCACTTTCTTGACGATCATAGAACTCCCTTGCATGCGAATTAGAAAACGTGCATTTTCCGCGAACTGCGTGGCCGGATCATAACCGTGCTTTGAGTCACTTCGGTACGCCGGAACTATATAACACTTTGCAGGCGAATCAAGAATTTCGTTCCGCGATCACCCGCACCTGCGAACTAATCGCCGGAGTCAGATTCAAATAAGTCATCGCTCCGTATATCCTGCATCCCGCGTCATACAGAAATCGCCCACCCACCGCCCGCAGTATCTGCGGAATCCTCCACGGCGGATAGTAATGAAACAATATTTTCGACTCCACAACATCCAATCCCGCTTCCGAAAACAGGTTCCCCGCGGACATCGGACTCCACGAATACAAGTGATGCCCGCGATTATCCGCCGTGTATCTAGTCCTCGCCGATTCGCATGGAAACACGAACACCGCCATCCCGCCCACCGCCAGCTTGGGCAAAAGATCCATCAGTTCGCGCAGCGGTTCGCGGCAATGCTCCAGCGCGTGATTCGAAACAATCAAGTCGGCCCATCCGTCTTCAATTTCGCCCGCCGACCCAACCGTGCGGACGCCGTTGCGCCCCGCTTCGGCCCGAGCCGCGGGATTGATCTCGATTCCAATTTTTTCGCGGCATGAAATATTGGCCAGCAGGAATTCCCCGCCGCAGCCAAAATCAATCACCTTCATGTCGCCACCAATATATCGCCCAAACTTGGAAAGGTCCGCCCAGCCCCGGAACCACCCAGTCTTCGACTGCTGCGCGAAATACTTCGCGTCATGATGGCAGGGCGCTTCCGCCTCAAGCCGTCCGCGATCCGCGGAACGAATCGATGGGTCCTTCGTCGGGTTCATGCTCGTTTGTACATCGTAAACCCGCAGAAGTTATAAGAAATCCTCACCCGCACATGGTGTAAAATGATGGCGTGATCGGTCTCCGCTAGCGCGATGGCTGGAAGGTTCTCGATGGCGTCTGCTCCCGGCAACGAAAAGAACCACGCTCATGAGTTGATCGAGCGCCTGGCCCCGAGCCAAGTTTCCGCCGTGGTCGGTCTGCTCGAAGCCATGCTCGACCCCGTCTCCCGCGCCATCTCTGATGCTCCCGTCGATGACGAGTCGGAAACCGACCAAGAACGCCGGGCTGTCGCCGAATCGAAGGACTGGTTCGAACGCCGCAACGGCCAAGGTATTTCCCACGAGGATGTACTCGCCGATTTCGACCTCTCCCCGAACAACTTAAGGAAACGAAAAGAGTAGGCGTGCGAAAGATCGCGTGGTCCGAAGGCGCCCGCACCGACGTCCGGCGCGCGGATCGCGATACTGCCATGCGCATCCTCACAGCGCTCCATCGCTTTGCGGAGACCGGCGAGGGTGATATCAAGAAGCTCAAGGGAAAACCCGGCGACCTGCGCCTGCGCGTCGGCGACTACCGCATCCGCTTCACCGAGGATTCCGACGATACCTTACGCATTCATTCCGTCCTCCATCGCAAGGACGCTTACCGCTGACCCGCGCTCTGCCCCCTTATCCCGAGGTGCCGCTCGAAAAACTCGAACGCGCGTTCTGCGCCTTCTCCGGTCACGAGCAGCGATTTTGCCTCGCTCCGGGTATTCGAAGCCCTTCTCGTGTAGCCGGTCCAGCGCGTCCGAGTTGTGCCCCTTCCACGCCCGACCAGCCTGCTCCCTCCTTGGACATGGTCAAGGCCAGCAGCGCCGGCACCATCTCGTCCACTTGGTTCTGATCGTATCCCGTCGCGAACCTCGCGGTCCTTCTTGCTACGATGTCGGCGCATTTTGCTGGCTTGGACCAGAGAGCGGCGCTGCCGGTGACGCTGATGCCCGCAATAGTGTTTTGCGAGATTTCGCATTGAATGATCCGGACCGGGATGGAATTCGCCGGAATCAGCACTCCCACTCCATTCGTGTAAATCCCCATGTGGCTGAACGTTAAATCATAGCCAACCACGCCGTCCCCAGGCCCTGTGTTGATTCCTACGCCGAAGTCGGTGATGAACATACCCTCAATCGACGCCTGATCCGTCAAGCGGCTGCTGGCGATCAGCACCGCGGTCGTCGCCGTGGCGGCGCCAGGTCCGGTCAGTTGCAAGTTCTTCAGTAACGGCGAGGGGATGTGCTGATCGCCCCAATTGCAAGTGATGGCCACGCCCGCCATGGGCATTCATTTCAAACAAGTGGCCGGACCCGCGCCCTCGATGGTCACAATCTTGTTATTCGTCCCGAAGTTGACCGCAGAAGTCCACGCATAGGCGGAGCCGTCCTCCTTCGGCGCGACGTAAATCGTTCCGCCAGTGGCCGGCAGACTGTTATACGCGGCTTGAATCCATGCGCCCACATCCGTCCCAGCCCATCCCATCGTGTTGTTTTGATCCACTTGGACAAAGATTCGTTCGGCGGTGAAAGAGATCGCCGAAGCTGCCGCAGCTCCCATAAACGTCCGACGGGTCCAGATCATTCTAAGAGTCATCCATTTCTTGACGATTTCTTAACGATCAATCGCCACAAGCGAATCAGAGCCAAGCTTGGAGGGAAAGTCTCAGGCTCAAGCCGGCCACAGCGTCGATCCCCGAACGCATTCCCATTGCGCCGAAGGGATTGATCTGTGCGAATAGCCCAACCGGTTCAAATGGGTCGTACCGAAGTACTGGCCGCAAAGCCGCACTCTTTGTGGAAGAACTGCGCACGGAGGATCATTCCCGGACGGACCAGCGCGTCCCCTTCAGATAGAAAACGGCAGCCGGTCTTGGCGCCGCATTGCACGATTTAATTACTCAATCGCACATCAAGAGCCAAACACCACAGACGATAGCAGGTTGGGAAATCAGCGCAATTCGTAGAAATAGATAGGAAAGTGGAGCCGAGGAGGAGAGTTGAACTCCTGACCTGCCGATTACGAATCGGCTGCTCTACCAACTGAGCTACCTCGGCCCTGATTGTTTTCAATAACTTAGAAGAGAACTTGCGTCTACATTTCTCATTCTGTTGCCCAAAAACTTGAGATGGTGCCTGCGTGGGCTCACGAGGTCGCATCCAGTATCGTGCTGATTTGACTTATTGGCAAGAGGTAGAAGTCTGTAATTTTGTTGTAGACATGCGGACCATAATCCGCTGCTCATAGTATTTTCGTGAGTACCGATTCTAACCGCAGCAAGCTTTGCCCTTCATCGCTTCGCGACCTTCGAACACTATCAGCGGCAGCAGGAGCAATGCGGCTACTGGATCGGCCCAGTCGAGCTTCCAGAGAAAATTGACGGCCAGGCCCGCAAGCGCGATGAGCGCGAGATATCCGCAGACCGCCGACTCGGCCGCATCGGCCCGCAAGGCCGCGCTAGCCGTAGCGGCGGACAGCCGCCGTTTTTGCTTCGCAAGCCAAGGCATGATGAGCGCGGCGAGGAATAGAAGCGAAATGCCGACCAAACTTGGACGCGGCTCGACATGCCCCAGGAAACTTAGGGCGGAGGTGACGCAAACGAAAGCCGCAAGCACAAAGAGCAGAACTCCGGCAGTCTTCGCCGCGCGCTGTTCGGTATGGTGGTTGTGCGGCCTCTCTCGAAAGCGCCAGAGCACGACCGCCGCCGAGAGCAACTCGACCGCGCTATCGCCTCCGAAACCGAGCAGCGCCGGGCTGTGGGCTTTCCACGCGGCCCCGAGCGAGACAAAAGTCCCAACGATCATCCAAAGGATCGTAAGCGCCTGGACCCTGTAGATTTGGCGCGTGAGGTCGGCGGGAACAGTTCTCAATGTCTCAGCCATCCGTTCGATATAACGCGGACTCGTAGGCCGAGTCACGTCTTAAGTGGATAGCGAAGGTTCGACTTGACCCTGGAATCGATTCCGGGGTTTACACTTTTCACGGCGAGGGGAAAACGATGCGTTCCAGCGAGCTTGATTTAACCGAGCATGGCAACTCGCGTTTCGTATCTAGTCGGAATCGATGGTGTAGTCAATCTCGACATCCGACATTCCGTTGGAGGTTGCGACCTGCGCGCGGACAGACTCCGAGTCGCCTTGTAAACTCCTCGTGAACACCAAACTCGATTCGTCGGAGGATTTCAGTTTGAAGTCAGCGTGGTCAAGTTGTCCGGTGACCCAGGACAGGTAGACGTGCTTTTCCTCGCTGGTCTCAAACTCCCATCGTGCTCTTGCGCAATAATGTCCCAAAGTCGGCGCGGAATTGTTGCCGACACTGGCACCGACAGGAATGGTTAGTCCTCTGATGGCATTTACCCGGTCCTCGACATAGGAATTTCTGCCGGTTCGATCCGCGCACGAGCTGCATAGAGCGATGGCCGCAAGGACCGCAGAAGCCGCGGACGAATGTCTACAGCGGATGCGGCTCGCGGCCTTCACGGCTCCTCACGGGTCAGTATTCCCGGATTCATCGGCTGTGAGCTCCTCCGACGGCGCGCGCCTTGGGGGCCTGCCCTCGTCTCAGTACCTGGAAGAGCATCATACTGATGCCGGTGAGCATTCCGGTGATTATCACGGCGGTCATCGCGAGTGGTGTGACACCGCCGCGAACGATGACGCCGAGCGAAAGCGAAGCTCCCAACATCTGCAAGACTCCAAGAATCAGGCGGACGACTGCCCATCGCCGGATATGCGCGCTTGCGGCTTCGCGGCCAGCGGCGTGAGTGGCAATCCGCAGATGCGGCGAAATCATCATCGTTGGCCGATCCGGTCGATTTCGTTCTTGATCGCCAATTGGTCGAGACTTGATAAGGGCAGGCAAAGGAGAAGGCTGATCCTGCGGTCGAGAATCATGAGAGCGTCGCGGAAAGCGCGGGCAATCTGATCCTCGGCGCCGTCAACGGCGGCGGGATCAGGAACGCCCCAGTGTGCCGTCATAGGCTGACCAGGCCAAACCGGGCACAGTTCTCTTGCAGCGTTGTCGCAGACGGTAAAGACGAAATCGAGATGCGGACCTGCGAGCTTGGCGAATTCGTCCCAATTCTTGCTGCGCACCCCGCTTGTCGGCAGTCCCGCAATTTCGAGTTGGCGAAGGGCGGCGGGATAGACAAACCCTTTTGCGTGGCTGCCGGCGCTATAAGCCCTGAAATTGGGAGCGCCTTTACGGTTGAGTATCGCCTCCGCCATGATCGAGCGGGCGGAATTACCCGTGCAGAGGAATAAAACGTTATATGGTCTCTCCATGTCCTCCTCCGGTCCGTGCTTCCCACTGTATCTGCATATGCGAATATACTTGGCCAAAAAAAACCTAATGCGGGCAGCAACCCCCGGTCTTGCGGAGTTGCGTCGCCCGTTTCTGGTCAGCCGCTAGTTCCGGCACGTCGTGAAAGCAGCTCCGGAGGCATTTGATGAGATCCCGCTGAAACGCGGTCGCGGCGGGCGCTATCCGGTAATGATTCCAAAGGCCGTTCTTTCGAGTCTGAACCAGGCCCGCCCTGCGAAGATAAGCCAAGTGCCGCGACGCGGTGGGCTGGGGAACTTGAATGACGCTTATGATGTCCCCCACGCACAGCTCTCCGCCGAGCAGGAGACGCAAAATCCTCAAGCGCGTTCGATCCGAAAAAGCCCGGAACATCAGGTCGACTTGGGTTTGTGCTTTCCGCATATATTGGCCCGGGCGGCTAAGTCAGAGCAATCGCTCCACGATGACTACGTCATGCCAAACGCCGTCGACCTGCCCGTGTTTTTCATAGATCCCAACTTCGCGGAAGCCGAGCGATTTCAGCAGAGTGAGACTGGATTTGTTCTCGACGAAAACCCGCGACACAAGTTTCCAGAAACCGGCCTGCTGCGCTTCTTCAATAAGCCGTTTCATAGCCATTCGTCCGAGCCCGTTGCGACGATGCGAAGCCGTCACATAGACAGAAAACTCCGCGACGCCCTTGTAGCAAGACCGCGACCGATAAGATGACGTTGATGCAAAGGCGA
>Ga0302326_10004274_pt1 | contig 33146 bp, 22 predicted proteins | sample Palsa_T0_3_FD_202264 | JGI IMG/M metagenome (GOLD analysis project Ga0302326, IMG submission 202264) | Peat permafrost microbial communities from Stordalen Mire near Abisko, Sweden - Palsa_T0_3 | ecosystem: Environmental > Terrestrial > Soil > Palsa > Peat permafrost | place: Sweden: Abisko...
TGAGCGATCCGCACATCCGGGCCAGTAAAGAGGAGATCGCCCGCAGTCTGGAAGGGACCTGGCGGGAAGACGTCCTGTTCGAACTGCAGCAGGCGGTGGACAGCTACCATTTCGCGCATCGGCAGATGCGGCAATCGGAGGGAAACGCGTCAAAGGAGCCAAACGGAAGGTGAAGAACCGGGTGGCCGACGTGTTGCGCATGGGGGCGACCAGCCTATTAAACAGCCCCAGTTATCTGGGCGCCCGCTACCGCCAGCTCTGGGCGCCCGCTACCGCCAGCTTCGCCGGAATGCCAAGATCCCCGCCGTGGCCGTGAAAGCCATGGCCAGGCATCTTGCCGTACTGGTTTACCGGTTACTAACCAAAGGGCAGGCCTGGGTGGACCGGGGAGCGGAGCTATACGAGCAGCAGCGGCGGGAGCGGGACTTAATCATCCTGCAGGAAAAAGCCCAGAGACACGGCTTGCAACTCGTACCCGTCGCCGCAGCCAACTGAGCTGAATCGACTCATCCCCATGGGGTCCCATACCCGAAGTGTGCCAATTGCAGCACCTCAAGGCCGCAGTACTCCCGTCCGACAACTTGGAAACCGCCAAACAGACCCAAAAACCGCGCCCTCGGTCTGCGGCGAGCAAGGGGTTTCTGGAGGCCGCCATTCGCTCAAAACAAACCGCGCCTGTGGTTCCAATTGTATCCGATTTGTTATGTTGCAGAGGTGAGCGAACTTCGGACTTTGGTGGACGTGTTGGATGCCGCCGAACCGCAGCGCACCGCTGTCATTCTGCCGGACGCGGGGTTGTCCGTAACATACGATGACCTGCGGCGGCGCGTGCGCGGCATGGCCGGCGCCCTATACGCGGCGGGCGTGCGCCGCGGCGATCGGGTGGCCATGGCGCTGCCCAACGGTTTGGACGCCATTGTGGCATTTCTGGCAGCTGCCGCGGCGGGTACCGCCGCTCCTCTGAATCCAGGCTACAAGTTCGAGGAGTTTTGCTTTTATCTGGCGGACACCCGCGCCAGGCTGCTGATCGTTCCGGAGGGCCATGCCGCCGGGGGTGCCGAGAGTGCCGAGGGCGCCGAAGCACGGCGAGCGGCGGAGCAGGCTGGCATTCCGGTATTTACGCCTGGGATCTCAGGCGGCGCCGGCGCACCGCCGCCCGGCCCGGACGATACCGCGCTGGTCCTGCACACCAGCGGCAGTACCGGACGGCCGAAGCGTGTGCCGCTGCTCCACCGCAATCTGGCCGCCTCCACGCGCAACATCGCCGATACTTACGCGCTGAGTCCAGGCGATCGATCGCTCTGCCTCATGCCGCTGTTTCATGTGCACGGGCTCATGGCCTCCACCATGGCAACGCTTCTCACGGGCGGCACGGTGGTGGTTCCGCCGCGATTCAACGCGCTCACCTTCTGGCGCATGGTACGCGATTACGGCGTCACCTGGTATTCCGCGGTGCCCACCATGCACCAGCTCATCCTCACGCGCAAACGCACCGGCGATGAGAAGCTGCGCTTCGTGCGCTCGTGCAGCGCGGCGCTCACGCCGGATCTGATGCGCCGTATGGAAGACTACTTCTCGACGCCCGTGCTGGAGGCCTACGGCATGACGGAGGCCTCCCACCAGATGGCTTCCAACCCCCTGCCGCCCGCTGCGCGCAAGGCCGGCTCGGTGGGGCCGGGAACTGGCGTTCGCATCGGCATCCGCGACCAGCACGGAACGGAATTGCCGCGCGGCCAGGCGGGCGAAGTCTGCATCGACGGCCCCGGCGTGATCCGCGAATATGAAAATAATCCGGAAGCCACCGCCAAATCGTTTTTTGGTCAATGGTTCCGCACGGGCGACCAGGGTTTCCTCGACGAAGACGGCTACCTGCACCTCACCGGACGGATCAAGGAACTGATTATCCGGGCCGGCGAGAACATCGCGCCGCGCGAAATCGACGAGGTATTGTTAGCGCATCCCGCGGTAGCCGAAGCGGTCTGTTTCGGAGTGCCGCATCCCACCTGGGGCGAGGAGGTGGAGGCGGCCGTGGTGCTGCGTCTCAAAACGCCTGCGGCCGAGGCCGATCTGATAGCCTTCTGCCGCGGCCGGCTGGCGGATTTCAAGTGTCCCAAAAAGATCCACATCGTGGCTTCAATCCCGCGCACCGCGACAGGCAAAATCCAGCGGCTTAACGTAGCCGCGGCATTCGGCGGAGCGTCCCAATGAAGTTCGTGATCGCCGGCGCCGGAGCGGTGGGCGCCTACATGGGCGCCGCCATGGCGCGCGCCGGCCTGGATATCACGCTGTTCGCGCGCGGGCCGCAACTACGCGCGATTGAAGAGCACGGCGTTCGCGTCCTCAGCCCTGACGGCGATTTTGAAGCGCACCCAAAGGCCACCGGCGACCTGGAATCCATCGGATCTGTCGATGTGGTTTTTCTGGCTGTAAAGGCGCATAGCCTGCCGCTGTTGGCGCCGCGCCTGGGCTCCCTTTTTGGCCCCGAGACCTGCGTGGTCAGCCTGCAAAACGGCGTGCCCTGGTGGTTCACTCCGCTCGAGCGCGTCGATCCCGGGGGCGTAATCGCGGCCGCCATCGAGCCGCGCCGCGTGGTTGGGTCGCTGGTCTACTTCGCCACTGAGATTGCCGAGCCCGGTGTGGTGCGGCACATCGAGGGCCACCGCATCCCCATCGGCGAGCCGGACGGCACACGCTCCGCCCGCTGCCCCGCCATCGCCGCCGCGCTCGTCGCTTCCGGGCTGCGCTGTCCTGTCACTACTCACATTCGCGAAGAGATCTGGGTAAAGATCCTGGGGAATCTGGCGTTCAATCCCATCAGCGCGCTCACCGGAGCGACCCTGGCGCGGATGACTGCCGACCCGGATGTGGCCGCCCTGGCGCGCGCCATCATGCGCGAGGCCGAATGCGTGGCGGACCGCCTGGGCATGCAGTTACCGGTCTCTATGGAGCAGCGCATGGCCGGCGCGGCCAAGGTCGGCGAGCACAAGACCTCCATGCTGCAGGATCTCGAAGCCGGCCGGCCGCTGGAGCTGGAAGCGGTAGTGGGCGCGGTGCTCGAACTCGGCGAGCGCCTGGGCGTGCCCATGCCCGCCACGCGCGCCGTCTATGCGTGTACCAAGCTACGCGCCGCCATCAGGCCGGGCTGACAGCAGATGTGCAGAACGCGCAGCGCCGCGCCTGGATCGGGATGCTGCTCAGGCATTCCGGACATTGCTTGGTGGTGGGGTCGGGCGGGGCCTGGCCGCGCCGCGCGCGAGCCATCACGGTGTTTACCGGCACCACCACGAAGAAGTAAACTGCGGCCGCGACCATCACAAACGCGATCACTGCATTTACAAAATCGCCTATCTTAAAAGCGCTGCCGCTGACCGTGAATCGAAGCGCCTGGAAGTCGGGCTTGCCGCCAATGGCCGCAATCAGCGGCGTCAGCAAGTCGTCGACCAGCGCTTTCACCACCGCGCCAAACGCGCCGCCGATCACCACAGCAACCGCCAGATCGATGACATTGCCGCGCAGCAGAAACTGCTTGAAGCCTTTTAACATGTATCCTCCGTGACGCTTATTCTAGCGAACCTCGGAGGAACGGCGTTGCCTAAGACGGCGTCCGTTAGTGGTGCCCGCCGCCACCGCCTACGCTGCCACCCATGCCCCCGCCGTGCGACATCCCGGAGTTGCCCGCACTCGATGTCGAGCTGTGGGAAGCAACGCTGGTCGTAGTTCCTGATAAGCCGGTCGAGGCACCCTGGCTCCCAGCCGCGGACCCGCTGGGCCGGTATGGGCCATGCCCGCCGATGGGCCGGTGCGGTGTCGGCAGGGTTCTATAGCCCGCGGCGTTATAAGCGCTAGCGATGTTGTTGGGGTAGCCGTACGCGGGGTATCCCGAGTAACAGGGATAATAGGCGCCCGGCATATACGCCATGTACACGTCCCACGGACTGAACATGGGGCATCCATATGGGCTGTATCCCATCCCGCCCACTCCCGGCACATAGCTGTACATCCCGACGAATGGATTGTAATACCACCCGTTCGTAAACAGATTACCGCCGCTGAACATGGAGCTGCGCAGGCTGCTTGCCGCTGCCACGTTGGCCATCGACACGTACCCGTCGCGCCTCTCGCTCCACCGGTTCAGAGCGTCCGTGACCGTCTTGTCGAACTTGTGCACCGCCAGCGTATCCATCTCGATCAGGTGGCCATCCCTCACCTCTACCGTCCGGTCGCCCGCCGTTACTTCTGCTACGCCATCGAAAACGCGCAGTTCGCCCGTGCCGGAGTCGAGCCGGTAGATGCCCTTCTTAAGGGGGTGAACCGTGGCATCCCGATAAGCCATCGTGACGGAGTTGTCCTTCCCCATGTCTTCCGCCTCGACAATAGCCGTGCCCGAGAGGAACTCCAGGCGCGTGTCGATCAGGCGGTTAGAGATCAAGCGGACCGCGCTATTCTCGCCGAGCCGCAAGAATGCGCCGGGAGTCAAAAGCACCTCCGCGCGCCCTTCCTCGGTCTTAAGCTGCTGGTTTTCCTTTATTTCCGGAAAAACGCCGAATTTGGTTTCCACCAGTTGGTCGCCAAGATACACCTGGCCTTCCACGTAGTGGACCAGCCCGGAACGGGCCGCAATCACCGCCGACTGCGCCAGGGCGGCAATACTGCTAGCCGCGAGGGCCAAAACGCCAAGAGTTAATCTCCCTGTCGGTCGCATAGAGACTCCTTAACAAGTCCTTAATAAAGCATCTGCGCAATGGAGGACGTTTGTCAATACCTACGCGTTACTATAAACGCACGATGTGCGGCAAATTCACATTTTTCAGCGCATTGCGCGTGTCCACGATCAGCCGCGACCGGGCCGCGATCAGCGGGTAATCGAAGGATGAATGGTCGGTGATAATCGCGGCGCAATCCGCATCCCCCGCCAGGGCCTCCGGCTGGGCCCGTAATTCCTCGCCATCTAATTGAAGCTGCGCCACATACGGATCGCTATAGGTTAGCCGGCCACCGCGCCGCTTCAGCAGCAGCATGATATCCAGAGCAGGAGATTCCCGGAGATCCTCGATATCTCTCTTATAGGCGACACCCAAAATGTGGATGTGCGATCCCTTCACCGGCTTGCCCACGTCGTTCAACGCATTCTGGATCTTGTCCACCACGAACAGCGGCATCTGGCCGTTGATGTGGCCCGCCAGTTCGATGAAGCGGGCTTCGATGCCGGCCTGCTTGGTCTTCCAGGAAAGATAAAACGGATCGATTGGAATGCAATGGCCGCCCAGGCCAGGACCGGGATAGAACGGCATGAAGCCGAAGGGTTTGGTGGCCGCCGCCTCGATCACTTCCCACACGTTGATATCCATGCGATCGCACATCAATGCCATCTCGTTGGCCAGTCCGATATTGATCATGCGGAATGTGTTTTCGAGCAGCTTGACCATCTCCGCCACCTGCGTGGAGCTGACCGGCACCACGGTCGCCAGCGCCTGCGCGTAAAACAACCGGCCCATTTCAGTGCAGGCCGCGGTGGACCCGCCCACCACCTTCGGGATGTTTGCCGTGTGGTACTTCGGATTGCCGGGATCGACTCGTTCAGGCGAAAAGCACAGGAAGAAATCGTGCCCTACACGCAGGCCGGATCTTTCGAACATAGGCCGCAGCACTTCCTCGGTAGTGCCTGGATACGTAGTCGATTCCAGGATAATCAGCATACCGGCATGCAGATACTTGAGGATCTCCTCGCAGGCGGACACGATGTAGCTCATGTCCGGGTCTTTGGTCTTGCGTAGAGGAGTGGGCACGCAAATGTTAATGGTGTCCAGATCGCGCAAAGCTGCGAAATCCGTGGTGGCCCGCAGCTTGCCTTCCTGCACTAACTTGGACAGCACGTCGCTCGAAATATCGCCCACATAAGAATCGCCCGCATTCACGCGCGCGGTCTTGCCGGCGTGTAGGTCGATGCCGGTAACGGAAAAGCCGGCCTTGGCGAACTCGACGGCCAGCGGCAGTCCCACATAGCCGAGCCCTACGATCCCCACGCGCGCGCGGCGCGTAGTAATTTTTTCTTCCAGTATGCTGGCCATGACTGGCGGTGGTTCCGTGGCGGCCGTGGTCATATATTTACTCATCATACAGCCGCGTGCGGCGGCTGCTGCGTTAACATAAGTAGTAAGAAGGTGCCCTCATGCGTTTACGTTTGTTTGCTTCCGCTATTCTCCTGGCCGGCTCGTTGTTCGCCGCGGATCCCGGACTCCTCAGCCTGGCCGTGCCGGATACCCAGGTGATGGCCGGAGTCAACGTCGCGCAGTTGATGCTCTCGCCGTTCGGCCAGTTCCTCCTGACGCAAAGCGGGCCGGCGTCCGATGCCGGTCTGCAAATGCTGATTGAGACGGCGGACTTCGATGCGCGGCGGGACCTGCGGGAAATACTGGTGTCTGCCGGCGGGCAGCCGGGCAGCATCTCGGCTATCATCCTGGCGCGTGGCACGTTCGATGTCCCAAAGATCATAGAGGCCTCCCTCGCGAGCGGGGCAACCGTCCAGACTTACAAAGGCGTTCCCATCCTGGAACGGCCCCGGCAAGGTTCCATTGCGCTTCCCGATTCCACCTTGGCCATCTCCGGAGATACCACCCATGTGCGTGCAGCGATCGACCGGATGTCGGCTCCGGCATCGATCAATTCCGCCCTGGCGGCCCTGGTGAACCAGTTGAGCGCCACGGAAGATGCCTGGTACGTCTCCATGGCGCCGCTTTCCCTGTTGCCGCCGCAGGCGCCGGGTGCAGGGCCGAGCCCCTTCGCGATGCTCAGCAATGTGCAGCAGGTGAGTGGCGGCGTCAAATTCGGCGCCAACGCGGTGGTAAGTATGCAGGCAGTCTCCGCCACGAATCAGGATGCCGCAACCCTCGCGGCCGGGCTGAAGGCGCTGTCCGGCATTGCGCAGATGGGCGGTTCCAATGGCGATCTTGCGCAGGCCGCAGCACTGTTGCAAAGCCTGAGCGTGACCGTCGATGGCCAGATTACGAAGGTTTCGTTGAGCATACTGGAGTCGCAGATCGAGCAGATGATTCAGGCCTCCCACACCAACCCGCAAGCGCCGGTTGCGGTCGACCCCCGCAGCCTCACGCGGTCCCAACCGTCGACAGGCGAAGCTCCGCAGCGGATTCGCATCGAGCGCAGCGTGCAAAAGACCAAGCTGCTGCAGCACCCTGAGCCGGTGTATCCGCCGCTGGCCTTGCAGGCCCGCATCTCCGGCGTGGTGCATCTCAACGCCATCATCGGCAAGGACGGAACGGTTGAGAACCTTACCGTCGCGAGCGGGCATCCTCTGCTTGTGCCATCCGCCCTGGAAGCGGTCAAGCAATGGATCTACGCGCCGACTCTCCTGAACGGGCAGGCGGTAGAAGTGGCCACCCGGATCGAGGTTAATTTTAGTTTGGTGCAGTAAACTGTATGGCGACGGCGACGTGGCGCACGCACTCGTGCGTGCCGCGTCGGCACTCCTGCCGACGCCCGCCTCGACCGGACCGTGCCGGCCGACAAGGGTGTCGAGACGCGCCACATGTGCGAAATACGGCCTAACGTCAAGCGCAGCCCGCCCCCCAGCGTTTACAATGGACATATGACCACCCGCTGTCTGCGCGCTCTGGCCATCGCAGGACTGTGCCTTTTGGGAGCTGCCCTGGTTTGCGCCCAGGACTGGAATACTCTCGAAAATTTGCCCGCCGTCGACCTCAGCAGCCTCTCCCCGGTGCAAAAGGCGACCGCCCTCAAACTGCTGCGCGCCCGCGACTGCACTTGCGGTTGCAATATGAAGGTGGCGGAATGCCGCGTGAAGGATCCCAACTGCTTTTACAGCAAAGGTCTGGCGTCCGTAATTGTGGCGTCCCTCAAGGCCGGCAAGAACGAGAAGGAAGCGCTGGCCGACGCCGAAGCCTCCCGTTTCGCGCATGCCCCTGAGCACAAGATCCTGGAAGATCCCATCGAGGTCCCCACCGCCGGAGCGCCGGAGATCGGACCCAACGATGCCGCCATCACGCTGGTCGAGTTCTCCGATTTCCAGTGCCCGTACTGCACCTTGGCCACGCCCCAATTGCAGGCCGTGTTGAAGGCTTATCCCACCCAAGTAAGGCTGTTCTTCAAACAATTCCCGCTGGACATTCACTCGCAAGCCGCGCTGGCCGCCGCCGCCGCCGTCGCCGCGCAAAAGCAGGGCAAGTTCTGGCCCATGCATGATGCGCTGTTTGCGAGCCACACCGATCTTCGCCGCCCCACCATCCTGGCTCTGGCCTCGGCCATCGGCCTGGATGTGAAGCGTTTCGAAGCCGACCTCGACTCCGTCGAAATTCGCAAGGCCGTGGCGCGCGATGTGGAAGACGGCAGCAGCATCGGCGTCATGAGTACGCCGACTATATTCATCGATGGCCAGCACTACAACGGCGAGATCAAACTGGCGACCCTGAAACCCATCCTGGATGCTGAGCTGAAGCATCCCGCCAGCCCCGCCAAAAAGACCGCTGCCGCTCCGGCGGGCGCCTCCCGTTGAGCCCCAATGGCCGCGTGATTAAGACCGTCATCTTCGATCTTGGCAAGGTTCTGATCCCCTTCGATTTTTCGCGGGGCTACTCCGCCATGGAACAGTTCTGCGATTATCCCGCCGCCGAGATTCCCAAGCGGATAGCCGCCACCGACCTGGTGCACCGCTTCGAAACCGGCTTGGTGGAGCCGCGCGATTTCGTCGAACAGCTCAGCCGCACACTCGGCCTGCGCGCCACCTACGACCAGTTCTGCGAAATCTGGAGCAGCATCTTTCTGCCGGAAACATTGGTCCCCGAGAGCCTGCTGGCCGGTATCGGCGCGCGCTACCGCCTGCTGGTGCTTTCCAATACCAACGCGCTCCACTTCCAGATGGTGCGCCGGAATTATCCGATCCTCCGCCACTTCCACGACCTGGTGCTGTCCTACGAAGTGAAAGCCATGAAGCCATCGCCGGCCATCTACCGCGAGGCCATCGCGCGCGCCCAGTGCCTGCCCGAGGAGTGCTTCTACACCGACGACATCCCCGTGTTCGTCGAAGGCGCCCGCCGCGAGGGCATCGACGCGGTGCAGTTTGAATCCTGCGCGCAACTCGAGCGGGAGCTCGCCGCGCGCCAGGTCCGCTGGCTTTGATGATCACCGACCTGATGCAGATCCGCCTGCTCGGCGAAAAGAAGCGGCCCGAAAACGAGCGCTTCCGCCGGCACATGAAAGCGCACGACCATTCCGATCGCATCCTGCGCCGCATCGCCGAAGGCATCCAGGATCAAATCGACTGCACCCAATGCGCCAACTGCTGCCGCGTGGCTACCGTGAAGGTCTCCGAGCGCGATGTGGAGCGCCTGTCGCGCTATCTCAGTCTCGCGCCTGCCGCGTTTCGGGCCGAATACACCATGGAAAGCGAGGACGAGGGCGTCATTCTGCGCCGCTCCGAAGAGGCCGGCTGCGTGTTCCTCGACGGCAACGCATGCACCGTCTACGATGCGCGCCCCGACATCTGCCAGCGCTTTCCGCACGTGGTGCGCGGCAACGGCTCCATCGCCAGCCGCATGTGGCAGTTCATCGACCGCGCCTGCTATTGCCCCATCGTCTACAATTCCCTCGAGGCGTTCAAAGCGGAGACCGGCTTCCGCAAGTGACTGGCGCGACGTGGCGCACGCACTCGTGCGTGCCGCGTCGGCGCTCGTGCCGACGCCCGACTCTAACACGCTGTAACGGCCGACAACGGTGTCATGACGAGTCTCGACACGGCACGCACCAGTGCGTACGTTACATCCTCGGGCCACATGTGAGAAATGCGCCGCTAAGCCGGCCGAGCGCCCCCCGCGTGCCAAACAGTACCCTCCCACTCACCCCCATTACGCGCCATTCCTGTTAAAAAACCCGCCATTCGATGCAGCCCTCTTTATTTCCAATGGCTTAACGGGCGAAGATGCAGTCAATCGGGAGCGGTGTCCCTAGATCCTCCCGAACCTGGAGGAGCACTATGAGCACTCAGCCCTTTGAACCGAAACCCGCCCCCCCCGCCGGTCTGGTACAGATCGATTCCGGTATCGAAAACGTCATCCAAAAACGCCTGGCAGAAGAGCGCGCCCGCCTCGAGCGCGAAGCCGGCGTAGTGAAGCGCGAGACCCATCAATTCAAGAAGCCGGTCGAGCACCCGTTCACCAAGGAACAGCGCAGCCGCACCACGCTGCTGTTCGGCGGCCTCACCTGGAAGCACGAAAAACTCGTACACGGCGCCCTCGAAGGCCTCGGCTACATCGCCGAAGCCGTGCCGACGCCCAACGTGCGCGCGTTTCAGGCCGGCAAGGAATACGGCAACAACGGACAGTGCAACCCCACTTACTTCACCGTCGGCAACCTGGTGCAGTATCTGCAAAGCCTGGAAGAGCAGGGGCTGACCAAACAGGAAATCATCGACCGCTACGTGTTCTTCACCGCCGGCGCTTGCGGACCGTGCCGCTTCGGCATGTACGAAGCCGAGTATCGCTTGGCCCTCCGCAACGCCGGATTCGACGGCTTCCGCGTGCTGCTGTTCCAGCAATCCGGCGGCCTGAGCCAGTCCGACGCTGAAGCCGGCCTGGAGATGAACCTCGACTTCTTCCTGGGCATCCTGAACGCGCTGAATTGCGGCGACGTGCTGAATGAAGTCGCCTACGCCGTGCGCCCCTACGAAGTCAATGCCGGCGAGACCGACCGGAAGCTCGACGAGTGCATGGACTACATGCACGAGGTCTTCCGCAAAAAGCAGCCGTGGCAATTGGGCGACAGCCTGACGAAGTATCTGGGCGGCTTCAAGGATACCGCCGAGTATATCGGCAAGTTCGTCAACCAGTTGAAGGGTGACGAGTACATCCCCGCGCTGCACCGCTGCCGCGACGCCTTCAACGAAATCGAAATCGACCGCCTGCGCGTCAAGCCGATCGTGAAGATCACCGGCGAGTTCTGGGCGCAGACCACCGAGGGCGATGGCAACTTCAACATGTTCAACTTCCTGCAGCGCGAGGGCGCGCAGGTGCTGGTCGAACCTATCGGCACCTGGATCATGTACATGATTCACCAGGTGGTGCAAAAATACAAGGACTTCAAAGGCCTCGAAGAGGGCGCCGTCCTGCCGCCGCTGTGGCGTCTCGACAAGCGCGCCAAAATCGAATGGAGTTTCCGCAATAAAGTCGCGAAGCTGAAACTGGCGGAAGCCATCTTCAAGAACGAATATCACAAAATCGTCGGCGCGCTCGGCGACATCGCGCATCACCTGACCGACCAGTACGAATTGCAGCGCCTCGGGCATCCCTTCTACAACTCGCGCGCGGGCGGCGGCGAGGGCCACCTGGAAGTCGCCAAGAATATTTATTATTCGAACAAAGGTTTGGCGCACATGGTGCTATCGGTGAAGCCGTTCGGCTGCATGCCCTCGACGCAATCGGATGGCGCGCAGTCTGCGGTAGTATCGAATTACAAAGACATGATCTACCTGCCGGTCGAGACCTCCGGCGAGGGCGAGATCAACGCCCATTCGCGCGTGCAGATGGCGCTCGGCGAAGCCAAGAACAAGGCCAAGAAGGAAATGGCCGAAGTGCTGGAGCGCACCGGCTTGACTATGGACGATTGCCGCGCCTGGGTGGACGCTCACCCCGAGTCGAAGCGTCCCCTCTATCACGTGCCGCATAGCAAGGGCGTCGTCGGCCTGGCCGCCAATTTCGTGATGCACATCTCTGAGCAGATGCAACGTGGGGCAGGCTCGCAGCCTGCGGCGGCCTCGCAGGCCGCCTTGTCGCTAACCAACTAGCCCGGGATCATACCCATGGACAAACAATTCTTCATCGGAATGGACGTCGGCTCGACTACCGTGAAAGCGGTGGTCGTGGATCAAGCCACCGACCAGATCCTCTGGTCCGACTACCAGCGTCACGACACCAAACAGCCCGAAAAGGTGCTGGAGTTCCTCAAGCGCTTCGACACCGAGATCGACGGATTCCAGGCCAACCAGTCGCGCATTTTCATCACCGGCTCGGGCGGCAACGGCATGTCGAAATATCTGGGCGCGAAGTTCGTCCAGGAAGTGAACGCCGTCTCGCTGGCCGTCGAAAAGCTCTATCCGGAATGCGGATCGGTGATCGAGCTCGGCGGCCAGGACGCCAAGATCATCATCTTTAAGAAGGACCCCGAGACCGGCCGCAAGAAGAAGCTGCCCTCCATGAACGATAAGTGCGCGGGCGGCACCGGCGCGGTCATCGACAAGATCAATGCCAAGCTGCGCATCCCCACCGAGCAGCTTTGCGAGATGGGTTACAAAGGGCTGAAGCTGCACCCCGTGGCCGGCAAGTGCGGCGTGTTCGCCGAGACCGACATCAACGGCCTGCAGAAGATGGGCGTGCCCCCCGACCAGTTGATGGCATCGCTGTTTGAAGCCATCGTGATGCAGAACCTGTCCGTGCTCACGCGCGGCAATACCCTGCTGCCCGTCGTGCTCCTGCTGGGCGGCCCCAACTGCTACATCAAGGGCATGCGCGATTGCTGGAAGCACAACATCCCCAAAATCTGGGAAGAGCGCGGCACCGAATTGCCGGCCGGCGTCCCGCCCGAGGATTTGATTCGCACACCCGATAACGCGCAGTATTTCGCCGCCATCGGTTCGGTGGAATTCGGCAAAACCGAAGACGCCGAGGTGGGCCGCTACATCGGCTTCGACAAGCTCGAATGGTACGTCAATGTGGGCCGCGAAGAAGAGAAGTCCAAGCGCGGCGGCACCGGCGGGCTGGCCAAGGATGCCGACGATCTGGCTCGGTTCAAAGAAAAATACCGCACTAAGAAATTCGTTGCAGCCAAGTTCCAACCGGGCGAAATTGTGGAGGGCTTCGTCGGCATCGACGGCGGTTCCACGTCCACCAAAGCCGTGCTGCTCTCCAAGGACAAGGAGCGCCGCATCCTGGCCAAGACCTACCAGCTTTCGAAAGGCAACCCCATCGAAGACACCATCGAGGTGATGGGCAAGCTCGAAAACCAGATTGCCGAGCAGGGCGCCACCCTCAAAGTTCTCGGCGTCGGCACCACCGGCTACGCCAAGGACATCCTCAAAGACGTGATCGGCGCGGATGCCGCGCTGGTCGAGACTGTCGCCCACACGCAAGCCGGCCTGCACTTCTACGACGACGTGGACGTCATCTGCGACGTCGGCGGACAGGATATAAAGATCATCATCCTGAAGGACGGCCGCGTCAAAGACTTCAAGCTCAACACGCAGTGCTCGGCGGGCAACGGCTACTTCCTGCAATCCACCGCGCAAGGCTTCAATGTGCCCGTGGAGCAGTACGCCGACACCGCGTTCGCCGCCAACGGCTATCCCAGTTTCGGCTACGGCTGCGCGGTATTCATGCAGTCCGACATCGTGGATTTCCAGCGCCAGGGATGGAAGCCGGAAGAGATCATGGCCGGGCTGTGCAACGTGCTGCCTAAGAACATCTGGCTGTATGTGTCGCAGATTCCGAACATCTCGGCCATCGGCCGCCGTTTCCTGCTGCAAGGCGGAACGCAGTACAACCTGGCCGCCGTGAAAGCCCAGGTCGATTTCATCGAATCCCGCTTCAAGGGCAAAGAACATAAAGCCGACGTGATCGTGCACGAGCACTGCGGCGAAGCCGGCGCCATCGGTTCCGCGCTCGAAGCCGGCCGCCTGTGGGACCATGGCCGCGTGTCCACCTTCATCGGGATGGATGCCATCTCGAAAATCAGTTACAAGACCACGCGCGAGGAAGCTACCCGCTGTTACTTCTGCAAGAATAAGTGCCTGCGCACTTTCATCGACGTCAAGACTACGGTCATGAATCCGGACTACAAGCCCCCGGTGAAGACCAAGGTGCCGCTCGAAGCCGGCTCGCAGCGGCTCATCATCGCCACGTGCGAGAAGGGTACCGTCGAGAGCGTCGACGACATGCGCCAGATCAAGGGGAGTCTGGACAAAATCAAGAAGGCTAATCCTAACTTCGTCGAGATATCCGCGAAGGCCGTGTTCCGCGTGCCCGACGCGCCCCTGGTGGCCGACCCGCTGCCCAAATTCCTCTTCACCTCGTCCGCCAAAAAGCGCGTCGAGTTGATGAAGAAGCGCTCCGAAATCCGCATCGGCATGCCGCGCGTACTCAACATGTACTCGATGACGCCTGTCTTCACCGGCTACTTCGCGTCCCTCGGGATCAAGGCGGAGAACATCGTCTACTCCGACTACACCAGCGAGCAGCTATATAAGGAAGGCGCCAAGCGTGGCGCGATCGACCCATGCTTCCCGTCGAAGCTCGGCATTCCGCACGTTCACAATCTGTTGTTCGTCGTGCATGCCAAGAAGCCTTTGGACATGATCTTCTTTCCCATGATCGACTGCCTGACCACCGACTTACACGGCGTGCAGGCCAGCCGCTCATGTCCCACTGTAGCCACTACTCCCGCGGCCGTCAAAGCGGCTTTCACTAAGGAAGGCGACTTATTCAAGGAGAAGGGCGTCCTGTTCCTGGATACCTTCGTCAACCTCTCGAAGCCCGATGTCCTGGAGCGGCAGTTATTCGAACAGTTCAAAGATATCTTCGGATTGTCCGCCGAAGAGAACGCGCGCGCCGTCGAGGAAGGCTATCGCGCCCTCGATTACTACAACAACGTAACCATCCGCGGCGAAGCGCGCCAGGTGCTGGAGGAACTCGAGCGCGATGACCGGCTGGGCGTGGTGGTGCTGGGCCGCCCGTATCACAACGACCCGGGTGTCAATCACGAAATCCTGGAAGAGTTCCAGAAGCTCGGCTATCCGGTCTTCACGCAGGATTCGCTCCCCATCGACGAGGACATGGTCTGGCGATTGTTCGGGCCGGAGGTCGAGTCGGGCGAGATCCCGCACCCGATGAATATCGACGATGTTTGGAAGAACTCCTATAGCGAGAACACTTCGCGCAAAGTATGGGCCGCCAAGTACACTGGCCGCCACCCCAACTTAGTAGCTCTGGAACTATCCAGCTTCAAGTGCGGGCATGACGCGCCGATTTACTCGGTGGTCGAAGAAGTGGTGGAGCATTCCGGCACGCCATATTTCTGCTTCAAGGATATCGACGAGAACAAGCCGACTGGCTCCATCCGGATTCGCGTGGAAACCATCGGCTACTTCCTGAAGCGCTACCGCGAAGACATGGTGGCGAATAAGAATAAGGTGAAAAGCATCGAAGAGCAGATGGCCGAATTCGAGGCCCGCCTGCGCCGCCAGATGCTGCGCGAGAAACTCCACGACGGCGACAAGGTGCAGCAATCCTTCGATACCGGCGCCATGCCGACGATCCACGTCACCCTGGGCGCGCTGGCCGCCTCGAACCCGGCCCCGGCGCGAGAATACGAAACGGTCTCCGGCGATTAATCCTTTACCAAGTCCGATACGGTACCGCTGAACTCTTCACCGCTGTGCCCCGAATCCCTTGGCTGTAGAGGAACCCCCTGATGGAGGCTACGGCGAGTTCTGGCTCAGGCGTCGGACCCACGATAACCTCCTCAATACGGATCGGTTCATCTCCACGATGAAGAGAGAATTTGTAGTATGGGACCAGCATGGATTTGCCCTCGCGAAATGCAAACCGTGAGCTTGTGCAAAGCGGCGGCTGTTGAGAGATTAAGCGCCATTCCGTTTCTTCCTCGAATGAAGGGTCCTTCAAAAGAGGCGCACACTGAGTAAGGTACTTGGGGAGAATTTCCTCTGCGGAGCGGGGCTGCTCCGCACCTCTGCGGCGCATGAACTCATCTTTGACATTCCTCGTCAACTCATGAAGGAGCGCCAATTGCGTGCCGCGGTCGTAAACGCAGGGAGCCAGTTGGAAGCCGGTAGATGCAGCTAGGCCAGCCAGGTGGTCTGCGGAGAAGGCTATGCAGCATCCTCCATGAGGAGCGTACGCCCGCCACTGGGAGAGGGAGTCACGGGCTGCGGAGAAGCACGCGACGCAGACGTTGGTCATCGAAAGTTCCGCTGGGTCCTGCACTAACCGCCGTATTTCTCTGAGCGCGATCCTTTCCTCATTTTGAAAAACGTTGGGATCCAGCAGATCGTTGGCGGTTGCCTCAGCCTGCTCCGGGCCATCGTCGCCGCCGTATCGACGTAAGAGGGCGAGTTCGTCGCGAATCATCTGAACCGCATACGAAAACTCGCGCGAATCGTTCAGGTGACTGAGTATGAGTAGTCCAGATCTCCTTGCTCTTGACTATCCCAAGCAAACCCGCTTGGCTCGTGTAGTGGTAAATCGGTCCCGTCGGGCGTCGTGACGAAACCTCGCCGAGAACGTTCTTGAGCGTGTTCACGGATTGCACGCCCTCTTGCGACGTGAATACGATTTTAGCGGATGCTGCTTTATAAAGCGAGCCTGATTGGGCGGTTGCACGCATGAAGCGCGCCATTCCATTGGCGCGCCGTCCTTAATTAACTCGTCCCGGGGCGCGCGGTATAGGCTCGGTAGAGAATCGTAAACTGGAAACCGAAAATGTATTCTGTTAGACCAATTCCAGCCGCTTAAGCTTGATCCGGTAGCGGCGGACTTGGGCAAGGTTGTAAGGGACACGAACGGTCACGGCCAAAAAGCTTTGGCGAGCAGCGCCTTATCGCGCGTAGGACGTTTGCGAGGGCTGCGCTCAGGCGGCGAAGCATGAATTGGCTCCTATTCCTCGCGCTGGGTGCCGAGGTAGCGGCTGGCCAGGACGGATTCGGCAACGGTGGAGGCGAACACCAGCAGCATGCAGTACCACCAAAGGGTTTGCGGTGTCTTGTGGGGCGCGGCAGCGCCGGGCGCCGACTGGTTTTGTGCAGATGGTGCGGATGGTGAAGACTGGCCGCCGTTGCCCCGCCACAAGGCCAGGACATCGCCGGGAATCACGTCGAGGTTCGATTCCTTGGGATCGGGGTTCACGGCGACTTCGTCCTGGCGGCCATCGGCGAAGCGGATCTGGTAAAAGCCGGCCTCGGTGAGCTGGAACGACTGGGCGGAGCCGACCTCGCTTAGGGTGAGCGGGCGCTGCCCCTGGGGGTCCGTGACCTCGACGCCCTGGGCTTGTGCTTTGCCATTGCTGGTGCCATCGCGGGCATTGCGGAGGTCGAGGTAGGCGTCCACCAGGCGGGCGCCGCCCTGGCGTTCGCCGCCCCCAAGATAGCGCGCGGTCTGCTCGATAAAGGGGACGAAGGCGGGCTGCAAGGGGAAATCGTTGGTGAGGTTGTCGAGCCCGGAAGTGAACAGCACCACGCGGCCCTCGCCGATGCGCTTTTCGAGCAGGAGCGGCGTCTGGTCTCCTAAGCGAACGATCACGCGCGCGTCGCCGGGATCGACATCCAGAGCGTAGAAGAACTTCACGCCCGCCCAGCCGCCGGCCTTGGCCACCGCGGGGTAGGAGGAGTCGCTGGAGCCGGCCGCCATATACCGGCCGGGAACGCGGCTGTAGTCACGGGTCTCGACGATACGCGCGCCGAAGATGGGAATCTGCGAGCGGGCGCCGGCGGAGGCGCCGGCCGCGATCAGGAGGCTGCCGCCGGAGCGCACGTATCCGGTGAGCGAATTCTCCAGAAGGGCGGGTAGCGTGTTGAGATCCGAGAGGACGATGAAAGCGTAATTGGATGGCTGACGGTCGGCGGCTTCGCGGACGTCGATCGATTCGAGGGTGAAGGCCGATTGCGCGGCCGCCGAGAGCGCGGCGCCGACGTAGAGCGGCGAACGGTTGTCGCCGTAGTTATGGATTAGCAATGCCTTCCGCGGGTCGGAACGCTGGACGGCAAAGCGGCGGAGGTCGTCGGCCCCGAAGGCGTCGGCAGCGTCAATCCTGACCTCGCAGCGGTTGAAACCGTAGGGCACTTCGAGGCCGGGGAAGTCGACGGCGGCCCGTCCGTTGGCGGGAACGGCTACGGTTTTGGTGGCGGTGGTCCTGCCGTTCACGACGAGCGACACGGTGCGGCGGGCGGCGCCTGTGCCGTAGCCGGCAATCACGGCTTGTACGTGAACCGGCTTGGCGGCCTTGCCCCAGACTTGTCCGGGGGCATCCACCGATTCGACGGTCCAGTTGGTTTGGGCCTCGGAGACTACGGCATGCGTCTCCAGTTTGACGTTGGCGGGCAAGGCCATGTCGGAGAAAGTGGCGGCGAGGGCGCTGCGTTGCATGTCGCTGAACAGATGCAGCTCGATGGGAGTATGGATCGACTCGGCCATGGCGCGTACGGCGCGGGCCAGTTCGCCGAAATTACCGTGACCATCGCCGGGCTGTATAGCCTCGACGGCGGCCCGCAGTGCGGATTGATCCTCAATCGGTTGGGTCATGAGCCGCAACTGCGAGCCAAACGCCGCGACTTGAGCGCGCGCGGCGCCCTTTCCTGAGAGCACGCGCATGGCTCGATCCCGGGCATCGGAAAGGCGGGTTCCGGCACGCATGCTGAAGGAGTTGTCTACAACCAGCAGCACCAGACGGACGCTCGAAAGGGTGGCCGTGTCGCGGTTGACGAAAGGATCGGCGAAGGCCAGAATCAACAGCAGGAGCACCAGCAGCCGCAGCGACAGCAGCAGGAAATAGCGGAGCCGGCGATGACGAGTGGAGCTTTGGGTGCGCGACTCGAAGAGCATCAGCGAACTGACCGGCTTGGGCGTTCTGGTTTGCCGCTTCAACAAATGCAGGTAGAACGGAAACGCGAGTCCCGCCAGGCCGGCCAGGAACCAGGGTGCGAAGAGTCCCACTTACTTGCAGCCTCCAGTGGCGAACTGCATTGGGGTCTCCATGTCAACCAGGATATCGCGCGGTGACGGCAGCCGAGCGGTCCACTTACTTGCGGACTCCGCGCAGGGTGAGGTATTCGCGCAGCGCGTCATCGAGCGGCCGGTCGGTCATAAGCAAGCAGTAGCCCATGCCCGCGGCCTGGGTACGATCGCGCAGGTCGGCAAGGTGGGCCTCGATTTTTTGCCGGTATTCGTTCCTGGTGTAATCGGGGGTGACCTCGATCTGGTTTTGGGTCTCCAGGTCAACCAGGATGGACGGGCCGTGCAGTTTGGGCCGCACGTCTTCGGGATCGAGGACGTGGAACAGGACTACCTCGTTGCCGCGAAAGCGCAGCGGCTGGATGGTGCGGATCACGCTTTCGGGCGACTCCCAGAAGTCGGAGACGATCAGCACCATGCCGCGGCGCCTCACGAGTTCCTGGAAGTAGCGCATAGGCTTGGCGAAATCGGTGCGGGCGCGAGCTTCGGCTTGTTCCAGGCCGGCCAACAAACGATGCAACTGGCCCTGGCGGGTAGAGGGGCGGATGTAGTTGCGGATCTCGTCGTCGAAAGTGATCAGCCCGGCGGCATCGCGCTGGCCGTGGATGGCCAGATAAAAGAGCGACGCCGCTAGGTAGCGGGCGTAATCGATCTTGTTGACGCTGTGCGAGCCAAACTGCATCGAGTTACTGGCGTCGAGCAATACGGTCAACGGGCTGTTGGTTTCGCCGCGATAGCGCTTCAGAACCATGCGCTCGCTGCGGGCGTAGACGTTCCAATCGACATAGCGCAGATCGTCACCGGGAGTATAGGCGCGGTACTCGGCGAACTCCTGGCTGAAACCGAAGTCGGGGGAGCGGTGCAGGCCGGCGACGAAGCCATCGACGACGGTCTTGGCAACCAGATCGAGGCTGGAGATGCCGGCCAGGATCGCGGGATTGAGGAAGCGCTGTTGCATGATGAGCTATCAAGAATCCCGGGTAGTGGGCCGATTCACTCGAATATCCGCGATATCTTCGACAGCAGCTCGGCTTTCCGGTTTATTTTTGTTGGAAACAAAGGGCAAATTGGGTTCGTTTCGTCGTTTTGGTTTTGGGTTCGAGCTGGGCCTGCGCTGGCGGGCGCGCGCGGCCGGGGGATTGCAGCCCAGGCCATTCTTGGATTTCGTGTAACATTCCGTAACATTAAGCGCGCGTGTGCGCAGATACCCCTCGACGCCGGAATTGACCGCCTCCTCCACTACAAGGGTAGCATCGAGGGGGCGGCGACCTACGCTGACGGGCCCGGAATGGGGTTGTAGGTTGATGGAAACGCGGGGGTGGGAAATATTCCGCCGGCGTGTGACCGGCCGCATGGCCTACTGCGGCCGCAAATGGGGTGTGAAGAAGACGCGCTGGCGGCCGCAGAGCGGGTCCTGGAGGACCCGCGCAGGCCTGGAGGCCTGCCCCACTAGCAGGGTGGGGAAATCTGCCAAACTAGAGAATCGGACTCATGGCAAATTCCCCGATTACTCCTCGAGAAAAAGACTTCGCCGCCTGGTACCAGGATGTGGTCCTGGCGGGCGATATGGCCGAGCCGGCCGAGATCGTGAAGGGCTGCATGGTCATCAAGCCAAACGGCTATGCCGTCTGGGAGATCCTGCAGCGGGAGCTGGACAATCGCTTCAAGGCGACGGGCCATCAGAACATCTACCTTCCGCTGCTTATCCCGCAGAGCTTCCTCGAAAAGGAGGCTGAGCACGTGGAAGGCTTCGCGCCGGAGCTGGCGGTAGTCACCATCGCGGGCGGCAAGAAGCTGGAGGAGCCGTACGTGATCCGCCCGACGTCGGAGACGCTGGTCGGCCACTTTTTCGCGAAGTGGATTCAGAGCTATCGGGACCTGCCGGTGCTGGTGAATCAATGGGCCAACATCATTCGCTGGGAGCTGCGCACGCGCATGTTTCTGCGCACCACGGAGTTCCTCTGGCAGGAGGGACACACGGCGCATGCGAATCATGCGGAAGCGCTGGAGGAGGTTTTCCGGATCCTGGATGTGTATGCGGAGGTGGCCGAGGATGTGATGGCCATGCCAGTGATCAAGGGCGCCAAGACGCAGGCGGAGAAGTTTGCGGGGGCGCTGCGGTCGTATTCCATCGAAGCCATGATGCAGAACGGTCTGGCCCTGCAGGCCGGGACCAGCCACGACCTGGGGCAGAACTTCGGGAAGGCGTTCAACGTGCAGTTCCAGACCAACGAAGGCAAGCTGGATTATGTCTGGCAGACCAGTTGGGGCGTGAGCACGCGGCTGATCGGCGGACTGATCATGACGCATTCCGACGATAAGGGGCTGGTGCTGCCGCCGAAGGCCGCGCCACGGAAGGCCGTGCTGGTGCCCATTTACCGCAAGGACGAAGAGCGCGCGCAGGTGATGGAGGTAGCCGCGAGGCTGGCTGCCGAGTTGGGGGCGCATATAGACGCGCGCGAGGGGCTGACGCCGGGATCGAAGTTCTTTTACTGGGAACGGCGCGGCGTGCCGGTGGTGTTTGAGCTGGGGCCGCGGGATGTCGAGAGCGGGAATATTGTAATCAAACGCCGCGATACGGGGAGCAAGGAAATCATTCCGCAGACCGCCGCGCCGGGCAAGCTGGCTGGCACGTTGGAGTCGATGCAGAAGGACCTTTACGCGAAGGCCAAACAGCGGCTGAAAGACAATACGGTGATGGCGAATTCGATCGACGAGGTGCAGGCGATTCTGGGCGATGTAACGGCCGAGAAGGGCGGCGGCAAGTTCGTGATGGTGCACCTGGCGGACGACCCGGCCGGCGATGCGCGGATCAAGGAGTTCAAGGCCACGGTGCGCAATATTCCTTCGGTGGACGAATACGACGGGCCGGGCAAGTGCATCGTGACGGGCGCGGCAGTGGATCGGCGGGTGGTGATCGCGAAGGCGTATTAGGCGTGGCGGACCGTGCTCGAACTCGGCAGGCCACCCACAAAGATGGCCTGCCCCACGGCTAAATACTAGCGGCGGAGCAGGCGGAATGCCAGCAGGAACCAGGCGGCGATGAACGACAACCCACCGACGGGCGTAATGGCGCCGAACGTCCGGATGCCGGTCAATGCCAGAACGTAGAGGCTGCCGCTGAAGATCAGGATGCCGGCCAGCAGCAGGCCGCACACCCAGGCGGCCGCCGATTCCGTTAGCACGCCGGCGCGGGTGAATAGCGGCACTATCAACATACCGAGCGCGTGCACGAGTTGATAGAAGACGGCTTTCTCATAGACGCCCATGGAATAGGCGTCCAGACGGCCGCGCAGTCCGTGCGCGCCAAAAGCGCCCGAGATCACCGCTAGCCCCAACAGGATGGCACCGAGTCCGCTCCAGTTCATGCAAACCAATTGTAACTTTTTTGCCGTTGCCGGTGACACATAAGAGATTGCTTATATAATTTCTTAAGTGGGAAATCGAGAGGGTGCGGACGTTTTCCGGGCCGTGGCGGACCCAACGCGCAGGGCGATCCTGAATCTGCTGCGCGATGCGGAGCATTCGGCGGAGGATTTGGGACGTCCGTTCCGTGTCAGCCAGCCGGCCATTTCACAGCACCTGAGGGTACTGCGCCGGGCCGGATTAGTGCGGGGCCAGAGGTCCGGGCGTAAATGCGTATACCGGCTCAACCCCAAGCCGCTCGACGAGTTGTACGACTGGGTAACACGATTTCGGGAGATCGCGGATCCGTCCGGTCATGTGTGGCGGATCGCGGCAAGGAGAAAACATGGCAATCCAGGGAGCGAGACCAGATAACCGGCAGCTGGTCCCATACCTGTTTGTGCGCAACGGGGACGAGGCCATCGAATTTTACAAGCGGGCGTTCGGCGCGGAAGTGCTGTACCGCGCGCCCATGCCCGGCGGCAACGGCGTCTTTGCGCAGTTGCAGGTCGGCGAATCGGTGGTGCAAGTGGCCAGCGAAACCGAGCAGAAACCTTGCGAGGGCGGGCCTCGATCGCCGCAGACGCTGGGCGGCACCTCGGTGGTGCTGGAAACGTATGTGGACGATGTGGATGCGGCCTTCGAGCGGGCCGTGGAAGCGGGGGCGGCGCCGACGATGCGGCCCTGCGACACGTTCTTCGGCGACCGCTATAGCTGGGTGACCGACCCGTACGGGCACCTTTGGGCGTTGGCCACGGTGAAAGAGACAATCACGCCGGACGAACTGCAGCGGCGCATCGACGAAATGATGGCGGTGGGGGCGCACGGTTAGATATGGCAGCTAAAGCTCAAGTGAAAGCGGCTTTCGATGTGCACCCGGCGGTGGCGATGGCGCAGTCCGTCATCGCGGGCATGAAAGAGAAGACCGGCCGGCGACTGGAAGAGTGGCTGGAACTGGTGGGGGACGAGGGACCGGCCACCGAAAAGGAGCGGCGCGAATGGCTGAAGGCGAAGCACGGGCTGGGCACGAACTACGCCGGGTGCATCGCCGAGATTTCGGTGGGCAAGGGCGAATTGTTCAGCGCGGAAGGCTACCTGCGGCTGGCGGGAGAATATGTGGAGAAGATGTTCGCGGGACCGAAGGCCGGACTGCGTCCCATCTACGACGCGCTGCTGGCGGCCGGCCTGAAGCTTGGCAAAGGCGTGCGGGTGTGTCCGTGCAAAACGATGGTGCCGCTCTATCGCAACCACGTCTTTCGCGCAGATCAAGCCGGCGGCGCGGGCGCGGATAGACTTCGGCCTCGCGTTGAAGGATACCAAGACGCCCAAGCGGTTGATCGATACCGGCGGGTTCGCCAAGAAGGACCGGATCACGCGGCGGATCGAGATTGCGTCGGTGGGAGATATCGACGACGAAGTGCGGCGGTGGATGAAAGTGGCTTACGAGATGGACGCGTAGCCGAGCGCCGGGTCTCTTATCCGTCCAATAAGGTCTCGATGTCTCCCGAAGGCGGGCCCACCACGCACGCACGGTCGAAAGCCCACCGTAAGTTATTGGAAAACAGGCGGGGCGGCGGCCTGAGAGGCCGCTGCAGGCTGGGAGCCTGCCCCACAAGGCTTTCCGCCTACCTGTTCCTCCACAAAACTCTTCATCGCTTACTCACCGAGGCGCTCGGGCATGTCGGCCAGCACATAGCTCATCACGGCCATGGCGGCGACGCACTGCCGGAATTCCTGCGGATTGATTTTGTCGACGGTGTCGGTGCGGGTGTGATGCCAGTCGAAGTAGTGCTGCCCGACGGTCGAGAGGCCGAGGCCGGGGACGCCATCGTGCATCAGCGGGGCGATGTCGGCTCCGCCGCCGCCTTCGCGGACGGAATCGGCGCCTACGGGTTCGAGCAGACGGCCGATTTCTTTAGCGCGCGCCAGGGCGGGCCCGCCGGGGCTCACGCCGAAACCCAGAGGCTTTTCGGCGCCGCCATCCATTTCGATGGCGGCCACATAATCGTGTATTTTGCCGCCGACCATTTCGCGATAGGCGCGGCCGCCGGCCCCGCCGTTTTCTTCATTGGTCCAGAAGACCACGCGGAGGGTGCGCCGCGGATGCAATCCCAATTTTCTGATGACGACGGCCGCTTCGAGCGCGGCCAGGATGCCGCTGCCATCGTCCTGTGCGCCCGCGCCCACGTCCCAGGAGTCGATATGGCCGCCCATCACGACGATTTCCGCAGGCTTTTCGCGCCCTGGGATTTCGCCCATCACGTTGGCGGAATCGGCGTCGGGCAGCATGTGCGCCTCCATATACAGATGCACGGCGACGGTCTCGCCAGAATCCGTCAGGCGCTGGATGAGGGTGGCATCTTCGAAGGTGATGGCGGCGGCGGGAATCCTGGGGTCCGATTCGGAGTAGTTCAGCGCGCCGGTGTGGGGGGTCTGCATGGCCAGCGACCCGACCGATCTGATGAGCATGGCGACCGCGCCCAGTTTGGCCGCGCGGGAGGCGCCCGCGGCGCGATAGACCACGGTCTTGCCGTATCCCTCATAGGGCACGTTGAAAAGCACGATTTTGCCCGCCACTTTGTCGCGGCCGAGGGCGCTGAGCGCGTCGAAGCTCGAGACGGGCACCACTTCGGCGGTAATGCCATCGGGCGGAGTAGCCACGCTATCGCCCAGGCCCAGCATGGTAAGCGGATGGCGCACCGGCTTGACTATTTCGGCGCCTTCGCGGCCACGCACCCAGTGCGGTACTTTAACGGCGGACGTGGCCACATTCTCCAAACCATCGCGCTTCATCTGAGCGGCAGCCCACGCGATGGCGGCGTTCAGCGAGTCGGACCCGCTGAGCCGGTTGCCGATACGGTCGCAGAGATAGGAAAGCTTGGCGTAACCGTCCTGGTCGGCCAGCGCGGCGGCGACGATGCGCGAGGCAACATCCTTGTACGTTTCCGAGAGCGGCGGAGCGGCGGCCAGCAAAGCGATGGGGGCGAGCAGGAAGGAAAAGCGCGAGAGGGCCATTCAGACAGTCTACCCGACATCGGCGCACTAATTCGGCGGGCGATTGTTTTGGAATGCGAGCGCCCTTCAGATATTATGGAGGCCATGGCGAAGCGCGGTTTGGCCATTTGCCTCTTTGCGACGCTGGCCGCAACTTATTGCCCGGCTCAAAGGCAGCCGATTCAAGAAGGCGGCGGCAGGCGCATCGATGTACGGATCACCGGCAGTCTGACGGATTCACGAGAACTTCCCATCGCCGGGGCAACGATCGGGCTGGCGCGCTGGGACGCGGCGGTCTGGCAACCATTGGCCCGGACCTCCGCGACTGGCGCTTTTGAAGTAAGCGTTGCACTTCAGGTGGGCGATTATAAGGTAATCGCCGCATTTGGCCAGTTCGCGATCGCCAGCGGGGACGTGAAAGTTCGTGCTACGGCTGGACGAACTCTCAAGGTATACCTGCGGCCGTCAGAGCGCGAGGCACAGCGTGACGAGGCGCCCAGCACTACGCCAACGGCCGGATTGCTGCCTGCCGGGAGCTTCGCGCCGCCACCACCTTCTCCAGTGGCTTCACAGACTGCCGTGGCAGGGTATCACGATTCTGCCGGGACAGAGCCGAAGCCGGGCAACGATGAGCTGGTCAACGTGTTTTACGTGACGAACCGCGCGCCCACCGCGGGGCGCCCCGCGTATTACTCGGATCGCCCGTTTATACAAATGAAGACGAGCTACGGCGTTTGCAGCGTGCGCATGCCGCCCGTCCATCTGCCTGGCCGGATTGAGCGGCCATCGATCTGGCGACTCGAACGCGTGGAGGACGTCGGCAAACATATCGTGATCGCGAAGCGGGAAGTCATCGAAGGAGGAAGCGCTTTTCAGGGAAGGCTGCACCAGGCCTTGCGCGAGAGCGGCGCGGAGGCCCTGCTTTTCATCCATGGCTACAATGTCGACTTCGACGATGCCGTACGCCGGACGGCGCAGTTGTTCCGCGACCTGAAGTTCGACGGCGTGCCGATTCTGTTCAGTTGGCCGGGCCAGGACGCATGGTGGCGGTACCCGGCGGCAGAGGACGTCGTAGATGCTTCCGCGCGCCAACTGGCAGAGTTCCTGACACAGACCATGGCGGCCAATCAGCGGCTGACGGCTGTCAATATTATCGCCCACAGTATGGGAAATCGAATTCTGATGGCCGCGCTCGATCGGCTGGCGTTGCAGAGCGCCGATCTGAAGTTCAGAAACATTGTGATGGCAGCACCCGATATCAACGTCGCCGATTTCGCCGAGGTATCCGGGATCTTCAACCGGTTCGCCGGCCGCACTACCATCTATTCGTCTTCGCGGGACGTGGCGCTGCTCATCTCGAAGGCATTTCACTCATACCCGCGCGTCGGCGAGGCGCCTCCCGTTAGCCTGGCTCCTGGAATCGATACGGTGGATGCCTCGGCGATCCACCAGGATGTGTTAGGCCACTCGTATTTTGGCGACTCCACGACCGTGGTGCGCGATATGTTTTTGCTGATAAAACAGGGACTGGCGCCGCCGGCGCGATATCTGCGGCCCGCGTTGCTGCAGAGGATGCAATATTGGGTGGTTCCCGGGGAATGAACGATTACCCGTAGCGGCCTACGAGGCCGGGCCCGGAGGGCACCCCGGCTGCGAGCCTGCCCCACTCTATCCTTCCAGGACGCGACGTAGTTCCTCGGGCCGGAAACAGTGCGCAAAGGCGGTATCGCGCTGGATGCGGCCGGTGCGCACCAACTCGGCCAGGGATTGTTCCATGGTCATCATGCCTTCGGCGCGGCCGGTGGTGAGCTGGCTGCGGAGCTGGTGGTCGTCACCTTTGCGGATGAGGTTGCGCACGGCGTCGGTGGCCATCATGATTTCGAGCGCGGGATAGCGGTTGACGCCATCGATGGCGGGCACCAATTGCTGCGCGACGACGGCCAGGAGGGCCAGCGACAATTGCTGCCGCATTTGCCCCTGATGCGCCGCGGGAAACGAATCCAGGATGCGGGAGACGGATTGGGCCGCGTCGTTGGTGTGCAGCGTGGAGAAGACCAGGTGTCCGGTTTCGGCGGCGGTGAGCACGGTGGCCATGGTCTCCGGGTCGCGCATTTCGCCGACGAGGATGACGTCGGGAGTCTGCCGCAGAATGCTGCGCAGCGAGTTGACGAAGTCGGGGGTATCGTGGCCTACTTCGATTTGCTCGACGATGGAACTGCGGTTCGCGTGCTGGTACTCGACGGGATCCTCGATGGTGACGATGTGAGTACGGCGGCGCGTGTTGATGAGATCGATCATGGCGGCGAGGGTGGAGCTTTTGCCGCAGCCGGTGGCTCCGGTGACGAGCACCAGACCTTGGCGGCGGTCGGCGATGCGCGCGAGGGCGGCGGGCAGGTGCAGCGATTCAAGGGTCGGAATACGCGCCGGCAGGAGGCGGATGCTGGCGGCCAGGGTGCCACGCTGGTGGTGGATGTTGGCGCGGAAGCGTCCGACGGGATCGCGGACGAAGCAGAAATCCACCGAGCGTTTCTTTTGCAACTCTTCGTACTGGCGGGAATCGAGAAGGGGCAGGACGAAGTTGCGCACGTCCTCGGGCGAAAGGGGCGGTCCGGCGGCCGGGGCCAGCGCGCCGTTCACGCGCAGAGCAACGGGGGTGCCGGCGATGAGGAGGAGGTCAGAGGCATTCTGGTGGCCGGCAAAGGCCAGCAATTGATCGAGCGATCCGGCATTTTGCGGAGGGCGCGCAGGAGACGGCTTGTCGGCGGCGCGCGAACCGGGCGCGGCGCGGTTCAACTCCTCGACGATGCGGCTGAGATCCTGGTCGTAGCCTGCCACGTTTCAGACCCTTCAGATTGGGGTATCAGATCTTGGTTTCAGACGTGGATTGGGAGGGCGGCGGCGCGGGCGGTTCGGCGGGGGGATCCGGCTGGACGCGCTCCACGACGATGGTGAAGTGGGCAAGATGTGCGGCGATAGCGCCCACCGCCGCCAGTACAGGGGCAATCACGGCGCCGATGGCGGCTACGGTGAGCGGGATTTCAATGAAGGTGTGGCCGTGGTCGTCGCGGATGATGATGCGGCGGATATTGCCCGCATGGATCATCTCCTGGACCTTGTCGACCAGCTCTTTGCCGAGGACCTTGAACTCTTCGAGGTTGACGTGAAAGTTTTCCATAGGATGAATCTTCAGTGTAACAGGGCGGGCACGCGGCACTCTGCGACGGCGTCGAAAGGGGTGTTTTCCGTTACTTCACGTAACATTCTGTTCCATTCCGCCGTATCCCGCCGCATATTGGGCCAGGTATGGAGTGGTCCCATTTTTGAGATAACCCGCTAACCCCGGAAGCATCGGCGAACCTTGGCTTTGAAACTCCTAATCGCGGGAGCTATGACATGAACAGGGCCACCCGAGGAGACGTCGGCGCGTGCCGGCCGTTGCGCGTTTCTCTTTTGGTCGTTCGTTGGCTGTTTACCTCGCTGCGAGACCTTGATTCTGTCAGTTACCGAGTCTGGCCGCCAAATGCCGCGTTGACACGATCACTCCGGGCTTTCGCGGTAACCCGTGTGCCGCGTAACGGAAAATTGACGAGACGGCCAACGCGGGTAAACGGTAGGAACGCCGCCACTGGCGGTGTCACCTCTTGGAGCTGAATCTTCAAAGCAGCTAACCTGTCGTATACCGACAACCCGTCCTCCTTCCGCAAGGCTGACGTCCGCTGCATGCGATCCGGAGCCACTTATCAATCTTGGATCAGCCAATGGTGACATGTACAGATTCAGATCATGTCATTTTGGAACAGTACAGTATGGCGATTGCGATTACCAGACCAGTACAGTCCGTATCGATTTCCGATATACTCCTCAGTGTGCCTCTCGATGCCGCCGCGACCGCCCGGACCAAATCGCCGCTTTACATTTAGATCGCGGAGACCGTGGTTCAGCAGGTTGCTCGCGGCGCATTGCGTCCTGGCGATCGTGTGCCATCGTTGCGCCAATTGAGCCAGTAACAACACGTCAGCGTCACGACCGCGTTGCAGGCCTATATGTGGCTGGAGAACCGCGGATACCTGGAAGCGCGCCCGCAATCCGGGTTCTATATCCGAACTCCATCCGCGAGATTAATTCCTGAGCCGCAATTCGACGCCCATCCGAGTAAACCGGCCGCACTAGGAAACAACGCCATCCTGGCGGGCATCATGGAGGCCGCAGCCGATCCTGCCAACGTCCCGTTCGGCGCTGGTTGCATCAGCCCTGAATTGTTCCCCAATCGCAAGTTGAACTTGATCTTGCGCCAAATCGTGCGCCAGCGGCCTTTGCACAGCGCGAATTACGACTTCCCACCGGGCGTGGAAGCTTTGCGTCACCAGATTGCACGCCGCGCCCTCGCCGCGGGCTGCCGGGTTTCACCGCGGGACGTTGTCGTTACCAGCGGCGCCCAAGCGACCAATCTCAGCTTAAGAGCAGTTACGCGGCCTGGAGACGTGATCGCGGTGGAGAGCCCCACCTATTTAGGAATCCTGGAAAGCGCCGCTTCGCTTGCGCTGAAAGTGCTGGAGATCTCCACCCATCCGCAAGGCGGGATGGACCTGGACGAACTGGAGCAGGCGATTAAGAAGCATTCCGTCAAGGCGTGCGTCATTATGGCAAATTGCCACAACCCCCTTGGATACGTTTTGCCAGACAGTCACAAGCAAGCTGTGGTGGAGTTGACGGCGCGGAGGAACGTGGCGGTGATCGAAGACGATCTTTATGGCGATCTGGCTTTCGCCGACCCGCGCCCCTTGACCGCAAAATCCTTCGATCGAAAGGGCCTGGTGCTGCTGTGCTCGTCCGCTTCGAAAGCACTGTCGCCGGGCTATCGAATTGGCTGGGTGTTTGCAGGACGTTTTCAGCCGGAAGTCGAGCGTCTCAAGCTCATTACCTCTATGGCGGCGCCTTCGCTCCCGCAGTGGGTGGTGGCGGAATTTCTGTCATCGGGAGGCTACGACAGGCATCTGAATCGCCTGCGCGCAAACCTCGCAGGGCAAGTCGAGATGCTCAGGCGGACTGCCTTCCAATGTTTTCCCAAGGGAAGGCGGATCAGCCGGCCCGCGGGCGGTCACATGTTATGGATAGAACTGCCGGCGAAAATCGAAGCGATGAAGTTATGGCGAGCCGCCCTCAGCGAACATATCAGCATTTTGCCAGGGCCGATATTTTCCGCGACCGGGCGTTACAAGAACCACATTCGGCTCAATGCGGGAATCGCGCCCTCGGACGCCCGCAACAGCGCTTTGGCAACTTTGGGACGCCTCTGCGCACACCGCGCGTAGATTTGGGCCAGAGGGGGGACGCTCGCTTGGGACCTTGCAGCGAGCCATCTTGCTCCTTGCGATGGAGCCATCATCTGGTGGGTGTCTTCGAAAATAACTAGACAGTTGCGCGGCGGGGCACCGAGCTCGAACTCGGCAGGCCACCAACAACGATGGCCTGCCCCACGGCTCGAACCTGCTCCACAACGATTCGCGCCTACCAGTCGCCCAGCGACTCCAAATACGCGGCAGAGCCGTCGCGCAGCCAACCGTCGAGCTGGGCTGGCTCCTTAAGCTGCTGGCCGCGACGGCGGGGGACGGCCACAAACCGACAGTCCAGTTCGGGAAGGGCGGTCATATCGCCCCACAGCTTTTCGAATTGGGCCACGGGGAAGATGTCTTCCTGACCCTTGCCCCAGCGCTTCTTGACATCCTTCAGCGTAATGTAGGCGGGCATGCGGGCGGCCAGGGCGCGGACGGCGGCGGCTACCTTATCCTGATTTGTAAGATCCGCGCGGGTGAGGGAGAAGGCCGGCAGCAGGCGATCTAAGTCGATCCAGTAAGTCGCGGAGTTGTAATACGAGAGCTGGAATTCGATGCGCTCGTCCGGCAGCGCGAGGCCTTCGACCAGGCGCACGCGGCCGTCCACGCGGGCCAGTCCTCCGCCGCGGTCGTCGAGCTGGCGGGCGATCACTTCGGTGGTGACGGCTGCGCCGGATTCGATGTGCAGCCCGAGCAAATCCGGGGCGAGGCCGGCGCCCAGCGTGTCGATGTTGTGCAACATTAGATAGCGCAGGCGCGGGCGCTCCTCCAGCAAGCGGGACAGCACGCCGTTGCGGAACAGGTTGGGCAATTCGTACCAGTGGCCGACGGGGTGCAGGCATTGCATAGGCAGGTTGCCGGTGTAATTAGCGGCCTCGCCAGACTGGTGCGCCCAGGCCATGAGGCTCGCGTGCAGGCTTTCGCGCACCTTCTGGGCCTGATCGTCGAGTAGCTGCTGGGGCATTTCCTCCCAGGCGAAGCGCAGGTCGCGCACCATGGGGACGAGGCGCAGGCCGATGTTGCGTCCCGGCGAGAGCAGCAGGGGGCCGGGATAGCCGTAGTTGGCAACGGCGGCCAGCCAGTCGGCTATGGCATCATGCGTCAGATAGCTGGTGGTGATGACGTGGGGCAGCGGCATGCCGGCGATGCGGCCGGTGCGGCGGCTTTTTGCCAGATGCGCTTCGATGAAGTTGCGGTGGCGGCCGGCAAGCTTCGAGAACGGATGCAGCGCCTTGACCACGCCCGCGCCTTTAGTCCAGCGGCTGCCAGCGCCGCCAGCGAACGTAACGACGGCGGCCATGCCATCGGCCAGCGCCTGCATGCCGGCTTCGGAAAAGCGCGCGGGCAGGGCGCCGGTGGCATCGGTAATGTCGTCTGGCGCAACGTCTTCGATGCGGCTGGTCCTGGGGAGCCTGTTCTGCGCCAGACCGATGCGGCCGCTGCGCAAGTCGGCCTGGATCTGCTCGTGCTGAACGCGGTCGAACCCGTGGCGATCGAGCAGCGCTTCGAGACTCTGGGAGGGATCGCCGGCTTCGTGCGCGGCGCGCGGCAGCATGCGATCGAAAAGATTCTGCACCATGCCGGATAGCTCCGGGGCGGTGCGGCAGGCGACGGCGAAGCGATCCAGCTCGGCGCGGCGGGCGGCGGAAAGCAGGCGCGTTTCGGTACGCAGCAGGGCGGGTACGGCGAGCGTGTAATAGCCGGGGGGCATGAGGGCGGCGGGTCCGGCCAGCAGATCGGCGTGGGTGCCGCGTTCGTTGATGGCAAAGTCGTAGACTACGGGATCCATGGCGAAGGGCACGGCGCGCTCCAGGCGGCGCTTGGTTTCGCGCATGATGGCTGCCAGGCGCTCCTCGGCGCGCGGCTTCACGGCAGGGTCGAAGATGAAACCCATGCCGCCGCCGGACATGCCGCCGAGCATCCAGAAGCCCCAAAAGCCGGCGCCCATCTCATCGCGCGCACGGCGAATCAGGGTCTCGGTGTAGAGGTTGGTGGCCCACGGAATGATGGTCTGAATGGGTCCTTCGAAGTTACGCTGGGTGGCCGCGCCGATAGCCGCCACGTCGCCCGAGCGGAGGTATCCCAGGATTTCGTCGAGCGTGCGAATGGCCTGCTGGCGGCCGAGCCACTCGGCTTCGGAGCGCAGCAGGTACTTCTCGGTGACCATTTCGAGAATGGGTCCGACGTCCTGCGCCATGCCGCCGTGCACCAGCACCAGGCTCGATTGCAGGTTGCGGCGCGTTTCGGCGGAGACCTCGTCCGTGCCAAGGATGCGATGGCGGGGCAGCAGGCAGCCGCGGCTGATACCGAATTCCGAATCGCCCTGGGCGGCGGCGACGCCTTCGATCAGCTTGATGGCGGGCCACAATCCGCCGGAATCCTGCCAGCCGCCGCCGGAGCCGCCCAGCCATTCGCCGAGAATTGCGCGCGCGGCTGCCAGGCGGCGGTCGGACTCGGTCAACTCGCCGGTGAGCGAGTGGGCTTGCCGGGTGGCGCGCATGCAGACCGAAATCAACGATGCGAGCAGGTTGGTGGAAACGGCCAAGCGCGAGCCTTTGGGGATATCGTTTACGCGGCTGACGATTTCGATGCCGTGGCCGGGGCGGCCGGTGAGGACGGCCAGCACGTCGGCCAGGGGCTGGCCCGCGCCCTCCAT
>Ga0302326_10004277_pt1 | contig 33132 bp, 26 predicted proteins | sample Palsa_T0_3_FD_202264 | JGI IMG/M metagenome (GOLD analysis project Ga0302326, IMG submission 202264) | Peat permafrost microbial communities from Stordalen Mire near Abisko, Sweden - Palsa_T0_3 | ecosystem: Environmental > Terrestrial > Soil > Palsa > Peat permafrost | place: Sweden: Abisko...
CAGCCGAGGAAAAATCCTGGGCCGCGAGCCACGGTGGGAGTATGGATGCGGTTGCTGATGAAGCCCCGCAACGTCAAGTCTCCTTACCGAGATTCGCCCTGGGCAAGTATGACGTCACTCGTGGCGAGTACGCGGCATTTGCTCGGGAGACAGGATACCCGGCCGGTGATGGTTGCGGCCGCGGCCGCGCCATCTTCAAATGGGAGAAGGATCCGAAGTTGACTTGGGAAAATCCCGGCCATGCGCAGACTGACCGTGATCCAGTCGTGTGCGTGAGCTGGCAGGATGCGCGTGCCTATATCGCGTGGTTGAACCGCAAGGCGCATCGCGGCGGCGCGGCCTCAGTAAGCGGGCCTTATCGGCTGCCCAGCGAGGCGGAGTGGGAATATGCCGCACGCGCCGGAACGACAACTAAGTTCTACTGGGGCGATGACGACGCTGTCGCTCCTGTCCACGCCTGGTTTAATGCCAATTCCGGCTGCGAAAAAGTGGAAGGTCTTTTTTGCGACCACGGCCAGACACATCCGGTGGGCGCGAAGCCGCCGAACGCATTCGGCCTGTACGACATGGCAGGGAACGTTTGGCAGTGGACCGAGGACTGTTACGACAACAGCTATGCCGGCATTCCCGCCGACGGGCGCGCAAACGAGGCCCCTTCGAGCGACCCCAAGGCGAAGGACGGCCAAGGCAATTGCCTCCGAGTTGATCGCGGCGGCTCGTGGATGTTTCCGGCGTGGCTGCTGCGAGCGGCCACCCGAGAACGCAATCCTGCCGACTTCCGCGATGACATCATGGGTTTTCGCGTCGCTCGAACGCTCCCGTCGCGCTTCGCGGCCTTCTCGATGGGTTGCTGGAAATGGCGCTATTCGTATCTCAGCGCCGCCACCGGCTTGGCGCGTGCCACGAGAAGAACATGACCCGCGACTGTTGCTAGTGCAATGGCGAGCGCCGCTGCACCCACCCCCAGGAAGATCAGGGGATTGAGATTCACGCGGGAGGCGAAGCCCTGAAGCCAGCGATGCATCAAGTAGCCGGCCGCTGCCCATGCAATCACATTTGCCCACAATATCGGCCGTGCGAACTGCCAAAGAAGCATGCGTAGGATGTCTACTCTACTTCCGCCCAGAGCCTTTCGGATTCCGATTTCTTTGGTGCGCTCTTCGGCCGACCGAGCTGACAGCCCGAACAATCCCAATGCAGCAATCACACCGGCGAGAACTGCGCCGAGACTTATCGCCGTTCCTTGCAGGACGACATCGGCATAAATGTCTTGCAGGCGCTGACTGAGGAAGCGCCTACGAATACTCGTCTGCATTATCTGGGACCAGGCAGCATCAATAGCCGTCAGGGTCTCCGGAATCTGCGAGCCATTCAACCGAACGCTCAGCACAGAGAACGAGATGGGGTCCACGTAGAGAATCTGCGGCCACGCCTCTCTCCGGGTGTCGAGATTGAAATCGGGCGACACACCGACGATCTCGGACGGCGCATTTGTGCCGGGCGTTGGCTGTGCACTCCAGCGACGGCGATTCCAAATCACAGTCTTGCCAATCGCTTCGGAGGGCGAACTAAAGCCCAGTTTCCGCATCGCCGTTTCGTTGACGACGATAGAAGGGTTCCCCGCGATTTCCCCATCAACGAGGCGGCCATCGTCGCCATGATTCTGATCGAAAAAGCGTCCCGCTAACGGCTGCAGGCCATAGAACTCGAGCGCACCGTAGTCGACGGCGCCACTCACCATGGGAGCTGCCGTCCCGTTCTGAGCCCGCGCATTAACGATCATTCCGCCGTTAAAGAATGCCAGGTCACTGGCGCAAGCGGCGCCCGCGACACCAGGCATTGTCACGAGGTGTTCTCGAAAGGCTCGATCGGAAGGGGCGCAAACGTTGTCGATAAGAAGGATGTTGGAACCGTCCACTCGAAGTTGGTTCTCGAGTGAGAAAAGAGTCTGGCGCCAAATCGTTACAGCTGTAATGCCGAGGCAGATCATGATGGCGAACTGCAGGGCGACTAGCGCGCGGCGAACGGATCCTGCGGTTGCTCCTTGGACGAGGGTCCCCTTCAACACCGCGGCCGGTCGATATGCAGATAAGACAAAAGCAGGGTATGCACCCGCCATCAAACCCAACCCTACGGTGGTAACCATGAGGGCGCCCAATAGGACCGGATCACCAAGAGAGCCGAATGCGATCTTCTGATTCAGGAAAGCGTTCGCGTGAGGCAATGAAACCTTGGCCAGCGCTATGGCTAGCGCCATGGCCAAGGCGACATAGATGACCGCCTCTCCCAAAAACTGGACAATTAATTGGCTTCGAAGCGCGCCGACCGCTTTGCGAACGCCCGTCTCAATGGCGCGCTGGGCTGCTCGAGCGGTCATAAGCGCGACGAAGTTAAATGATGCCGAGGCGATAATCAGGGCTGCAATGGCGACCAGCGCGACGAGTAGCGTCCTGTCCCCTCTGGGGGACATCGGTGATGAACCAGCAGGAGGCGATAAGTGTAAATCGTCGATAGGCGTCAGATGCAGTCCAACGGTGAACCCAGGTGGGTAAACAGGGGAATTACGAGTAGCAAATGCGGAGAGATCCTGTTGCATTTTCTGTACAGGTACGCCAGGCCGCAGGCGGACGAAAGTATAAGCGCTTGCACGAAACGGTCCTTGATCCGATGTGAGATCGTAAAGCGCGAACGGGGAGTAGGCCGCAAGGCTTGAGCCGAACACCTCGCCTTTGAGATAACTATTCGACGGCAGGTCTTCTATTACCGCGGTCACGCGCATCGGATGAGGTGTGCCAAAGGCAGTTGACACCTTGGCAGCATCCGATCCCATGGCCGGGTTGACTTCTAGCAATTCGCCCAACGGACTATCTCGACCGAAATACTTGCGTGCGGCCGTGCGCGTAAGCACAACGCTGTCGGGCGTCGCTAGTGCCGTTTGAGGATCGCCGGCTAATGATTTCAGCGGCATGACCTGGAAGAATGACGGGTCCACCCAGAGGAAATCCGTTTCATCCGCCTTCGCCTGGCCGAAACGAATTTGCGGCGGGTTATCCGCAGTCATGACCCGAGCAACGGCCGCTATCTGCGAAAACTGCGGGCTCAGCTTTTCCGCCAGGTCGGGAAATGAGTCGTCCCATCGCTCTGGGAGCAGACGACGATCGATCACATCCTTGGTTTCGGTCAGCAGATAGACGTCGCGATTACCCGGGAAGAACCGGTCATAGCTCAACTCAGCGTGCACATAGAGTGCGATGAGCAGCGCCGCCGCGAATCCGACGGAAAGTCCGAATAGATTAATTACCGCGTGCACCCGATTGCGCGACAGATTCCGAAAGGCCGCTGCGAGATAATTCGCCATCATCGCGGCTGATCCTCCGGATGAGTTACCAAGCGGCCGTCGAGCATGTGCACTACTCGATGCGCGCGCTTGGCGTGTTCTTCAGAGTGAGTGACCATGACGATGGTAGTGCCGCCGTTCGTAATGCTCGTGAGCATATCCATCACGGCCTCACCGTTGGCGCTGTCAAGATTGCCCGTCGGCTCGTCGGCGAGAATCAGCTTCGGGTTCGCGACGAGCGCGCGCGCCACGGCGACCCGCTGCTGTTGGCCGCCGGACAGCTGCTTTGGCATATGACCGGCTCGGTGCGCGAGATCAACGCGCTCGAGCGCCGCGGTGACTCGCTGTCGTCGCTCTGCGCTAGGTACACGCAGGTAAAGCAGTGCAACCTCGACGTTCTCAGAAACAGTAAGGTCGTCGATCAAATTGAAGTTCTGAAATACGAAACCCACTCCGCCGCGCCTATATAGTGTGAGTTCCTCCTCCGAGCATCGCGCGACATCCTCTCCACGGAACCAATACGAGCCGGCGCTTGGGCTGTCGATTAGCCCAAGGATGTTTAGGAGCGTCGACTTGCCGCAACCAGACGGACCCATGATCGCCAGGAACTCACCCGCTTTGACCTCCAGAGAGACATCATCTAGCGCAGCCGTTTCTACATCGGTGGTGCGATACACCTTCGTGATGTGTTCGAGCTTCAACATTGCATCCTCTTTAGTGCGTAAGGACGATGCGATCGACCTTGTCAAAACCTGCGTAGTCGGAGGTGATGACTCGCTCACCGATTCGTAATCCGCTCAGTACTTCCAATTGGTCACTGGTACGACGGCCCGCCTTGATTCGCCGTCTGTCGGCCGACCGGCCACTAGCGTCAAGGACGAATATCCAGTCCCCGCCCGTACGTTCGAGGAAGGCCCCTACCGGCAGTACTATCGCCGGAGTATCTCCGCCGAGCTGTAAGCGACCTTGAGCACTCGCGCCCTCGACGAGCATCGGGGGGCTTGCTCCTTGAAAGTCGAGGTCCATTCTGAACAGTCCGTTGCGCACCTGCGGATATACGCGCCCTACGGTGAGGTTCACAAAAGTGCCATCAAGAGTAACAGTGGCCGTCTGGCCCACAAGAACCCGAGCCAGATAGAACTCATCGATATCGGCGGTAAGTTTCATGCCCGTTTGTGGCGTCACCTCCGCTAAGCGCTGACCAGGACTGCGTGTCTCTCCGACCTTGAGGTCAATCGCGGTGACCTTCCCGGACACCGGTGCACGAATGACCAGGCTGTCAACCTTGTCGTGGACAACCGTGAGATTGCCGCGGAGGTTCTTCAGTTGCTCATGAATACCGGGAAGCAGCCGGTCTCGCAGGTCAGACTGACGTTGGTTGCTGTCCACCTGTATGGGCCTTAAACGCTTGTAGTAGGCAAGTTCATCGGTCACGATATCGCGCTGCTCGGCTGAAACGAGCTTTTTTTCCGCCAAACTCTCGCGACGCTCAGCAGAACGGTTCAAGCGGACTAGGTTGTACTCTATCTCTGCAAGGGCGCGATCATTGGCGAGTTGGTTTTGTTCCAGCGCAATCTCGTTCTGCTGAAGCTGAGATATTGCCTGATTGAGCTGTGATTCCTGCTGAATGACCTGAAGTGCCAAATTGGTGTTACTGAGTACGATCATGGGCTGGCCTTCCTGGACCATATCGCCTGGTTCGACAAGCACTCGATCAACGCGTCCACCATCAGTGGCATCGATATAGACGGTCTTGCGAGGTACGACATTGGTACGCAGCGGGATAACATCATGGAAAACCCCGCGCTCGGCCGTCGCCAAAGTCACTTGTTCCCGCGGTATCCGCAGCGTTCGTACGTCCGTTCCCCCGATGAACTTCACGGCCAGCAATACACTCGCTACGACGGCGGCTATCGGAACTCCGAGCTTTGCGCCAAGGGACCAGCGCAGTGGAGACCAGGGTTTGTGATGGATCTTTCGATCCATTCCTTCCGTCTTGCTAGCAAGCTTTAGTTCCGGCGCAGCCATGAGAGACCACCCGAGTCAGCGTGGCTTTCTTTTAAGTTTGCCGACGAGGTTTGCAAGCTGATCGGCGTCGACAAATCCGGCATCAACCAGACTCAGTAGTGCCCGCTCAAGCGAGCCGCCGCAGAAGCGTTCAACAATGCTTCGCACGGCGCCTGCCGCGGTTGTCTCTGCGGTCTCCTTTGCTTCGTAGATAAACGTCCCGCTTAAAACCGAGTGAGTTACATAGCCTTTCTCTTCCAGACGACGGAGCACAGTGCGGATCGTCGCGTCCTTCAGCCTGCGGGCAACTTGCTTGCGAACAGCGAAGGCAGTCATTTCGCCGTGCTTCCAGAGGATCGTGAGAAGCTCGTGTTCGAGGTCTCCGAGGGGCGGCAACGCTGGTTTCATTCTGTGACCATTGGTAACATGTGACGCGTTGTAACACTTACTGACGCAGATCTCAACCGGACGGCTCAGCATGCGACTGATTTGATTGATGGAAAGGGAGGGACTCGAATCCTCGACCCCGACATTATGAGAGCGGTAGATCGAAAAAATAGGTCGTAATTTCAATCACCTGCCAAGGGGCGCCCGTTGCAATTGGCACCACGAAGCACAACTGAGCACGACCGAGTCCCGCAAAAGTCCCGCGCCTCCGTTTGGTGCAGCCAATCTTTCTTAGTTGGCGGAGGGCTAGTTCAAGCGTTCAAGCCTCGTTGCCGGATCTATCAAGCGGCGATGACAATGGCGTTAAGCCAATTCGCGTCATCCGAACCCCCTGAAGCGCTAGCCGAACACCGCGCTCTACGCCGCAAGCCCGCGGCGCCGCACTGGCGAGATCAGCAAGTCCGCCGAGATCTGAAATCGATCGCGGACCTTGCGCACCATTGACATGCTTAACTCACGCTTGCCCGTCAACACCTCACTCACCCGACTGGGTGTTCCCAGGAGTGGCACGAGATCGGCACGCGAAAGACCATGCTGGTCCATCAGATAAGTAAGTAGATCCGGTAGTGACGGTGCCCGACGTGGCCACCGGACACGCTCGTACGCTTCGATCAAGCGTGCCTGGGCGGTCATCCGCGCCAGATCTGCCGGATCGTTCGATCCCATAAGCTTCTCAATCAGCGCCTTGGCTTGGGTGAGGTCTGCATCGTTTTCAACAACAAACAATGTGGCTTTCATTAGACTGCCTCCGCATCAACTTTGTCGTACTCCTCATGGGAGCCGAAAAACCGGATCAACATGACGCCGTTCGCGTACTGAACCGCGACGATCAGGCGATAGTCATTCGCCTTGATATTAAAGACCACCCGGCCATTCTTCAGGATGCTCACCCTCGGGTGAGCCTTTTTTACCTCCTGCGGAGTCTTCCATTGCGCGCTCACCGCGATGGCTCTCCAGGCATCGTACTGCGCCCGAGCGGCCTTGATCCCTCGATGTCCACCTCGCGCCGCGAAATAGCGTTCGACGACATCGGTGCCGATCACGATCATGGACTAATAGTCTATGCCTGAATTCCAGAATATGGAAATAATATTTCCATATTCTGGAATGTCCGCATCACATCGACAAGGCCCGGAATTAGCGTCCTTTGATCCTCAACGCAGTTGCGCGGTTGGAAGGGAGGAAATCGGCCCCTCACCCCGGCATTATGGGTTGTAGTGTCGGGTCGCAGGAAAATCAGACGGATACGAGTTCTCCTCAAGGATTGTTACTTTCCCAAACGGGCACAACATCCTCTTCGCTCGGGTACGTCCACAGAAACCGGCACGGAAGCCGCAGCAGTGTGGTCTTGCGCACTTGCGTCGCCGTTGCGCAAACTCTGGGACATGGAACGCATGGCTAGGTGGGTTTTCTTACGCCTGTATGGCATCACTCTGAGCCGTGGGTTCAGGAACTCCCCCGAAGACGCTTGCAACGACGCAATAGTGATGACCGGAATGGCGCTAGTCATGCCGTTAAGCACGTCGGTAATCGTACTGGCGCTGATGATTCCGGCCTTGGCAATTCATGCCAAACGCAGCGACCTCGCGGCGATTATTGTGGCCTTAGCCTTGGTCGTGCCGCTGATGCGTTGGGTCGGAAAACGCTTCAAGACTTACGTTTATACACCGGAACTAGCTTCTTCTACCGATCTGCGCGCGAACGCACAGCGTGTGTGGCAACACTTGAAACACGATGTAACGCTTGCTCGGGCGATAGCCGTGCCAGCGCAGCGCTGCCAGCGATAGTGCATGCGCGGCGTTGTAGGCTAGGTCGAATCGGCTTTCGAGTGCATTGGCCGGATTCTCTGCATCCTTCAGTCGCACTAACCCGGATCGTTTCAGCCCGGCAAACTCCTCTGCGTCAGGCGGCTCCGCAGCAAGCACCTTGCCCGGCCCGCTCAGATTCTCAAGCGGTGAGGCCATGTTCATCTCCAATCAACCAGAACTTGGGTTGCTTCATTACGCGCGTCGCGCGTTACAAATGCCTTACCCTCCTGAATACGTCGGTCGAACTCCCGTGAGGTGTAGACGGTGGGACTCACCGTGCGGCCGAGATCAATGGAGGCTTTCTCCAAGGCGGAGAAAACGTCCCCGTAACTCAGGGTGTCACTGACGATCATCAAATCAATGTCACTGTTTGACGTATCCTGTGCTTTTGCGACCGAACCATAGACAAACGCAGCCCGAATCCGCGGAGCCAATGGCGACAAGGCGGTACGCACAATATCTGCGAGGCCGAACGTCTTGAGCACAAGCCCACGAAGCTCCTCGAAGACTGGGGAAGCGGCGTTAGCCTGATAGTGCTTCTGGTTCCCCTGGCGCCGCACGGTGACCAAGCCAACGGCAGCTAGTTTGGCCAGTTCGCGCTGCACGGCGCCCGTGCCCGAACGCGCAAGTGCGATGGTTTCGTTTGCATAGAAGCTGCGACCTGGATCGCCGAAAACAACGCCCAGCACGCGCTGCTGGACCTTCGTAAATAGGGCGTTAGCCAAACCGGCGGATGGACGCCGCTTCGAAGGAGCCGATTGACCTTTTATTCCCATATTGGGGTCTATCATACCCATTATGGGGTTTTTCTCAAGCCACCAACGCGGAGAGAGCATTCCCGATCACGCGAGGCGAGTGCGTCCACTGCTCTGGCGGCGTCTACAAGCCGCTTGGCCTGCAGCCGGGCAGCTTGATTCTCAGAAGTTGTCGGTAGTTACGATGGTGCTCGCAGCTGCCGGGCGGCCTTCGCGCCCGCTGAAAGGCCGTGCCGTTGCGCGGCGCGCGGTTCGCTGCGGGTCAAGCGGAACCGTCGGCCAGCCTGAGCAAGGCGATTACATAGTCGGCCCGCGCGGTGCCGTCGATTCTGCGGCCTCGTCCACGGCACCACGCCACGAAGGTTTCGACATCCACCATGACTTTGCGGACGGAGTATCCCTGAGATTCGAGTTTGTAGAGTGCGGCCAGCGCGTTGCGCTCCCATTGCTCGAAAGTGGCATCCAGCTCGTTACGGTCGTCCACGACCTCGGTGAGGCGCTGCCATTGCACACGCGTAAACCACGCGAAGCCGACCTGCGCGGCGGCCGGAACTGAAGTCTCCAGTTTGTGACGTTTCATCGTGGCAATTATGACGTAAGTGGATAGCTCTAATCGTCTGCCTGCCCTTTATACTTCAGCGACAATTTTGCCTTCAATCCGCCCATGAGAATTCTTGAATACACCGGCTTGGCCACTGCCGACGTCGCCATGCAGTACAGAAAAGCGACCGAGGCCATCGCGCGCGAGGATTTCCGAGCGGCGGAAGTGAAGAAGCTGGTGAACTTGGGGCATGGCAAGTTCTACTGCGCACGGCTCGATGGAGCAAAGCGCTTGTTGTTTGCGCTTGTCCGACATGACGGAGACACCTGCGCGGTTATGTTGGAAGTGATCGCAAACCACGACTACGGCAGCTCGCGTTTCCTCCGTGGAGCAACGGTCGACGAAACGAAGATCCGCGACGTGAATTCCGCATCGGCGCGGGCGGAGGCGCAGCCGGTGCGCTATCTACATCCGCAACGCACCGCCATCCATTTTCTCGACAAACCAATCTCGTTTGATGACGCGCAAGAAGCGGTCTATCGCTTGTCGCCCCCTTTAATCGTGGTTGGAAGTGCGGGTAGTGGCAAGACAGCGCTCACGCTGGAAAAGCTGAAACATGCCGAGGGGGAAGTACTGTACGTAACGCAGTCGGCATATCTCGCACAGAACGCGCGCGACCTGTACTACGCGAGCGGCTTCGAACGCGAAGACCAGGAAGCCGCGTTCCTATCGTACCGCGAGTTCATTGAGTCCATCCATGTGCCAGCGGGGCGCGAAGCGGGCTGGCGAGAGTTCTCTGGCTGGTTTGCACGTATGCGCCACGCGCACGAGTTCAAGGAGTTCGACGGACATCAGGCTTTCGAGGAAATCCGTGGCGTAATCGCGGCACGCGCTGGCAGCGTGCTTTCGCGTCAGGATTACCGAGGGCTGGGCGTTCGCCAGTCGATCTTCCACCTTGAGCAACGCGACCGGCTTTACGATCTGTTCGTAAAATACCGCTCCTGGCTCTCCGAAGCTAAGCTTTACGACCTGAATCTGCTCGCGCATGACTGGCTGGCGTTAGCCATGCCACGCTACGACTTCGTGATCGTGGATGAAGTCCAAGACCTCACCACAGCGCAGCTCGCGCTGGTGCTGAAGACGCTCAAAACTGCGCACCGCTTCATGCTCTGCGGCGACTCCAATCAGATCGTGCATCCCAACTTTTTCTCCTGGGGCCAGGTCAAGTCGCTGTTTTGGTGCGACCCGCGCCTGGCGGAACAGCAAAAGCTGCGCGTGCTGACGGCCAACTTTCGCAACGGCCCTGAAGTCACGCATCTCGCCAACACGCTGCTGAAGATCAAACATCGACGCTTCGGCTCCATCGACCGCGAGAGCAATTTCCTAGTCGAGACGGTGGGCGGGGAACCGGGCGAGGTAAGGCTAATCGCGGACAAGAATGCTGCCAAACGCGAGCTGGATCGCCAGATCCACCAGTCCACGCGATTTGCCGTACTGGTAATGCGCGATGAGGACAAGGCGGCGGCGCGCGAGTACTTTTCCACGCCGCTTCTGTTTTCGATCCATGAAGTGAAGGGACTGGAGTACGAGAATATCGTGCTCTACCGTTTCGTATCGGGCTACCGACGCGAATTTGACGAGATTACCTCAGGAGTCACGCAGCTCGACCTCGAGACCGACACGCTTGACTACCGCCGCGCGCGCGACAAGAGCGACAAGTCGCTGGAGATCTACAAATTCTTCATCAACGCGCTATACGTCGCGCTCACACGCGCCGTGAAAAACCTGTACCTCATCGAGGCCGACACCGCGCATCCTTTGTTCAGCTTGCTCGGCCTGAGCGCCGCGGAGGGGGAGGCGCAAGTGCGCGCCAGACAATCCAGTCTCGAGGAATGGCAGAAGGAAGCGCACAAACTAGAACTGCAGGGCAAGCAGGAGCAGGCCGAGGCCATCCGTCGGACCATTCTCAAACAAACCTCACCGCCCTGGTTGGTACTAAATGAGCCTGCGATCCGCGAGCTGCTAGTCAAGGTCTTCCGCGAGCGCGCGGTCGGCGACAAACAAAAGCGGCGGCTCAGTGAGTACGCCGTTTTCCACGATGAGCCCGAACTGGCCTCGTACCTGGCGCGGGAGGCCGGTTTCGGCGTGGAGCAATTCGGCGAGGTACGCGGCTTCGAGCAGCAGCGTAGCGCGCTCAAGCACAAGTACCTAAGTCCCTACTCCGCACGTAATTTCAAAGACGTTCTACGCCAGTGCGACGCTTACGGTATCGACCATCGCACGACCATGAATCAGACGCCGTTGATGGCAGCCGCAGCCGCCGGCAACGCCGCCTTGGTCGAGGCGCTGCTCGAACGCGGCGCAGACCGCGAAGCGGCGGATGAGTACGGCTGCAATGCGTTGCATATCGCCCTGCGCGAAGCCTTCCGCGACCCACGGTTCGCACGTGGTCCCTGCGCTGCGCTTTATGACCTGCTCGCTCCAACGCACGTGGACGTGAAGACTGGCGAGCGCCTAGTGCGCATCGACAAGCATCTGTCGGAGTACTTTCTGTTCCAGACGTTCTGGACGCTGTTCAAGTCGCGCTTCACACGTATCGACCGCTCGCTCAACGGCGGCCTCGACACCAAGGCGATACTCCGTGCATGGCAGGGATTGCCGGAGTCCGTCCTGCGCGCCGCGCGCAACAAACGCCAGCACCTGTCCCATGTGCTTTCGCGCAATGAAGTGGATCGCGACTACGCCTATAACCGCGCCCTGTTCAAGCGTGCGGCGCACGGGTGGTATCAGTTCAATCCCACCCTTGAAGTGCGCTACCGTTCGGGTGCGGGCGAAGAGTCGTGGCGGTCAGCATTTGCATCGCTCAATCTGCCGCTGATCGGCGAATTCTCGACACAGTATTCCCGTAGCCATCTCAGCGAGTATCTAACATCGGCGGGTATGCCGTGCTGCCCCGTGCCGGTCATGGCCGAACGCGAAACCGCACGTGCGGAGGAGGAAGCGCGCCGCCAGCAAGAAGAGCTGCGGCGGCAGGAAGCGCAACAGCTCGAGCGAGAAAAAGAGCGCTGGCGAGCAGGCGAAGCCGAGCATCCGGCTACCCTCGAGAAACCGCGCTGGGGCACGAAGGAAGCGCGCCGCGAAGCCATGATCGAGCTGCAGCGTCAGATCGACAACTCACGCGGGCGAAGCAGCGGCAACCGGAATTAGCTGCGGGCACTTGTACTTACCATGCCCTTACAGGCACATGTGGCAGGTGCGTGAGAACCTAAGATGTTTAGATTGGAAAGGGAGGGACTCGAACCCTCGACCCCGGCATTATGATTGCACCGAGCGAATAGACACCTTGAGTATTTTCAACCATTTGCCGCGTGATGCCCGTTGCATTTAGCACTACTGTGCACAACGAAGCAGTATCAATCCCGCCTAGATCCCGCAGGGATTAGGAACTCTTGGCGATGTGGGCTGGCGCTTCGGCCTCGCCGGTGGTAGTTTGTACCACCGGACCGCTGGGAGCTACAACCGTGAGCAAAGCCGTCAAAAAGGCAATTTCCTTGCCTGCGGATCTTGCAGCAGAAGCTGAAGCCATCGCTCGCGACGAGAACAAATCGTTGAGCGCGGTGGTGCAGGACGCCCTGCGCGCCTTGAAGAGGTCACGACTGCGAACGGAATTTCGGGAGCTGCAGGGCTACTGGTCGGCTCGCGCTCGTGACAAGGGCGTGCTCTCCGAGAGGGAGCTCGCGCGTTTGCTTCGACGTTGAAAGCGGTCTTCGACACCAACATCTTCATCTCCGCCCTGGCGATCCCCGGCGGCCAAGCGGAACGTGCTATCGACCTCGTCATCGACGCCCGAGTGAAACTCTGCATATCCAAAGAAATTATTCACGAAGTGCTTGGAGTTTTGGCGCAGAAATTCTCGAAGGGCCCGGAGGAGCTGTCTCGAACGGCGATATTTTTTTCGGAATTGGCTGAACTCGTTGCCCCTCGTAAGAAATTGGAAATTCTCGACGACGAACCCGATAACCGCATCCTTGAATGTGCCGTGACGGGCAGTGCGGACATCATTGTAACTGGTGATCGGGCGATGCTAAATCTTCAGAAACACCAAGGGATCCGCATACTTTCGCTCCGCCAATTCCTCGATGAGTGCGCTAGCGATGCCGAATAGGGGTTTTTCGACGGTGCTTCAACCTTCATCGCCGGCTTGGCCCAACTCCCAGTGACAAGGTTGGCCTTGAGCAAACCCTTCACATGGTCGCGAAGCCCCTGGCAGATTTTCAGGAACGCCTGAAGATCCTCTCGGTCTGGCCCAAAAATCCGCCCATTCTGATTGGCTACATGAGCGATCTGGTTAAGGTTTCGGCCAATAGCTCCAAGTTCAGCGACTGTGCGCTTGAGCGCCAGTAACTACTCGCCCGCTCTCAAGCCTCGAACCGCGTCTGGATTCCAAGCGGGCAAATCTATTACGTCAATGCTTGCAAACGATATGCAATCCGAAAAATCGCGCACGCCGCCCTACGTGAGCGACATAAGGCGCGCCTTATCGTGTCAATCGCGAGTTATTAACCGGCCGACCACGTGATCAAAATGGTGGAAAGGGAGGGACTCGAACCCTCGACCCCGGCATTATGAGAGCGGTAGATCGAAAAAATATATTGTAATTTCAATCAATTGCCGAGGGGCGCCCGTTGCAATTGGCACCACGAAGCACAACTGAGCACGACCGAGTCCCGCAAAATTCCCGCAAGGTTTCACCGAAGCTATTACGTCGCTGATAGATAATCGTGCCGCGGCGGCCGAAGCAGTCGTTGCCGTAGACATCCTTGTGTCGCTTTAGCGTGCCCAATCGTTATCTATGCTCACCAGCTTCCAATTTTCGAGGTGACTGATGGGCGAATGGAGTGACTTCTTTGTTGCCGAGGTCGGCGCCTCAGCCGCTCTGGCTGGGCTCCTATTTGTTGCCGTGTCCATCAACCTTGGGCAAATTTTGAAGTATTCGCACCTCCCCACGCGAGCGCTCGAAGCACTCGCAACGCTACTGTGCGTTCTGGTCATTTCCACTTTCGCCCTGGTGCCCGGGCAGACCGCCCTCGTTCGTGGGCTAGAGATGGGCGGAACAGGACTGCTGACCTGGGGGATACAGACAGCAGCGCTTACCCATACTCGCAAATCTGGATATGAAACATACCTCCGCTATTTCTTCAACCAAGTGCCGCCTCTGCCGTTTGTGGTAGGCGGGATACTCATTGCTTTCGGTCACTCTAGTGGAACCTACTGGGTTGTTCCTGGTACGTTGTTGTGCATCTTATCCGGCGTCTACTGCGCGTGGGTTTTGCTGGTTGAGATTCAGCGTTAAAGACGCCGCGCACAGCGAGCGGCGCCTGGTTCGGTCTGAGTTTTTCAGAGCCGCCTCTGTGCGCCGCGGCCCATATACATCTAATGACCTGTCCAGAGCGGCCACCCGAAATTGCACAAACGGTATAAGTTGCTGGAACAGTGAGTGTTCGGGGGCTGACTGGATTTTTTGCGTTTAGTTACTGGTCGTGTGTAGGTCCAAAGTTACAGTTCCAAGGCCACCTCTCAAGAATGTGCAGGTCGGTATGCGTCCGCATTCGTCCTGAATTCCGCGTGGCCATAGCGCGCCAGTTCCTTGGTTAACTTGCGGATCAGCAAGCGGTCAGCCGAACGGCTGATCATGGGTATGCGCGCGGCGAGCGCGTATGCGGTCATCGTCGAGGCGATCAGGATGGCGGCCGCCGCAGCACCGAGGTAGTCGGCCACGCCAAGGCGGACGCCGACACCGGCCGCCGCATGCTTGTCTCCCCGCATGGACTTTGCGACGAAGAACAACTTGCTGAACCCCCGCTCCATCCATGCGTGCACCCGGCTGGACGGGGAGCGGTCGGGCATGAGATCGGCGGCCATCGTCGCAGCGACAAGACCGGCGCATGTATCATCGAATCCTTTTCGGAGCGTGGCGAAACGCGTCAACATAATATCGACGATGCTCTGCGGTGTATCGGCGAGCAGCTCACGCGGTAGGCCCAGCAAGTAGCCGCGATAGCGGGCGAGGTCCACGCGCGCGCGCTCGGCAGGTGTGAAGGTCGTACGGCCTTTGTGCAGTGCCTTCTGAGCCAGTGGGAAGATCGGCATGAGGGCTACCGGCATCTGGTCGATCTGAGGAATCGGGACCCCGTAAACCTTGACGTCCCATTGATCGCCGCGGGTCAGGACGTTGAACCGCACCATGGAGTGCATCAGGCGAACCATCGCGGCGGATTTAAAGCCGGCGCCGTGACGATCGAGCGCACCAGGAATAACCGTCGTCGTGAAGAACGTCGCCGTCTCTTTCACCCGGCGCGCGGCAGTCTTGTTCGATAGGGCGCCGGTCAGTGCCATGGGGAGCGCCGAGTATTTGTTCATGAAAGTCCCGATGAAGCCGCCTCGGACAACGAACGAAGCTCTGTGCGCATAAGCGTTGCGCTCCATCCGAGCGCCCTCCTCGATAAGCTTCTGATCTAGCCATGTTGGAAACTGCTCCATGGCACGGATGAACTGAACGAGCTCGGGGGGCGCGGAGGGGACGTTCTCTAGACCGCGATCGCAAGCCTCCTCCAGCATCATGGTCAGCCGATGAAATCCGTACTTCGGTATCAGGGCGGCATAGGCGTCCGCAACCGGGTCTCCGTGCATCGTGTAGGCCTTGATTCGAGCGACGAGTTCCTCATTGGCGAGTAGCTCCGGCCGCCGGTGCGATAACTCCGGACCGAGCTCACTCACGTCGGCAGGCTCCACGGTAAAGCGCTCGGGTGTGATCGAGAAATCCATGTGACCGTACATTGAGGGGATTTGAGCTGCTTCGGTCGCGAGCATGGCGGAAAGGTTCGTGGTTGAGGTGTTCATGGCTCGTCAAACTCCTGATACCTATCATGTGATAGTATTTTCAAAGTGAAACCTATCATATGATAGACTTTGTGACAAGTACCTCTCGGGGCTCGACGATGAGACGACCCAAAAAAACCGCAACCGCGTCGCGGAAGACATTAAGCGCACCAGCTGTCCCGCACGCTGGTTACCAGAAGGGACAAGAGACTCGCGAGAGGATTCTAAATGCGGCGCTGAAAGCGTTTGGCGAGGCCTCCTACTTGGCCGTGACAACGCGTCAGATCTCGGAGGCGGCTTCCGTCAGCCTCCCGACCCTTCAGTACTATTTCGGCGACAAGGAAGGTCTTTATCGCGCTTGCGCCGAAGCCATTGTCGAACGGTACCGGCGCCACACGAAGGCTGCCGGCGCAAAGGCCGCAGAAGCTCTGAACGAAGGTGGCTCTGCTGAAACGGCTCGGGTCCAGCTCAAAGCTTTGTTCGCAGCCCTCGGTGGATTCTTGGTCGGCTCCCGGGAAGCCAGCCTATGGGCGCAGTTCGTGGCCCGGGAACTGCGTGACCCGGGCCCGGCATTCGAGATCTTGTATGCCGGCCTGTGGCGGCCAGGTGTTGAAATCACGGCACGATTGATAGCCCGCATACTCGATATTCCTGAGAGCGATCCGGCTGTCCGCATTCGAGCGCTGCTACTCATCTCAAGCTTGCTGGCATTCCAATCCGGACGGAGTATTTCCTTACGCACTATGCAATGGAGCAGCATCGGACCTACCGAGTTGGCGATGGTCCTTTCGAGTGTGGAAGCTCAGATCGACGCGATCGGCCGCAGCCACTCTTGAGAGTCACGCTATTGCGCCCAACGGAGCAGTGACCAGACGGGCGCACCCGCCTGGAGAATTCTGATTCCCGCTCCAATTGTTTATCGTCGCATCAGGCCGTCACACCAAGTACTCGCAACTTTTTTTGCGATCGACTCAATACCCGATCGCCGGACATCGGCGACGCCATCAATCGTCAACATGGTCAACCCGTGAACGGTTGCCCAGGCGGATAAAACCGCAACGTCAAGATCTTCATCGCCCCGAAAAGCACCGTCAAAGACGCCTGCCACAGCTCCACGCCTGATGATCTCCGCGATGACCGCTCTCGATCGAGCGCCAGCATCCGCGACTGCCTTCGGACGGCCTTCCTGAGCCGTCACCAACGCGGAACCGAACATCAGCCGGTAGTGGGCTGGATTCTCGACGCCGAAGGTGACATAGACCACAGCGCTTTTTACGAAGGCCGTCCGTACGTTCGCGGTCTCCGAGGTCGCCGCTCGGAAGCGCTGTTCCAGTGCAGCGAATCCAACCACTGCCACGGCGGCCAAGAGATCCCGCTTGTCCGCGAAGTGATTGTAGGGGGCGTTGTGGCTTACCCCTGCACGGCGTGCCACCTCCCGGAGTGAGAACGTCCAGTCCTGTTCTTCAGTTACCAAAGCTAGCCCCGCCTCGATCAAGGCGCGGCGAAGATCCCCGTGATGATAGGCGGGCGGCTCAGCCGGTTTGGCTTGTTTGCGACTCACGGAGCAAGTTTGCCTGAAGATCTTGACAGCGTCCACATTGACGTCTATATTGACAGCGTCAACATTATAGAGAGCTGGTAACTGAGAGTTCGGCAATCAGACCAGGGGATGCCCAGGAACCGTGCGCCGAATGATTTTCGGTCTTGGCGCGTGTCCCGCTGCAACGCATTTGGGTGCGGCGCCGCGGGAGGCCCAGCGGTCGGGATGCTGAGCACTCGTTTAAGTGACTACGTGTTTAGAGTGACCTTAAGAATCATCGGAGCGGGTATGCCAGTGGTTCTTCTACCTACGTTATTAGGACCAAAATCATGGATACATCCAGCACCACGACGGCGTTCCCGTTATCCGATTGTCTAGCGCGCCAGCGCCAGGCCTTTCTCCGCGAAGGTGCGCCATCCCTCAAACAGCGCCGCGCAGACCTGGCGAGGCTCAAGTGCGCGATCATCGTCCGCAAGGCCGACTTCGAAGCCGCCCTAAAGATTGATTTCGGCCATCGCTCGACGCACGAGACCGCCATCATGGAAGTGATGACGGTCGCCCAGGGTATCAAATACCTCAATCGCAACCTGCGCCGCTGGATGCATCCGACTCGGCGGCGTGTCGCCATGCCCTTCCAGCCAGCGCGCAGCTACATCATGTACCAGCCCCTGGGCGTGATCGGGATCATCGCGCCGTGGAACTATCCGCTGTCGTTGGCTTTGATGCCGCTGGCGACCGCGCTGGCGGCGGGCAACCGCGCCATGATTAAGCCGTCGGAGTTCACGCCGGCGACCAGTGCGCTGCTGGAGGCAATACTGGCCGATCTATTCACACCTGAGCAGGTGGAGGTGGTTCAGGGCGACGCGGCCGTCGGCGCGGAGTTCGCGGCGCTGCCGTTCGACCACCTCATATTCACCGGCAGCACGCCCGTCGGCCGTGCAGTGATGAGGGCAGCGGCCGACAACCTTGTGCCGGTTACGCTGGAACTGGGCGGCAAGTCGCCGGTAATCATCGAACCGGGTCATGGAGCCACGTCTGCCGCAGGCATTGCCTACGGCAAGCTAACCAACGCCGGCCAGACCTGTATTGCACCCGACTACGTGCTGCTGCACGAGAACGATGTCAAGCCGTTCCTGGGCGCGTTCGACGCCGCCGTCAAGCGGCTGTATCCCAATGGTCCTGCCAGTGACGACTACACCTCCATCGTCAACGATCGCCACTACCGGCGGCTCACTGCGCTGCTCGACGATGCCCGCGCCAAGGGCGCGCAGATCCTCGAAACGGGCCACCGCCCGCAGGATGCAGGCACTCGCGCACACACGCTGGCGCCCACCGTCGTGGTTGGCGTCACCGACGATATGCGGATCATGCAGGAGGAGATCTTCGGCCCGCTACTGCCGGTGCGTACTTGCGCCAATGTAGACCAGGCAATCGGCTACATCAATGCTCGCCCGCGTCCGCTCGCGCTCTATTACTTCGGCCCAACCGGAAGTAATCGCGACAAGCTCTTGAGCCAGACGACCTCCGGTAACGTCACCATCAACAACACGATGATGCACTACGCTCAGGACGACCTGCCTTTCGGCGGCGTAGGAACCAGCGGCATTGGCGCCTATCACGGAATAGAAGGTTTCCGTTCACTCAGCCACGCCAAGGGTGTGCTCGTCCAAAGCCGCTGGAATCTGAGCAACCTGCTGCAGCCCCCGTTTGGCCGGATGGCCACTCTCATTCTGAAAACTATGCTGCGGTAACTACATCGTTCACATCTGCGTATGTCTTGACACCGTCCACATTGCATAGCCCAGATCGTCGACCGCAGTAACTCACCAATGGAGATTCCCGTGACCACGCTGAAAAACTACGTTGTCATCGCTGAGCACCCACCGCAACTGTGCCCGCACTCGAACGCGGCGGCCCGGAAAATAATGGAGCGGGTTTCCGAGATCGAGGGCATCGCCAAGAGGCTGGAAATCGAGATCATCTTCTGTGGAATTCCTGTGCCGGAACACCAGACCATCATGATCCTTCGGGCGCGCAGTTTCGAAGCGGTCCGGACTTTTACGGTCGAAACCAACTTCGTTCAAATCAATACCATATCGATCCGTCAGACAGAGTCTGTCGAGGAGTTCTTCAACGAAACCAAGGACAGTACGCCGATTTTTTAAATGGCGGGCGACAATCCATTCTATCGACGGTCGAAATCGGGATCAGGAGGAACAGTGATTCTAACCTGGAGGCTACCCGCTCTGGCCGAAGCTCCGGTTATGTTGCAATTTGAACAGAATACCAAGCTGTACCGCTCCTATAGTTCCCGCGCAACGGCGGACGTGCGGAGCGCTCACTTCTGGTAGCCGTCCTCGATCAGGAAGACTGTTAGCCTCAGCTTCCTTCCTTCGGTGTCGGTTTGCAGTTTTGCCACGAGTCGTTCTTGATATTCAGCCGGTGAAATGCGTCACACCGATGTAGGGCCGGGGATGCCGCCTTATTTATCTGTCCCGAGAGCTAATTTTGTCTCGCGGCCTATCCCCGCCATGACGGCCCGCAGGTTGATGACCGAGGACTCGATGCTGTGGTGCTCGCCCGCAACGAGCGGCTGCGCGGTGCGAATCGCGACCATCCGAATGCGAAACTGTTCAGCACCGCACTTCGGATCTCAACTTCACTGTGGTGCGCGCTTATAAGCGCAGCTGCGGATCCCTAGATTCCGTGATCAAGATCGGCGGGAGGTCTACCATCTGCGCTTATCGTGCGCTTACGCCGGGCCAGCGATCTCAGCGGCGAGCGCTATCACTCTGATTCGATTGGTGGAAAGGGAGGGACTCGAACCCTCGACCCCGGCATTATGGGAGCGGTAGATCGAAAAAATAGTTTGTAATTTCAATCACCTGCCAAGGGGCGTCCGTTGCAACTGGCACCACGAAGCACAACTGAGCACAACCGAGTCCCGCAAAAGTCCCGCGCTGCAGTGCGCACGAGGAGTCTGGTTTTGTAGTGTGCCATCCCAATCGCGGCAAGGTTTTGACGCGAGCGACCCATGACCGAAATCATCGGATCTTAGTCATTGAGGACTTTGCTTCCTCAGTGCATTCTTTCATTCAGGAAGAATGCATATGAACCCTGATGGCGAGCCCGTCAACGCGTGCGGCTCCGCGTTAATTGGATCTTTTGTAAACGCTGCTCAATTCAGCTTTCCTGTTGGGGTTGCATTCAATGCCCGCGCGGCACTGGCCTCATTGTTGTCTTCGGCTCTCCGAAGCTGACTACCAGGATTCAAACAGTGCTAGTTGATGGGCAGCTTCAATGGCGGAATCTTTCCAACATAAAACAATGCACGATGACGCAGAGGCAAAACGTCAACAGGAGCTGAATGACGCGGCTAAGAAAAAATCGCCTTTTTAACAAAGGAGAATCCATTCGATTTAGTGAAAGGCCGTCTCACGATGTTAGCCGCGAAGGTTGGGCCGTGAGTGCTGTGCACGCCGGATAATCTGGTCTGAGCACATTAGGCTGAAAATTGCAGGTCCTTCGTAAGAAAAACCAAAGTAGGGAGGCCGCGTGCTATCCATTTGCGAGGTTCACCGCGCTGCTGTGGGCGCGCGGCCAGAAATGCTCGGGCCGTATGCTGGTGAGCGCGTACTGACGGCCGATCGCCTGTAGCGAGGGAATCAGCTGCAGATTGTCCATATCGCTCCTTAATGGCCTCGCGACCGCAAGCTCCGGTGCGTCCAACTCTTGGTCGTAGCGTACATATGTGAACTTCTGCTCTCCCTGCGCAAATAGCGTAGGTGCTTCCAGGTCGCCGATTATGGGATCAAGCGGATGGCCATAGACGCAGTCGCCCATGATTCGGCACGCAAGGTCCTGCTCGATTGACGTCGTGCTGATGATGGTGGGAATAACGAATCTCAGTTGATCCCAGTAATTAATGCGCTCGGCATTCTTTGGCGGCAACCGTGTGCGAAAGAGCCCAGTACCGACGGAGACTACATGCACAGCATCACGGCCTGTCGGCCAACGCATCCGGTACTGCGGCATTGTCGCCGTCAATACTGCAATCAATGCCGGGTTGGCAAACGGGGTTACACCGCCGTCCACAAAAAGAAAACTGTGCTCACCGACCGCGATTTGCTCGGGCGGAAAGAACGTTGGAGCAGCCGTTGTCGCGCGCAGCAGTTGCCAGAGCGGAAACTTCAAATCGCAGTTCGGTCGGGTCAAATCGTTGAAGGGTGAGTCTGGATGATTGGTGATAATCCATGTGCCGCCGGTGGATGCATTCCGCATAACCATCAGGAGCTTAGTGCGTAGCCGCTTTGACCCAAGCAGCGCAGGACTTTGCCCGGGATCGTCCTCGCTCAATTGCGCGCGGAAAAACTTGCTGATCACATCAGCTCGATACTTGCAACGGAGACGATGGAACCATTTCTCTCGACAGAACATCGCGCCGCTATAGTTCACATAGAGTTTTTCTATCTCACCCGCTGACTTTCCCCAAGACAGAAGTGTAGCGATAATCGCGCCAGTACTGGTGCCCGCGAACATGTCGAATACGTCTGCGAGTACGAGGTCCGGCCGGTTTTGTTCCCGGCGAAACAACTCCTCAATGCGAAGTAATATCTGCAGCGCGAAAATGCCACGAATGCCTCCCCCATCTATCGCTAAGATGCGTTTCACTTTTTTAAGCTCTACGACCGGTGTGTCGAGGTTGCCGGAACTGATTCACTGAGCACCGCTTCCTCTTCAGGACAAACTCCTCGTCCCTCACATGGGGGTGGTTTGCCGGAGAAATTTCAGAGCGGCCCGACTCGCTCAGAGCGGTTCAGGCCCTATTTTCTCCTTCCTTATCCTTTCGGGGCGCATCGCGACCAATCAGCAGGTTGAGAACAAGCACCGACAAAACTCCAATAATCAGGAAACACGCCCACCATAGCCACCAGAGCGGCTGAGATGTTTTGTTGTCTGAAGCAAAGATCGGCCAGTGCGCAGCAATTGCAGTGGCGAAATGCTCGGCCACGCCTGAAGCTACATAAAACGCAAATCCGTACACCGTAACGAACGTGATAATCCGTCGAACTTGGGCATCACCCAGCTCCTTTACCGAATCGCGGATTGTTTTGGTCTGCTTCTCCAGAAGGTTCAACCGACTGGTCAGAGCCCAGCGGCGGTCCAAAGCCTCGGCTACACGTCGGATATCGGAATTAGGCGAGACAGAGACTGTTTCTGCGCGCAAGACGGCGAGTTCCACAGACCACGCCGCAGCGACGGCGACGAGACCTTTTGGTTCCTTCCATATTAGCGTATTCCGACGTACATCGAGCCAGGAAGCGAGCCTCGGTGGCGTTCCCTTCCGAACCTCCCGATTTGCTCCATCCGGAAGGCTGGAAATCAGTTTCTTAAACTGCTTAACGACATTGTTCTCCAGGACTGTCAGTTCTCGGTCGAGATCATTCGCATTACAGAACGCTTTGTGTATCTCCGCCGGGGAGATCTTTGGTGAGGGATGCCAATCATTCAGGACAAAGAGGCCATTCTGCGTGACGATGGCAAATCCAGCATCGAGTTTGACCCGTTCCCAGGAACCTGGCTCGGGGAGGGAGTCGATTCCTCTTTCGTGAATTGTCCTACGGTCGATCAGGGTCGCGATTACCCGCTCCACGACTGGAGCGTCGCTGAGAGAACGAGGCGAAGGGGGCTGAGGATCCCGTGGCCAGTCGGCAATAAGAAGACGCTTTGCGCATTCAGGGATATACTCAGGAGTAAGGTGGAGTAATTGAACGTCCTTGTTTTCCTTCGTTACCATAACGCCTATTAGTGGATTGTATACCGTCCAGATAGCGTCCTTGACATCCTCCCAGCTCAGAAGTGAACCAGGCCCGATGTCCTCGATGGCATTAGGTGCCGCCACTATTGTCATTGTCCTATCGATATACCACGGCTGAGTCCAAGGGTTACTAATGCCCAGATACTGGGCAAGATCAGAGCGGGGATTCTCTGCGGGGCGAGGTCTAGGGGACATTTTCCACGCGTTGCATTCGCGGCGTTCCAATTCGAACCACAAGTCGAGCAGATGCACGCCCTTGCGAGCATCGAGCGTGATCGTTATGTCCCTGCGCACTCTCTCGCATTTCTCGGGTCGGTAGTGCGCAGCTAGCGTAAAGCCTTCCTTGAGTGGCGAATTGACCCGATCGTTGCGATAGAAGACTTTGCCGGCGCCCGCAGGAAAGTCCTCTACAATAAAAATGGCATCGACCAAAAGTCGTCGATTATTAGTCTTCTCCATAGGGAGTGAGAGCTGCACCGTTAATGCATGCGACAGCCAATCGTGATAGGCCTGTTCTTCCTGCTTCAGTGCGGTGTACGCTCGATGCCAAAGATTCCAGTCATTACAGTTCTTGATCGCTATGGGGGAGAGAGTTCGCGCCAGAGATCCGGCGGCGAAATTCAAAGTGTCAGTCCACGCGGTAGCATAGTCCATGATTCTAGGCTGCCCGCCCCCAGGAAAATGCGAATGTGCGAGTGCCGAAGCGAGACTAGGCCACTCGATAAAGGGATCATCGACCATACCCGCCACCTCCCAGCGCTCAATTACAGGGAGCCAGTCATCCATAATTGGGGATAAGTCGCAGTCGGCAATTCGCGCCAATAGGAGTAATAATCCCCAGGTAGAGTCTGGACTGGCGTCCTCGACCACAAGAGTGACCAGTTTGAGGAAGTCCTGAGGATTGAGAGGTTTTTCGGGCCAGAGGGGCCATTTCTCGAAAAACCCTGGTGGAGCTTCATTTACAAGGCGCGTTACGCACCTATAGTCTTCTTTGAGGCCGAAGCGGCGCGCGGAGCCTTTGTTGTCGAGAAGAAGAACGGATGGCGCAAGTATCCCGAACTTGGCTCCGCAACCAATCAGAATGCTCTTGGGGGGCAAGGACTCTGCTTTGAAGTCGTCAGCCGATCGGACTCCGCTAGCCTCGACCTTGATGTCGGCGAGTTCCATGCAGAAATCTTTGAATGTGACCATGCTAGGCGTCTCCCCTCTATTCGTCCGAGATCGCGTCGACTACCAACTTCGCACGTGACGATTCTCTCGGAGCACTTTCGCGATGCAGTCCTGACCTTACAACTGTCATTCCGCCAGGACTGAATGCTGCTATTGACACATAGTCGCAGAGTAGAGGAGGCTATCGCAAAGTAGGGCTAGCGGCACCGGCAAATCGAGGTCACCGTGGAGGACCCCAAAGGTGGGCGACCCAATCTCACCAATCTGATCAGTAGCCATTACCTTGCTGCATTGCCACAGGACCCACCTGGCCGACGCGGACCCACATGCATCTGGATAAACCAGCCGATTCTTCTTAAGGATCGAGTGTATCTCTAAGCCAAATACCATCCCCGCGCAACGCAGCACACGTCATCACACGCCTGTCAACCATGAGCCAGAGTACGACGCAGGAACAGCTTCTCTTCAATTGCGTCCGCGAGACGGTGAGCGAAATCGTTAAGCTTATTGATCCATCGACCGGCAGCGACTTGGATATCAGGGAGTTTAGGCTGCGCTATGATCGCGCTCTTCAGATTCAGGGTAAGGCGGGAGTCGCTAAACATCTAGGTCTCACCCCGGCTGAGCTAGAGCAAGGCTTTGGTCCGGCCCTTCGTCGCGCCTTGGTCTTTGCCGCTGACGACTCACCACATGGCGTGGATCGTACTATCGCCTACCTGCGATTTCTGAACTGGGCTGACACAGTTGCCGACAAACCTGGCATAGCCCTTTCCGTTCCAAATCTTCCGCAGGAAATTCCCGAAATCCTGGCCCAAAAACAGGTGCGGGCACTCGAGCTTGTCCTGCGGGCGCTCGTTACGGAACACTACCAGGACCAAGATAAACTGATCTCGCGGCTTAAGTCTCTGTTCAAGAGTGAAGTCGTTCAACAATGGCTACACGACTCGACTAAAGGCGACATCTTGAGTGGCACGCTCTTCAGCGATCTTGCGAGCATATTCACCCATAAACAGGAATTCCAGAATTATGAGCACATCTATAGTTCGTCACACGTTCTGACGTTTTTGAAGCAGCGACGAGATACAATCAGGTACTTCCTAGAAGATATAAGATTTCTCCGCAATCGCATCGCCCATCATCGACCACTTAAGCCATCACAAATTGAACTGTTGAATACGTACTACGAACAAATTGTACAGCCTGTTCAACTGATCTTTGATCAAGGAAGCACTCGAGTTGATCCGAGCGCTTTACTCGACGCTGATGACAACTCCGTGCACGTGTATTTTTCCGGATTGAAAGCGGATCTAAGCACACTTGACGAGCGAACACTGACTATCAGTCATGGTGTTGAGGAGATCAAAGCGGGTATTGGAGTCATTGGCCGGCGAACCGGGGTGATTTTGGCGGGGGTCGTGATTTCCGGAATAGCTATAACGGCGACGTTTTGGAGGCTCGGCTTTATCGGGCACGATACCAAAGAAATTCGTTCGGTTGTCGAGAAGGAAAGTGGCCAAATCGGAAATATCGCGGACAATGTAACAAAAACGAAACAGGAAATCAGCGGCGACCCTAGGAAGGAACTGGCGAACATGGGAATTCAATGGAGCCTTGATAGCTTTCAATCGTCGACCCGCGGCGGTGATATTCGCGCGCTGGAGCTATTCCTGAAAGGGGGCTTCTCAGCGAATCAGCTTAACGAAGACGGCACAACGTTCGTTCTCACGCAGGCAATCTACGGCAGCGTGCCTAACTTCGCGCAGGTCCTCGATCTGTTCAAAAAGAACGGATTGGACTTTCACGCGGTTGAGACTGGCAATGAGAACCAACTTTATGGACTTCGGCATCCTAATCACACTCTAGAATTTGAGGCGTATGACGCTGCCACGTTCAAGCGGAATGTTTCTGTCGTCCAAGCCCTGCATCAGGCCGGTGCTAACTCGGATAGCATCATTGCCGACTACAAGAGCCATTTGATGGCCGACGTGTACGCACTTAAGGCGGCAATGAGCCGTCCCGGAGGTAACGACGTCGGCGCGTTGCAGGTGAACATGAGGGGTTATGCAGCTAAACTGGATGTGATCCTGACGGCGCTGGGCATACCTGTGGGCGCAGTGATTCCTCCCAGTCCCACATCCGGAAAAACTGCATCTTCGCCTCCAGCCGCACAGACGAACTGAGCTGCAGTCATATGGGTACCCATCGATCTACCGCTACTGGCGACGAGGAATCGGTTGGTCAATTCCCGGCACTCCAAAAACCCTCGTCGGTGCGTTGCGCACTGCGTTGACGCAAATCAGTACAGCGATCGGCGACGACGGCCGCCCCTGGCGCACTTGACTCAGCTGCAAACACGTGGATTCCGTGATCAAGGTCGGCAGTAGGTCTACTCCCTGCGCTTGCGCTTACAGCCGGCCAGTCAATCCGGCAGCGACCGCTATCGCTCTGATTTGATTAGTGTAAAAATCTCCCGCACGACCGCCGTGTGGCTGGACGAGGGCGCCGCAAAAATGCCGACTCCTGTATATCGCGCAGCGGTGCACGGTTACTTGTTCAGGCGTGCCGCCACAATGGCATTGTAGGTCTCCTGCGGCATATTTCGGATGGCCTGTATCATCAGTGCGTTCTCCTTGGCGTAGCTCTTCATCGCGCCCAACCCTTCACTCGTTGTTCCATCATCGTATTGCGTAGGTTCTCGTCGGACACTCTCGTTCTGTACGCTGTAGGCCTGTGAGGCGAGATCAATCGCTCGGCGCGCCTCGACAAGCGTGATGGAATCAAATTCTAACGGCGGGTCATCGGAACCAATTTCCACGGTTTCATCTAGAAACTGGCGATAGAGCGGACCGAGATTGTTGCGGCCCGGCCATGCGTGCTTTAGGTGGTAGTCGATATCGCTCGACGTCAGCGCAGTCATCGATCCATCGGCATTAGGCTGCAAAATCGGCTGAAAAACGGTGACGCTGGATTTCATGAGGCCAGACATGATGGGATGGGTAACCTTCTTTCTGGACCGGAAATCGCTCACAGCAAGCATGCCAGGGTGCTGACGGGCAAGAGTCAGTCTGCGTGGATAAGGGTAACCGCACCGGCTCGCGCACATGAAGTCCCAGGACGCATTCAGCAACAGAATATTGTTGATCCGCAGCGTAAAAACAGAGGGTTTGATCTGAAAGAGCCGCGACTCCGGTCCCCAGGTATTGAGTCCTCTCTGATGATCCGCCAAGGGATAGACGGCGACCATGCGGTCTTTGGCGCCGAGCCGCGAGTTGATCGTGAAGTTGGGCTGATACGGATTCTGCTGAAGGTATCTGTATCCGAGCCACAAGCCGATGCGGACCTTGTCTAGCCAATCCAATAGAACGACGTAGTTGTCGGGGGAAACGGCTTCTTTTCTGCACAGCGTTTCGATAACTGTCTTGGCGTGTTCCTCGAACGCGGAGAATCCCTCATTGCATCGTGTGCATGCAGGGAAGACCAAAGAATCGAAGGAGAATTCGAAGATCTTTCCGTCGGACCAGCGGTAGCCGTGTCGGACAACGCGGTTGGGATCCCCCGTCATTGCCAGGAGCCACCGTGGGAGAGGATGCTCCTTGTTCTTGTCCTCGGGGCGCTCCCCGCAGAAAATGCAGATCCGTTGCACTGCCACGCTCTTAGTTGCTCAGGCCTGAATTCGCCAGATCTTAAACCGTCGCTATCCCAGGGCTACACAAAGTGCAGCCATCTCATCAAGAATTTAACTGCGTTTGGTCCGCGCTTATAAGCGCAGCAGCGCAGCTGCGAACACGTGGATTCCGTGATCGAGATCGGCAGAAGGTCTACCTTCTGCGCTTACAGTGCGCTTACAGCGAGCCAGTCAATCTCGGCGGCGATCGCCATCACTCTGATTTGATTAGTGGAAAGGGAGGGACTCGAACCCTCGACCCCGGCATTATGAGTGCCGTGCTCTAACCAGCTGAGCTACCTTTCCACGGTGAGGCGGGATTCTCTGGGCGTGTCGACAAGAGTGTCAAGAACGCGGGCTTAGGACTGCCATCATCACACGTTGAATCGGGAATTACAGTACTAAGTCCTTGAAGCGATTCAGCTCCAAGATCCAGAAAGTGCCTCGATACCCGCGGAACTACCAACTTTTTTCTCGGATGTCGCTGAACAATGTGCCCATGCTACCTGCAGCTCGACGCTCTGATAAGCCCGCGGAGGTTATAGGCCCGGCAAGGTCGCGCCGGTAGTAGCGCGCGTCGCAGCCTCGGTGCTGCCCAGGTTTGCCGCTATTCCGGGTGACCCGGTCGAAATTGCTGCGCCAGGCACTCCCGGGCACGTCGCGATGGACCTCCCATGTCTGCGGAGTAATTCTCCTCAGCGCCGCGCGACTAGATCATCCTGGGCACGGAGCTTGAGCAACGCTGCCTGCAGCTGTCGTTTGAGATCCTGGACCTCTGCCTGAGTGGCGAACTTCTTCTGCTGCAGCTTCAGTCCACGAATTTCTGCAGCCTGCGCAGCGATCTTTTGCTCATCGTGTTGCGCTTGGTTCAACAGCATCGGCGCGAGTTCGTCATAGCGCACCCCGTCGATCCGGCCCGCCGTTGCATCGCGAACCACCAGCTCCGGGTACACCTGAGCCACTTCCTCGGCGATGAGCCCATACTGGATCGGCTTTTCACCCGAAGCGTCTGCCTTCTTGTAGCGGAACTTGACCGGCCGCAGCTCAAGCAACCGCTCGCTCGCGCTAGCCATCGGTTGGACGTCTTCCTTGTACCGTATTGAGGATGACACCGTACCCAGCTGTCCACTCGAATCGATGACCACAGCGGTGCCCGCGCTTGCGGTCTTAACTCCGTAGATGCCCGCGACGTAAGCGGCTGCCTGGGTCGAGGTCGTGCCGGTGATCGTACCGATGCGGATCACCCCGCTCTCTGCCTTCACACCGGGACTGCCGATGTCGATGTTGTTGCTGCCGGTCGTAAGGTTGTAGCCCGCGTGATACCCCTCGGCAATGTTGTTGCTGCCGGTCGTGTTGGACGCGAGGGCGTGCACGCCCGATGCGGTGTTCTCAGTGCCGCTCGTGTTCGCATACAGTGCCTCGTACCCAGAGGCGGTATTGCTGACGCCGTTGTTGCTATACAGCGCGCCGTACCCTGAGGCGGTGTTGTAGTCAGCGGTTGTATTGGAATAGAGCGCCTCATACCCCGAGGCTGTGTTGTCGTCGCCCGCGGTATTGGCGTAAAGCGCCTCGTAGCCCGAGGCGGTGTTGCTGTTAGCGTTATTGCTAATGAGCGCGCCGTAGCCCGTAGCCGTGTTGTAGTTAGCGTTGACGTTCCCGCCCAGCGCCTGATGGCCTATTGCCGTGTTGTACGATCCGCCGATGTTTTGGCCTAGAACCCCCTCGCCGAACGCCGAATTGAAATTGCCAGTTGTATTGGTTGAAAGCGCCGCGAATCCGGCGGCCGTATTGCCTGCGCCGCAAGTAGAGCCGGAGGGAGGGCAGCTCCCATCTGGTTCCTCATTGATGTATTCCCATTCAAATGCCTGATCGCCAACTACCGTATTCGCATTTGAATCCCATTCCACGGAGGAACTGTTCCACGGGGGGCTGGTTTGGGCCTGCGCCCGAATGCAAAACCCCCACACGATAATGATCGCAACTGAGACGAAGCGTCGCATGATTGGATTCTCCTGCAGGATTATTGATCCAGAAAGGCTTAGAAGCCTTATTTAACCTGAGGTTACGCGCGCACAGAATTGCACGAAAGCTCTTTGAATGGCGCATCGCACCAATGAAAAGGCTGTCCCGTGAACAGGCGGCCTCGTTTTCGCGACCGCCAGCTCAGGTAACCGCCTGTACGAGGATTAAGAGAGGCGCCGCCGTGTCGCTCATGGGGGCGTCTCCTCACCAAGAAACACGTCATCTTCGATCGCGCCCGCCACACCGCCGATTATCTCGTAGGCGCTCCTGAGTGCCCACCAGCCCTTCCTTGCAATATGCGGATTCACACGTTGAATCGGGACTTACAGTACTAAGTCCTTGAAGCGATTCAGCTCCAAGATTCAGAAAGCGCCGCGACACCCGCCGAACTGGCCAGTTTTTTCTCGGATGTCCTGGCCAATGTGCCCATGCTGCCTGCAGCTGCGACGCTCTGATAAGCCTGCGGAGGTTATAGGCTCGGCAAGGGCGCGCCGTAGTAGCGCACGTCGCAGCCTCGGTGCTGCCCAGGTTTGCTGCTATTCCGGGTGACCCGGTCGAAATTGCTGCGTCAGGCGCTCCCGGGCACGCCGCGATGGACCTCCCATGTCTGCGGAGTAATTCTCCTTAGCGCCGCGCGACTAGGTCATCCTGGGCACGGAGCTTGAGCAACGCTGTCTGCAGCTGTTGCTTGAGATCCTGCATCTCTGCCCGCGTGGCGAACTGATTTTGTCGATGTTTGAGGGCACGGATTTCCGCATCTTGAGCTGCAATGCGCTCATTCTGCGCCGCACTCGTTTCGACCTGCTCCGCGATCCTCCGCCGCTGCTTTTGCACCTCATTCAGTAGCATCGGCGCAAGCTCCTCATAGCGCACCCCGTCAATCCGGCCTGTCGTTGCATCGCGCACCACGAGCTCCGGGTATACCTCAGCCACTTCCTCGGCGATGAGCCCGTACTGGATCGGCTTCTCCCCTGAGGCGTCAGCCTTCTTGTAGCGGAACTTGACTGGCCGCAGCTTCAATAGGCGCTCGCTCGTGTCAGCCATCGGTTGAACGTCTTCCTTGTACCGAATTGAAGATGACACCGTACCCAGCTGTCCGCTCGAATCGATGAAGACCGCCGTACCGGCGGTTGCGGTCTTGACGCCGTAGATGCCAGCGACGTAGGTCGCTGACTGGGTGGACGTCGTGCCGGTAATCGTGCCGATGCGGATCACCCCGCTTTCTGCCTTGACACCGGGACTGCCGATATCGATGTTGTTGCTGCCCGTCGTGAGGTTGAAGCCGCCGTGATACCCCTCGGCAATGTTGTTGCTGCCGGTCGTGTTGGAAGCGAGCGCGTGCACCCCGGAGGCGGTGTTTTCGATGCCGCTCGTGTTCGCATACAGTGCTTCGTACCCGGAGGCGGTGTTGCTGACGCCGTTGTTGCTATAGAGCGCGCCGTACCCTGAGGCAGTATTGTAGTCGGCAGTAGAATTGGAATAGAGCGCATTGGCCCCGGTCGCGGTGTTCGAGTTGGCAGTGGTATTGTTATAGAGTGCCGCGTAGCCGGACCCGGTATTGTTGATGCCGGTCGTGTTGTTATACAACGTCGCGTACCCGGAAGCCGTGTTGTCGCCGCCCGTCGTATTGTCATAGAGCGCGTAGGTCCCAGAAGCGGTGTTGTCGTTACCAGTCGTATTTTGATAGAGCGCTTCGACGCCCTCGGCGGCGTTGTTGACGCCGGTCATGTTGTAGTAGAGCGCGGCATACCCGGAGGCAGTGTTATCGCTGCCGGTCGTATTGTTATAGAGCGCCGCGTACCCTGAGGCGGTATTGTCGTCTCCGGGCGTCGTTGTATTGCTATAGAGCGAGTACATCCCGAAGGCGGTGTTGTAGGAGCCGGTGGTGTTGGAACCGAGCGCAGACCAACCGGAGGCGGTGTTGTAGGAGCCGCTCGTATTGTTGTACAACGCCGCGTACCCAGAGGCTGTGTTGTCGTTGCCGTTCGTCGTATTGTTAAAGAGTGCTGCGTACCCGGAGGCGGTATTCTCAACGCCGCTGTTCGTGGCGGTCGGCCCGCCAAGCGCAGCGCTCCCCATGCCTGTGTTGTGGCTCGCGTCGCTCGTGTCGTTGGAGGTCGGCACTTGTGCGTGAGCCGGCCCCGCAATGGCGAGAGCACCGGTCAAGACCAAAGACAATCGATAGAGAGTGCTCATGGTGAATCCCCCTCATGCAAATGTGCGTTATATTTTTGACATAATCGCGCCACTTATACTTCACTGTTGGCCCGATAGCTTCTGCTACAACTATTGGTCAAATCTGTGGGTTATTGGCGGATTGCAATTTACGCCGTTGCGAGCCCGAGTCAACCGCGCTTCAGGGAGGCGTCCTGCAATTTTCTTCGCAAGATCTTGAGCGCTCAACTAACGACGCGTCCATTTGTTGTTGCAGAGCAGCGAGCAGTGCGGAATCGGCGGTTGCCGCAGTTCTCTACCCTGCTTCCGTTTTTTGTGACTCTGCTTAGCGCTCGGCAACGAGGGCAGCCTTAGGCTGGAGCTTCTGTAGCGCTGCGGGCATCACAGCCATCTGTTGCTGCGTGCGAAGTTGCTGCGCCTTAAGCTTACGGATTTCCGCACCCAGGGCGGCAAGTTCGGTAATCTGCGCTGCATTGACGCTCGCCTGAGCCGCAATCTTCTTTTGCTGCTGCTGCACTTCATTAAGCAGCATCGGCGCAGATTCGTCATAGCGCACCCCGTCAATCCGGCCCGTCGTTGCATCGCGGACCACCAGCTCCGGGTACACCTCAGCCACTTCCCCGGCAATGAGCCCGTACTGGATCGGCTTCGCACCCAAGGCGTCTGCCTTCTTGTAGCGGAATTTGACCGGCTGCAGGTCGTTGATAGTTTAATGGAAAGGGAGGGACTCGAACCCTTGACCCCGGCATTATGAGTGCATACCCGCCGAGGCCCGAAACTCACCAGAGGTCTCCAATTGTCGCGGAATCAACGACTCGCATGCATGCGTTCGAGACGCTAGCGACGTAAGCGGTAACTACGAGGCGTGATTGATTAGACTGGGAATTCGCGGATGTCGGAGCGCAGAGGGTTGGCTGCGAAGTGTTGTTTCCACAAGCGCGGCGTGAGTTCGGCGACGCGGCTGGCGGG
>Ga0302326_10004280_pt1 | contig 33120 bp, 33 predicted proteins | sample Palsa_T0_3_FD_202264 | JGI IMG/M metagenome (GOLD analysis project Ga0302326, IMG submission 202264) | Peat permafrost microbial communities from Stordalen Mire near Abisko, Sweden - Palsa_T0_3 | ecosystem: Environmental > Terrestrial > Soil > Palsa > Peat permafrost | place: Sweden: Abisko...
GTGGCGCGTCGAGGAAGTCCAGCGCGTTGCGCGACGGTGGGGTATCGACGACGACCAGGTCCCAGCGGTCTTCGCCCAGCAACTGGCCGAGCTTCTCCATCGCCATGTACTCCTGCGTGCCGGCCAGCGAGGTGGCGACGGTTTGGTAGAACTGGTTGTCCAGAATCGCCTGTGCGCGATCGGGACCGGAGTACTGGATCACCATCTCGTCAAACGTGCGGCGCATATCGAGCATCATCGCGTAGAGCTGACCGGGCACCTCAGGGGCGAGCGGCACGCGCTGCGGGGTGTTACCGAGGTCGGTGATTCCCAGCGCCTGCGCCAGCCGCTTGGCCGGGTCAATCGTCAGAACAACCACGGTGCGGCCGTACTCTGCCGCGCGCAGCGCCATGGCCGCAGCGGTGGTGGTCTTACCGACCCCGCCCGCGCCGCAGCACACCACGACACGGTTGGTGGTGTCAGCCAGCATGCCGGCAATGTCCAGCGTCGGCGGCGTGGCACTCATCGGACCCCCTGCTGTGCAAGGGATTCCGACAGTTCGTAGAGGCTGCCAAGGTCAACACCGTCGGCAATGGTCGGCAGTTCCAGTCGCGGCACTTTCAGCTCGTCGAGCTGCTCGGCGGTCGCCGCTCGCGCGGTGATCCGGGTGGCGTGCTGAATGGTCTCGGTGAGCAAGCCCGCGAATTCCTCGTCGCTCAGCTTGATCCCGGCGACACCCAGGCCGGCCCGCACCGCGTCGGCGTCGACGTCACCCTCGGCGGCTTTGGCTAGGTCGTCGGGCTGCAGGTAGGCCGCGATGTTTTGGTTGACGATGACTGAGCCGATCGGCAGACCCAGCTCTTCTAACTCGTCGATCGCTTCTTTGGTCTCCTGCATCGGCAGCGCCTCCAGCAGAGTGACCAGGTGGATGGCCGTCTGATCCGAATGCAGGATCTTCACCACGCCTTCGGCCTGCGAGTGCACCGGGCCGCCCTTGGCGAGGTCGGAGACCGCGCGGGTCACGTCCAGGAAGCGGGCGATGCGCCCGGTCGGCGGCGAGTCGACGACGATTGCGTCGTAGATGGGGGTCTTGGATCCTTTGTTCATCCGGATCACGGACTCCTTGATCTTGCCGGTGAGCAAGACGTCGCGCAGGCCTGGTGCGATCGTCGTCGCGAACTCGATGGCCCCGATCCGGCGCATCGCCCGGCCGGCAATGCCGAGGTTGTAGAACATGTCGAGGTATTCCAGGAAGGCCGCCTCGATGTCGATTGCCAGCGCGTTCACCTGACCGCCGCCCTCGGCGGTGGCGATCTTGAGCTCCTTGTAAGGTAGCGGCGGCACATCGAAGAGCTGTGCAATCCCTTGGCGCCCTTCGACTTCGACGAGTAAGACCTTGCGCCCACCGGACGCGAGAGTCAGCGCGAGCGCGGCGGCGACCGTCGACTTGCCGGTACCGCCCTTGCCGGTCACGAAATGCAGACGGGCCTTCGACAATCGCGATGGCCAGCCGACGGCGCTGCCGCCGCTCGATGAGGTCCCCACCCCTGCATGCTAACCAGAAGGCCGGACGGGCCTGCCGATAAGCTCAGGATATGACCCAACCCGCCACATGGGAGTACGCCACAGTCCCGCTGTTGACCCACGCCACCAAGCAGATCCTCGACCAGTGGGGCGCCGACGGGTGGGAGCTGGTTTCCGTGCTTCCCGGCCCGACCGGCGAGCAGCACGTCGCCTATCTGAAACGCCCCAAGTGAGCGCATCGGCCCGGCTGGCCGAGCTGGAAATCGAACTCCCCGCAGTGGCCAAACCGCTGGCCTCCTACGTCCCGGCGGTGCGCAGCGGCAACCTGGTGTACACGTCGGGACAGTTGCCGACGCAGGCCGGCACGCTGGCTCGGGCCGGCAAGGTGGGCGCGGCTGTCACGCCCGAGGAGGCCAAGGCGCTCGCCAGGATCTGTGCGCTCAACGCCCTGGCTGCTATCGATTCGGTCTCGGGTATCGACACGATCACCCGAGTGGTGAAGGTGGTCGGCTTCGTGGCGTCCGCAGCTGGATTCAACGGGCAGCCGGATGTGGTCAACGGTGCGTCAGATCTGCTCTCCGAAGTGTTCGGTGATCGCGGCCTACATGCCCGCTCGGCAGTCGGCGTATCGGAGTTGCCGTTGGACTCCCCGGTCGAGGTCGAGCTGGTGGTGGAGGTCGGGTAACGGCCGTGACGGACACCTCTGAGTCTCCTGGATCCCTGACGCATCCCGCTTACGGCCAGTTGCGCCCGGTCACCGACACCGCGTCAGTACTACTGGCGAACAACCCTGGCCTGATGACGTTGGACGGCACGAACACCTGGGTGCTGCGTGGTCCGCGCAGCGACGAGGTGGTGGTGGTCGATCCCGGACCCGACGACGACGAGCACATCGCAACGCTCGCCGGTGTGGGCCGCATCGCGCTGGTGCTGATCAGCCACCGCCACGGCGATCACACCGATGGCATCGACAAGCTGGTGGACTTGACCGGCGCACCGGTCCGGTCGGCGGGCAGCGGATTCTTGCGTGGCATGTCCGGCGAGCTCTCCGACGGCGAGGTGATCGACGCCGCGGGCCTGCGGATAACGGTGTTGGCGACGCCCGGCCACACCGCCGATTCGCTGTCTTTCGTCCTCGACGATGCGGTGCTTACCGCCGATACCGTGTTGGGCCGGGGAACGACGGTCATCGACAACGAAGACGGGAGCCTGGCCGATTACCTCGAGTCGCTGCAGCGGCTACGCGGGCTTGGCCGGCTAACCGTGCTACCCGGCCACGGACCAGAGCTCGCCGATGTGGAGATGGTGGCGTCGGGATACCTGGCACATCGGGAGCAGCGGCTGGAGCAGGTGCGCTCGGCGCTGCGCACGCTCGGCGACGATGTGACTGCACGCCAAGTCGTCGAACACGTCTACGTCGACGTCGATGAAGAACTGTGGGCCGCCGCCGATTGGTCGGTGCAGGCCCAGCTGGACTACCTACGTCGCTGAGAAACGCTTACCTCGCTCGGCGGGCCAGCCGTTCGGAGTCGGAGATCAGCACGCTCTTGCCCTCCAAGCGAATCCAGCCGCGGTGAGCGAAGTCGGCCAGCGCCTTGTTCACGGTCTCACGCGAGGCGCCAACAAGTTGAGCGATCTCTTCCTGCGTCAGGTCGTGGGTCACTCGCATCGCGCCGCCTTCTTGGGTGCCGAACCGCTGAGCGAGCTGCAAGAGCTGCTTGGCCACCCGGCCGGGCACGTCGGTGAAGATAAGGTCGGCAAGGTTGTTGTTGGTGCGACGCAGCCGGCGCGCCAGCACTCGCAGTAGCTGCTCGGCAATCTCGGGGCGGTCAGCGATCCAGGCCCGCAGCGCATCGCGATCCATCGACACTGCCCGAACCTCGGTGATGGTGGTCGCGCTGGAGGTTCGCGGCCCGGGATCGAAGATCGACAACTCACCGAACATGTCGGACGGACCCATGATGGTCAGCAGATTCTCTCTGCCGTCCGGCGAACGGCGGCCGATCTTGACCTTGCCGGAAATGATGATGTAGAGCCGATCACCCGGCTCGCCCTCCGCGAAAACCGTATGCCCGCGCGGGAAGTCAACAGGCTGCAATTGCTTGGTCAGCGCGGCGACGGCGGTCGGTTCCACACCCTGGAAGATTCCGGCCCTCGCCAGGATCTCGTCCACGTTGCCCCTTCAGCTATTCACAAAACTCTGGTCGTCGGTTGCCCGGCCGCCCCCGCAACCGGGGAACCTCCTCTAACCACCTGCCCGCGGGCGGGTGCGCCAGCCTCTAGGAGCCTGGCGAGACGATTCTAGGAGATAAGCCATCGACTCGACGTGCCAACGCTACACACGATTGGCATGCTCACGCGGCCCAAATTGCCGATTCGGTCGCGAATCCTGGCGTCGCCGTTTCACCAAGCCGGGTTCGACGGGGGCGGCGGAAATGAATGAGGCCGTCAGCAACCGGTCCGTGGCGGGCTCCGCGCGGCTGGGTAAATAGGCCCACTCGTCGGTAATGCGCCCAATGCGGCGGTGCCGGCAGTCCGGTGCCTCGGGCATTCCGTCCCGCGCCAACGTGCGCACATCTACCGGCTCAGCCTGCTTGGGAAAGTCCGCGACGTCGCTCGCCGTGAGCGCGTCGTCTTCCAAGCCTGCTTCCAGCCGTTCGAGGCCGATGGTTGCCAGCATCAGCAACCCCGGGATGAATGCAACGAGCAACCAAGACACAAGCAGCCAGTAAACACGGCTAAGGTCTCAGCGGGATCACGAATCAGTACTCTGTCGGGGTGACAATGGGCAAACCTTCTCGCGCCGCCGCCCGAGTCTCCGCCGGAGCCGGTGCAGCGGACGCCCGCCGTTGGTCTACGGAAACCCGGTTAGGTTTGGTGCGCCGAGCTCGCCGGATGAATCGTAAACTGGCACAAGCGTTTCCGCATGTCTACTGCGAGCTGGATTTCACCTCACCGTTGGAGTTGGCGGTGGCTACGATCCTGTCGGCGCAGAGCACGGACAAGCGGGTCAATCTCACCACCCCGGCGGTGTTCGCCCGTTATCGCACCGCATTGGATTACGCACAGGCTGACCGCGAAGAACTCGAAACGCTCATTCACCCCACCGGATTCTTTCGCAATAAAGCCGGATCGCTGATCGGGCTCGGTCAAGCCTTATTGGAGCGTTTCGGCGGCGAGGTGCCATCGACCATCGAAGAGCTCGTGACGCTGCCCGGGGTGGGACGCAAGACCGCCAACGTCATCCTCGGCAACGCGTTCGATGTCCCCGGCATCACCGTTGACACCCATTTCGGCCGATTGGTTCGGCGGTGGCACTGGACGGCCGAGGAGGACCCGGTCAAAGTCGAACACGCCGTCGGTGAGCTCATCGAGCGCAACGAGTGGACATTGCTCAGTCACCGGGTCATTTTCCACGGCCGCCGGGTGTGTCATGCCCGCAAACCGGCTTGCGGCGTATGCGTGCTGGCCAAGGACTGCCCTTCCTTCGGAACCGGACCCACCGAGCCGTTGATCGCCGCCGCGTTGGTGCAGGGTCCGGAGACCGAACACCTCCTGGCGATTGCCGGCCTGTAGCCGCGGGGCCCGATTGACCACCTTCCCTGGAACCGCCCGTTGGACCGTCGCGATCCTGGCGGTGGTCGCGGCGCTGATCGCCGCACTGCTGATCGAGCTGCGCGATGCGTCGCATTCGTCAGATGCCCCGCCGAACGGTCCTGCCCGCGAACGCCGTGATTCCGACACCACGGCGGCGCTGGCCGGACCACGTCAACGCGCCGCCCTGGCCCCGTGTCCGCGTGCGCATGGTCAGCCCGGGCCGGCGGCGTTGCGTGGCGTGGCGACCGAATGCGCCGCCGACGGCTCGGTCGTCGACGTCGGGCCGGCGCTGGCGGGACACCGGGTGGTGCTCAACCTGTGGGCGTACTGGTGTGCGCCGTGCGCGACCGAACTGCCCGCGATGGCGGAGTATCAGCGACGGGTTGGATCCGACGTGATTGTGGTGACGGTGCACCAGGACGAGAACGAGACGGCCGCCTTATTGCGGTTGGCGGAGCTCGGTGTTCGGCTGCCCACCCTGCAAGACGGCAGCCGTCGGATAGCCGCGGCGTTGCGGGTGCCCAATGTGATGCCCGCGACGGTCGTGCTGGACTCGGACGGTAGCGTTGCCCAGACGCTGCCACGCGCTTTCGTCACTGCGGACGAGATCACGGCTGCGGTCGGAGCTCAGCCACGATGACGCTGCGCGACCTACGCGCGCCGTATGGCGGCGCGGCGGTTGAACGGACGAAGGAGGCGCCGGTGGGCACAGGCGGCGCTGCTGGACGACTCGGTGCCGACCTCAACCATTCGGACGGGACGGCCGTGTTGAGACCCGAGCTCGGTCCGCCCTGGTTGAAACCATTGGTCGACAACGTTGCTCAGCTGCCCGACGCCTTCCGGCGGCATCTGTCGGACGATGTGCTGGCGACGCTGACCTCGGTCAAGGCGACGGCCGCCAAAACCAAAGACGGTCGCGACGCGGCAGTGTTGGTGCTGTTTTCCGGTCCGCCGGCGGACCCGGCCGGCGGCGCGGCACCCGACTCCCTTCCTGACGACGCCGATCTGCTGCTCCTGATGCGAGCCTCGACCCTGCGCCACCATGCCGGCCAAGCCGCTTTCCCCGGCGGCGCATCCGATCCCGGCGACGACGGCCCGGTAGCCACCGCCATGCGAGAAGCCCGCGAGGAGACCGGTATCGACACCACCAGACTCCATCCATTGGCCACGATGGAGCGAACGTTCATCGCGCCGTCGGGTTTTCACGTCGTCCCCGTGTTGGCGTACTCGCCGGACCCGGGACCGGTGGCCGTCGTGGATCAGGCCGAGACAGCATTGGTGGCCCGGGTCCCGGTTCGGGCTTTCGTCAACCCCGCCAACCGGCTGATGGTGTACCGCCGAACCCTCAGCCGCCGCTACGCTGGGCCGGCGTTTCTGCTGAACGAGATGCTGGTCTGGGGTTTCACCGGTCAGGTGATTTCGGCAATGCTGGATGTCGCTGGTTGGGCAAAGCCCTGGGATGCCAGTGATGTTCGCGAGCTGGACGAGGCGATGGCCCTGGCCGACGACGAGGATGATGCCCGATGAGCTCCTCACAGTGGTTGGACATCGCCGTACTGGCGGTCGCCTTCATCGCGGCGATCTCCGGGTGGCGTTCGGGCGCGCTCGGCTCGCTGCTGTCGTTTGTCGGTGTGTTGCTGGGCGCGATCGCCGGTGTCTTGCTGGCCCCGCACCTCGTCGCGCATGTCGCCGCACCGCGGGCCAAGCTGTTCGCCGCACTGTTCTTGATTCTGGCGCTGGTCGTCATCGGCGAAGTCGCCGGCGTGGTGCTGGGCCGCGCGGTCCGCGGTGCGATCCACAGCAACTCGGTCCGATTCTTCGACTCGCTGGTCGGGGTGGCGGTGCAGTTGGTGGTGGTGCTGGTGGCGGCGTGGCTACTGGCGACTCCGCTGACGTCCTCGGCGGGTCAGCCCAATTTGGCTGCCGCAGTCCGCGGTTCGCGGGTACTGGCCCAGGTCAACGATTATGCGCCGAAATGGCTGAAGACGGTGCCCAAGCGGCTGTCGGCGCTGCTGGACACCTCGGGTCTGCCTCAGGTGCTGGAGCCGTTCAGCCGCACCCCGGTCGCCGCGGTTGCCGCCCCGGACTCCGCGCTGGCCGACAACCCGGTGGTCGCCAACACCCAGCCGAGCGTGGTCAAGGTCCGCGCGATCGCGCCTAGCTGCCAGAAAGTGTTGGAGGGCAGCGGGTTTGTGCTGTCGCCGAACCGCGTCATGACCAACGCGCACGTGGTGGCCGGCGCGAACAGTGTCACCGTTGAAGCCAGCGGTAATCCGTACGACGCGACCGTGATTTCCTACGACCCGACGGTCGACGTCGCCATCCTCTCGGTACCCAACCTGCCGGCGGGGCCGCTGGCCTTCGCCAACAATCCTGCGACACCGGGTGCCGAAGGCATCGTGATGGGCTATCCCGGCGGCGGCAACTTCGTTGCAACGCCGGCCAGAATCCGCGAACTCATCACGCTCAACGGACCCGACATCTATCGGAGCGCGACGATCAACCGTGAGGTTTACACGGTCAGGGCCAATGTGGAACAGGGCAACTCAGGTGGGCCACTGATCGACCTCAATGGTGAGGTGCTCGGTGTGGTGTTTGGTGCGGCGGTCGACGACAGCGACACCGGATTCGTGCTGACAGCCAAGGAGGTCGCGGCTCAGCTGGCGCATATCGGTGACACGGCTCCGGTGGCCACCGGCGCGTGTGTCAGTTGAGTGGTGATCTGTACACCCGATCAAGGAACCTCGACAGGTGGCCGTTTACTTCGTCCGGCTTCTCTTCGTGACTGAAATGTCCTGCCCCGGAGATTGATACGTAGCGACCATGCGGCGCGTAGCGCTGCGTTCGTTCGACGGGATCAGCCAGAACGTAAGGATCTGCGTCACCGTGGATGTGTAGCATCGGGATCCCGAACGGCCGACTCATCGACCTCATGAAGCGTCGACCATCGTCGCGCAGTTGGCTGCGCACCGCCCAACGCTGGTATTCCAGTGCGGAGTGCGCCGCTGATCTAATCTGGATCGCTTGTCGCAGGTAGCCGATCGAATCGGAAAAGTCCTCGGATGCAACCCATTTAGCACTGCCGCGGCTACGTACCAGGTGTTCGATCTCGCTGCCGTCGTGCCGGGTCAGCGCGCGTTCCGGCCAAATCGGCACCTGGTAGCGCAGCAGCGAGGGCAGCAACGCACGGCGTTGGTCGCGGCGGGTCAGCACCGAGCGGCGCAGCGCCGCCGGGTGCGGCGAGCTGATCACTGCGATGGCGCGCACCAGGCGTGGGTGCAGCACTGATGTTGCCCAGCAGACCATTCCGCCGTCGGCGTGCCCGACCAGAGTGGCAGACGTGTGCCCCAGCGCACGGATCAACCCTGCGGTGTCCCCGGCGAGCGTCCAGCCGTCATAGCCCCGCGGCGGCTTGTCGCTGCCGCCGTAGCCGCGCAAATCCACCGCCACCACGCGAGCTCCGGCCAGGCCGCGAAGCTGGTGACGCCATGACCACCAGAACGAGCCGAAGCCGTGCAACATGATCACCAGCGGCTGCGCTGTCGACGGAGTGGCCGCGACCCGGTCGGCGGGAATCGCTTCGACGACGTGGAACCGGATGCCGTTGGCGTGCACGTCCAGATGGCGCCACGGACCGTCGATGCGGGTGACCGACGGATCTGGCGGCGCCATCTACCAACCCGAGGGGTCTGCGGGTGTCCCGCCCTGCGCCGACTCGATCGCCGGTGCTGAGGACCTGTCGTATCCAGGTGTGAAAGCCGACCGCGTCTCCTTGACCGATTCGATGGTCTGGCGCGGTCCGCGGATGCGCCGGACCTTCAGGTAGCCGAACAGGGCAAGCGCAAGGGTGACCACCAGCATGATCCCGAACACGATCAGGAAGGCCGCCCAGCGCCACAGCCAGGTGTCGAGCAGTTCGGCCAGGAAGAAGAAGAAAAAGAAGGTCGAGTAGAACAGCACCACCAGTGCAGAGATGAAGAAAACGCTACCGGTCAACCCCTTCTTGACGTCGCGGGTGATCTCCGCCCGAGCCAGTTCGACCTCCGCGCGCACCAGCGTCGACATCTGCGCGGTGGCATCTTTGACCAGTGCGCCGATCGACGGATCGACGGGCCGCGCGTGCGGGTCGGTCAACGGAATCGTGGTAAGCGTGCGGGGAACCCCATCGTTGCGGTCGGCGTGCGTTCTATCTGACTTGCTCACAGATGGTCCTCCCGGTGTCACTGCCCGGCTCGCATCGTCACCGGTCGTCGCGGTTCATGTTGCCATGCAGCCCGGTGCCGGACGAGGACAGCACCGGGTGGGGATCGACGCCGATGAGCGCTGATCACGCTAGACTGGCGCCGCCCTTGGGGCGCGCGCCCGAATCCGTCGACGGGAGTATCGCTTTGCAGACCAGGTTCCGCGGGCTGCTGAGGGTCACGGCGGTTGTGGTCACGGCGGTCGCGGCGAGCCTGGCCGGTCTGAACGGCGCGCCCGCAGGAGCCGACGATCGAGTCCCGATGGGCGGTGGAGCGGGCATCGTCGTCAACGGCGACACCCTGTGCACGCTGACCACCATCGGCACCGATCCCAAAGGCGAAATCATCGGTTTCACCTCGGCGCATTGCGGCGGCCTCGGCGCCCAGGTCGCCGCCGAGGCCGCCAAAGACCGCGGAATCGTCGGAACCATGGTGTCCGGCAACGACGCCCTGGACTACGCGGTGATCCAGTTCGATCCCGCCAAGGTGGCACCGGTTGCCAACTTCGGCGGCTTCGTGATCAACGGCATCGGGCCGGATCCGGCCTTCGGCCAGGTTGCGTGCAAACAGGGCCGCACTACCGGCAACTCGTGCGGCGTCACGTGGGGCCCGGGTCAAGACCCGGGCACCATCGTCATGCAGGTATGCGGGCTACCGGGCGACTCGGGTGGCCCGGTCACCGTCAACGATCAATTGGTCGGGATGATCCACGGCGCCTTCAGCGACAGCCTGCCAGCGTGCGTCACCAAGTACATCCCACTGCACACTCCGGCGGTGGTGCAGTCGATGAACGCAATATTGGCTGACCTGCAACGCAAGAACCGCCCCGGCGCGGGGTTCGTTCCAGTGCCGGCGTGAAACTATTTACTGGCCCGGATCGCGTCGAACACCCCCGGGTCGAGCAGCGTCGACGTGTCGCCGAGGTCCCGGTTCTCGGCGATGTCACGCAACAGCCGTCGCATGATCTTGCCGCTGCGGGTCTTGGGCAATTCGGGCACCACATGGAGCTCACGCGGCCGCGCGATCGGTGAGATCACCCTGGCCACCTCGGCGCGTAGTTCGTCGATGATCTCCTCGCCGGTGGTCTCGGCGTGGTCGGCCTGCAGGACGACGAAAGCACAGATCGCCTGACCGGTGGTGTCGTCGGTTGCGCCCACCACCGCGGCTTCGACGACGGCGGCGTGGCCGACGAGTGCCGACTCCACTTCGGCGGTGGAAATGCGATGCCCCGATACGTTCATCACGTCGTCAATGCGACCCAGGATCCAGATCGCCCCATCGGAGTCGTAGCGAGCGCCGTCGCCGGCGAAGTACCAGCCCTGTGCGGCGAACTTCGACCAGTACGTCTCTTGGAAGCGGTCCGGATCGCCCCAGATGCCGCGCAGCATTGACGGCCACGGTTGATCGAGGACGAGGTAACCGCTGACATGCTCGCCCTCATCGGTCGTCGGCGGGACGAGTTGATTGCCGTCGTCGTCGACGATCTTTGCCGAGATACCGGGAAGCGGAGTCATCGCCGACCCCGGTTTCGTCGCCGCCACGCCCGGCAGCGGAGAGATCATCGCTGCGCCCGTTTCGGTCTGCCACCAGGTGTCCACCACCGGGGTGCTGTCGCGGCCGATGACCTTCCGATACCAGCGCCAGGCTTCCGGGTTGATCGGCTCGCCGACCGACCCCAGTAGTCGCAGGCTGGACAAGTCGTGAGCGTCCGGGATGTCGCGACCCCACTTCATGAACGTCCGGATCATCGTCGGCGCCGTGTAATAGATTGTCGCGCCGTACTTCTCGATGATCTCGAAATGCCGGTGTTGGGTAGGCGTGTCCGGCGTGCCCTCGTAGATGATCTGGGTCGCGCCGTTGGACAGCGGCCCGTAGACGCTATAGGTGTGCCCGGTGACCCAGCCGATGTCTGCGGTGCACCAGAACACGTCGGTCTCGGGCTTGATGTCGAAGATGTTGTGGTGGGTGTAGGACGCCTGAGTGAGATAGCCGCCGCTGGTGTGCACGATGCCTTTGGGCTTGCCGGTGGTGCCGGAGGTGTACAGCAAGAACAGCGGGTGCTCGGCGTCGAATGCCTCAGCGTGGTGCTCGGCCGGCGCGGGGTCGACGACGTCGTGCCACCACAGGTCGCGGCCCTGCGTCCAGGCGACGTCGATGCCGGTGCGCCTGACCACCAGGACGTGTTCGACGGTGTCGGCGCCCGCGACCGCCTGGTCCGCGGCCTCCTTGAGTGACACCGGCTTGCCGCGCCGGAACTGCCCGTCGGCGGTGATCAGCAGTTTGGCCTGGGCGTCGACGATCCGGGCGCCCAGTGCGGTGGCGGTAAATCCGGCGAACACCACGCTGTGCAGCACGCCCAGCCGCGCGCAGGCCAGCATCGCGACGATGGCCTCCGGGATCATCGGCAGGTAGATCGCGACGCGGTCCCCGGCGACCAACCCCAGACCTGCTAGCGCGTTGGCGGCTTTGCCCACCTCGGTCTGGAGATCGCGGTAGGTCAGGGTGCGCTCTTCTCCGACCCGTTCGCCCTCCCAGTGGATCGCCACCCGATCGCCTGTGCCGGCTTCGACGTGGCGGTCTACGCAGTTGTACGCGACGTTCAGCGTGCCGTCGGTGAACCACTTGGCCAACGGTGCCGCCGACCAGTCCAGCACCTCGGAGAACGGCGTGGCCCAGGACAGTCGGTTGGCCTGCTCGGCCCAGAACGCCACCCGGTCGTGCTCGGCGTCCCGGTACAGTGCGTCGTCGGCGTTTGCTTGCGCGGCGAATTCTGCGGTCGGCGGATAGGACAACGGTGCCTCAGTATGCGTCTCGGTCACGCGCACGAGCCTAATCAGGTTGGGTTAATTTTTGTCTCGGTCCACCCAGTACAGTCGCGCGCAATAGAGCTCACCGCTGACCGGAGGAGGACGGCTCTTGTGGCGATTGCGCATCGCGGTGCTGGCGGTGTGTCTGCTCTGCGTCGCGCCGTTGGCCGGTTGTGGGGCCGGCAATGTGCGGACAGACGTGGTGATCGTCAATGCGGGCGAGCCGCAGAACCCGCTGGTGCCGACGAACACCAACGACAGCAATGGCGGCCGGATCATCGACCGGCTGTTCGCCGGCCTGATGTCTTACGACGCCAAGGGCGCGCCGGCGCTGGAGGTCGCGAGCGCGATCGAGACCACCGACGACGTCAACTACCGGATCACGCTCAAGCCCGGCTGGGCGTTCAGCGACGGCTCGCCGGTGACCGCGCACTCGTTCGTGAACGCCTGGAACTACGGCGCACTGGCAACTAATGCCCAACTGCAGCAGAGCTTTTTCAGCCCGATAGCCGGTTTCGACGAGGTGGCCGCGCCGAAGCCGGCGGCGACCACAATGTCGGGGCTGAAGGTGATCGACGACTACGAATTCACCGTGCGGCTCAAGGGTCCGACCATAGATTTCACACTGCGGCTTGGGTTTTCGCCGTTCTACCCACTGCCCGACGCCGCGTGGGCGAACATCACGACGTTCGGTCAGCATCCGGTCGGCAACGGCCCCTATCGACTTGCTGACGAGCGACAAACCCCGGCATGGCAGCACAACGTCAGACTCGACCTGGTCGCCAACCCCGGTTACCACGGCAACCGGATATCGCAGAACAAGGGGCTGCGGTTCGTCTTCTACGCCAACCTCGACACCGCCTACGCCGACTTGTTATCGAGCAATCTCGACGTGCTGGACACGATCCCGCCCAGCGTGCTCGCCGTCTACCGCAAAGACCTCGGCGATCGCGCGATCACCGCGCCCGCGGCGGTCAACCAGACACTGGACACTCCGCTGCGGCTGCCGCACTTCTCCGGCGAAGAGGGTCGGCTGCGCCGGCTGGCATTATCGGCGGCGATAAATCGACCGCAGATCTGTCACAAGATCTTCTCCGGCGCAGGGGCGCCGGCCCGCGATTTCACCGCCAGTTCGCTGCCCGGCTTCGACCCCGGCATCGACGGCAACAATGCGCTGAACTTCGATCCAGAGCGTGCACACCGGTTGTGGTCGCAGGCCGACGCCATCTCGAAATGGTCCGGCCCGTACTCGATTGCCTACAACGCCGATGGCTCACACCAGGAGTGGGTTGACGCGCTGGCCAACAACATCAAGAACACTCTCGGCATCGACGCCGTTGGAGCGCCCCAACCCACCTTCGCCGGGTTCCGGACCCAGGTCACCAACCGCACCATCAGCACTGCTTTCCGGGCCGGGTGGCAGGGCGACTTCCCGTCAATGCTGGAGTTTTTGGAGCCGTTGTTCGTCACCGGCGCGGGCGCCGACGACGTCGGATACTCCAACCCTCGGTTCGACGCGGCGATGGCCGCGGCCGAGGCCGCGCCCGACTTGCCGCAGTCGTATTCGATCGCCAATGGCGCACAGCGAATCCTGTTGCAAGACATGCCAGTCGTCCCGCTGTGGTACACCATCGCCGTCGCCGGCCGATCGCAGGCGGTCAGCCATGTCGCGCTGACCTGGAACGGACTGCCCGACTACGAACACATCATGAAGGCTTGAGATGGGGTGGTACATCGCGCGACGGGTCGCGGCCATGGTCCCGGTATTTCTCGGCGCCACGCTGCTCATCTACGGCATGGTCTTCCTGCTGCCCGCCGACCCGGTCGCGGCGCTGGGCGGCGATCGCCCACTGAGCCCGGCGGTGGCTGCCCAGCTGCGCGCGCGGTATCACCTCAACGATCCGTTCTGGCTGCAGTACGTGCACTACCTCGGCGGCATCCTGCACGGCGATCTGGGTCACGCCTACTCTGGGCTGCCCGTCAGCACCGTTCTGGCGCAGGCATTTCCGGTCACCGTCCGATTGGCGTTGATCGCGCTTGCAGTAGAGGCGTTGTTCGGCATCGGGTTCGGGGTGATCGCCGGACTGCGCCGGGGCGGAGCGTTCGACGGCGGTGTGCTGGTCGTCAGCCTGGTCCTGATCGCGGTCCCGATCTTCGTATTGGGCTTCCTTGCGCAATTCGTGTTCGGGGTCAGGCTGGGCATTACCGCGGTCACGGTAGGCGACCAGCCGACGTTCGCCCGACTGTTGCTGCCCGGAATCGTGCTTGGCGCGGCGTCATTCGCCTATGTAGTGCGGTTGACCCGCTCAGCGGTCTCCGACAACGCCCATGCCGACCACGTCCGTACCGCCACCGCCAAGGGATTGTCGCGGCCCCGGGTGGTGGCCGTGCACATACTGCGCAATTCGCTGATCCCGGTGGTGACTTTCCTTGGCGCAGACCTCGGCGCGCTGATGGGCGGAGCGATCGTCACCGAAGGAATTTTCAACATCCACGGTGTCGGGGGTGTGCTCTATCAAGCTGTCACTCGTCAGGAAGCACCGACCGTGGTGTCCATCGTGACGGTGTTGGTGGTCGTCTACCTGATCACCAATCTGACAGTGGATCTGCTCTACGCGGCGCTGGATCCCAGGATTCGCTATGGCTGACTGGGATGCCCAGGTGCTTGCCGGTACCGGATTTTGGGGCGACACCTGGCACGGTCTGCGCCGACGGCCGAGATTCGTCTTCGCCGCGGGGCTGATCGTCTTCGTCATCGTCGTCGCCGCGTTTCCGGCGTTGCTCACCGGCGCCGATCCCGGCTATGCCAATCCGGACCAGAGCATGCTGACGCCGTGTGCCGCGCACTGGTTCGGCACCGACCTGCAGGGCCACGATATCTATGCCCGCACCGTCTACGGCGCCCGCGCCTCGATCACCGTCGGTGTGGGCGCCACAATGCTGGTGTTCGTCGTCGGTGGCGCCCTGGGTGCGTTGGCCGGCTTCTACGGCGGCTGGATCGACGCGTTGGTCTCGCGTATCGCCGATGTGTTCTTCGGAATCCCACTGTTACTGGCCGCGATTGTGCTGATGCAGGTCATGCGTCACCGCACGGTGTGGACGGTGATTGCGATCCTTGCGCTGTTCGGCTGGCCGCAGGTGGCCCGGATCGCACGCAGTGCTGTGCTGGCAGTCCGCGGCAGCGATTACATTCTGGCAGCGGAAGCGTTGGGGCTGAGCAGGTTTGGGATACTCGTCCGACACGCACTGCCCAACGCCATCGGCCCGGTGATCGCGGTGTCCACCATCGCACTCGGCCTGTTCATCGTCACTGAGGCCACCCTGTCCTACCTCGGGGTCGGGTTGCCGCCATCGGTGGTGTCGTGGGGTGGTGACATCAATGTCGACCAGATCCGGCTGCGGGCCGGCTCACCGATCTTGTTCTATCCCGCCGGTGCGCTGGCCATCACGGTGTTGGCATTCATGATCATGGGCGACGTCTTGCGTGATGCCCTGGACCCGACGTCGCGCGCGTGGCGGCTATGACACGCGCCGACGACGATGCAGTGGGGGCGCCTCCAGCCGCGGAGCGGCGAGGGGGACGAAGCGATGAGGAGAAGTGGCGCAAATGACGGCCGACGACGTGCCGATGCTGAGCATCACTGGACTCGAGGTCAGGTTCGGCGACGATTCTCCGGCGGTGCGGCAGGTGGACCTCGCGGTGCGCACCGGTCAGACTGTTGCGATCGTAGGCGAGTCGGGTTCAGGGAAGTCCACCACCGCAGCGGCGATTCTGGGACTGCTGCCTCGCGGTGGACGAATCACAGCGGGCCGCATCATGTTCGACGGCATCGACCTCACCGCTGCCGACGGGCGACGGCTCCGATCCGTCCGGGGCGCCGGTATCGGCTACGTGCCGCAGGACCCGATGACCAACCTGAACCCGGTGTGGCGGGTTGGCTTTCAGGTCAGAGAAGCGTTGCGCACCAACAATATTCGGACTGGCGGCCGGCAAGCGGTCACGTTGCTCGCCGATGCGGGCATGCCCGACCCTGCGCTGCGGGCCCGGCAGTATCCTCATCAGCTGTCCGGCGGGATGTGCCAGCGGGCACTAATCGCGATCGGCCTGGCCGGCCGGCCGCGCCTGTTGATCGCCGACGAGCCCACGTCGGCGCTGGACGTCACCGTGCAGCGCCAGGTGCTCGATCACCTGCAGCGTCTCACCGGCGAATTGGGAACCGCGGTGCTGTTGATCACCCATGATCTGGCGCTGGCCGCGGAACGCGCTGAGCAGTTGATCGTCATGCATCACGGCTCGGTCGTGGAAGCCGGCGCAGCACAGACGATTCTGCAAAATCCGCAGCACCCCTACACCCAGCGTCTGGTGGCAGCGGCGCCGTCGTTGCATGCCACCACTCGTGCCGTGCGGCCCCAAGTCGCCCAGGTCACCCAGGATATGGCCGAGCACGCGCCACAGGACGTCGTCATCGCCTCCGCGCTGACCAAGATCTACCGGTCGTCACGCGCGCGCCCTTGGGCCACGGCGCGCCGCGCCGAGGTGCATGCAGTTGACAACGTGTCGTTCCGGTTGCGGCGGGCGACCACGCTGGCGATCGCGGGCGAGTCCGGCTCCGGCAAATCCACATTGGCACGAATGGTGCTCGGTCTACTGAAACCCAGCTCGGGCACCGTACTTTTCGATGGCATCGAGGTGTCCGACGCCGGGTCGCTGAACCGTAGCCAGACGATGGCGTTTCGCCGGCGAGTGCAGCCGGTGTTCCAGAATCCCTACGGCAGTTTGGATCCCATGTACTCGGTCTTTCACACCATCGAGGAGCCGCTGCGGATTCACCGGATCGGGGATCGTCGGCAGCGTCGGCTGGCGGTGAGCGAGCTCGCCGAGCAGGTCGCGCTCCCGTCGTCGTTGCTCAGCCGACGCCCGCGAGAACTGTCCGGGGGTCAACGTCAGCGGGTCGCGATCGCGCGGGCGCTGGCGCTGCGGCCCGAGGTGCTGGTCTGCGATGAGCCCGTCTCCGCGCTCGACGTCGTGGTGCAAGCGCAAGTCTTGGAGCTGCTGGCAGAGCTGCAAACAGCTCTCGGCCTGACGTATCTGTTCATCAGCCACGACCTGGCGGTGATACGGCAGATCGCCGACGAGGTGATGGTGATGCGTGCGGGACGGGTGGTCGAGCACGCGTCCACCGAGGACGTGTTCGCCTCGCCGCGCCACGATTACACCCGGCAACTACTCGCTGCGATACCGGGCGCCAATGTCCTCTGACCCGCTGGCTGCGCTGCTGGAGCTGCCCGGTGTCGCCGCCGCCAGCGACCAGGCACGTGAGGCGCTCGGACGGGCACATCGCCACCGCGCGAACCTGCGGCGGTGGCCGGTGACCGCCGCCGAGGCCGCGTTGCGGTCGGCGAGGGCCTCGGCGGTGTTGGACGGCGGCGGGCGAAAACTCGACGATCAACTCGACGTCTCCGCGCTCGGCGACCCGGTCTTCGCCGGAGCGTTGCGGGTCGCGCAGGCGCTGGAGGGCGGGCAGACCAATCTGGTCGGGGTCTGGCAGCGCGCGCCGCTGCAAGCGCTGGCACGTCTGCACATGCTGGCCGCCGCCGACCGCGTCGACGAAAGCCGGTTGGGCCGGCCGCGCGCTGACGCCGACGTCGGACCACGGCTGGAGTTGCTCGCCGAGATCGTGACCGGCGGTACCCGCGCGCCGGCTCCGGTGATCGCCGCGGTCGCCCACGGCGAGCTGCTCACCCTGGCCCCGTTCGGCAGCGCGGACGGAGTTGTCGCACGGGCGGTCTCGCGGTTGGTGACCATCGCGACCGGGCTCGACCCGCACGGGCTCGGCGTGCCGGAGGTGGAGTGGATGCGACGCGCCGCCGACTACCGCGAGGCCGCGCGCGGCTTCGCCGCCGGAACGCGGGATGGCATGGCCGCGTGGTTGGTGTTGTCGTGCCGCGCCTTGCGCACCGGCGCGCAGGAGGCGCTGTCGATCGCGGACTCGCTGACTGAGTAGGTTGCCGGATTGGCCCCGAACGGCGCTGCGCCGAGCGATTCACCCGCATGGCAGGGTGTCGGACCGATAAAAGCGGGCGGCGTGCCGACGCGTGTCGGCTCGCCACCCGCTAGCACGGATCTCGGTTACCAAGCGTGCATCTGTCGGTTGCGTGGGTGGCCTCGGCGGTCTTGCGACGCTTCCGGTTGCAGGCCCACCCAAAGGGCCGTCGACGCCGTCCACTGTTCGCAATTACGCAGGCCCGCAACACTTCTGCCATTATCGCGGCTATGACTTCGCGTGGGTGCCGGGAACCGTGCTCGGACGTCCAGCTTGGGAGCTCGACCCTTCTCTTCCGGATCGATCTTGGCCGCACCGGGCTTCCGTAGCTCCTTTGTACTCCGTGACCCCGGTCACATCAAGGGGTAATCGCCGGGAAAACGCCGAAGTGATGCCGCCCCGTGATGTCGAAAGTTTGCTGGCGGCATGCGGGCCGGTGAGCGGTCAGAGCGACAGCCGGCGCAGTAGCGAATACGTCAGTGCTCCGGCGGCCAGTGCGCTGATGCCGACCGCGGCGGTGGTGGCGACCGCGGCTCCCGACGGCGCCTGGATACGGTCGAGCAGCGACACCGGCCTGGAAAACGCCAGCACCGGCCAGTCGCGGGCACCCGCTTCGCGGCGCAGGGCGCGGTCGGGATTCACCACGCTCGGGTGACCCACGACCTCGAGCATCGGCAGGTCGGTGATCGAGTCGGAGTAGGCGTAGCAATGCTCGAGGGGGTAGCCCTCGCGTGCGGCCAACTCGCGGATCGCCTGTACCTTGCCTTCGCCGAAGCAGTAGAAACCGATCTCGCCGGTGTACTTGCCGTCCTCGACAACCATGCGGGTCGCCATGGCGTGGGTGGCGCCCAACGCGCGGGCGATCGGTGCCACCAACTCCTCACCGGATGCCGACACCACCACAACGTCGCGGCCGCACAGCTTGTGGCTGGCGATCAGGTCGGCAGCCTCGGCGAAGACCAGCGGCGTAACGATGTCGTGCAGTGTCTCGTTGACGATCGACTTGACCTGCTTGACGTCCCAGCCGGTGCACATGTTGGTCAGATGAATGCGCATCCGGTCCATCTGGTCGTGGTCGGCGCCGGAGAGCAGGAACAGGAACTGGGCGTAGCTGGACTTGAGCACGGCCCGGCGGTTGATCAGCCCCTGCGCGAAGAAGGGTTTGCTGAATGCGAGCGTGCTCGATTTGGCGATGATGGTCTTGTCGAGATCGAAGAAAGCCGCCGTGCGCGGACTGGGACCGGTCGGCGTCAGTGATGTTTGCTGATCAGCGGCCGAATCGGAGACGGTCACCGTGCCAGCATAGGGCGACGCGTCGGCAAATTGCGACGATGCTGGTAAAACCGCCGGTCAAACGTGTTGCGGCTCATCGCAACGGCAACGAGACCGTCGGTTCAGCTACTTAAAGCCTATAGCTACTTATCGCGAGCAGCACTTGCGCCGCGTCACACTCTCATGTGTATAGTAAGCATCACTCGGCTATGCCGAGGGTGTATCAGCCCGACCCCCCGGGGCTGATTCACGACGACCCTCGCCTCCTCCCCCCCTGGCGGGGGTCGTCCCTTTTGTGGGGCAAATTTCTAGCCTGGTAAACGCCGGCGGTTTATCCACAGATCCGGCGCAATCCCCAAAATCTCCTGGGCGACTGGCGCTGCGTCGCCCCGCCCCGGCACGGTAGATCCATGACGACCACCGGCGCCCGCGGGATTCTGGCCGTGCTTGCCGAACCCTTACTGCGCGATGAGTTGGATCGGGTAGCGGCCGCCGTTGGTGTGCGAGTTGTGCACTCCGGCAGCGCATTACCGGTAGGCAGGAAAGCATGGTCGGCGGCAGCGGCGGTCGTGCTGGACGAGGCTGCGGCGCGCGAATGCGCACACACCGGGCTGCCGCGCCGGGCGCACGTGATCGTGGTGGCCGGCAGCGACCCAGTATCGACGACATGGGCCGCGGCCATCGAAATAGGTGCCAGGCACGTGCTGAGACTGCCTGCGCAAGAACACAATCTGATTCGCGAGCTGGCGGACGCCGCTGAATCGGCGCGTGACAGCGGGGCACCCGGTGTGGTGGTGGCGGTTATCGGCGGGCGCGGCGGGGCAGGGGCCTCACTATTTGCGGTCGCACTGGCACAGTCGGCCGCAGATTCGATGCTGGTCGATTTGGATCCGTGGGGTGGTGGCATCGATCTGTTGGTGGGAGCCGAAACAACGCCCGGCGTGCGCTGGCCGGACCTGGCGCTGCAGAGCGGACGGCTGACTTGGTCGGCGGTGCGCGAAGCGTTGCCACAGTACCGTGGGGTCACCATGCTGTCGGGCACGCGGCGCGGCGGTGAGCTGGACGCCGGAGCGGTGCAGGCCGTCGTCGACGCCGGCCGTCGCGGCGGGGCGACCGTCGTGTGTGACCTTCCGCGTCGATTGACCGACGCAACTGAAATCGCCTTGGAGACAGCCGACCTCGTCGTTGTGGTCAGCCCGTGCGACGTGCGGGCGTGTGCGGCGACCGCGACGATCGTCCCGATTCTGGTCGGTCTCAATCCCAACGTCGGCCTGGTGGTGCGTGGCCCGTCGCCGGGCGGACTGCGGGCCGAAGAGGTGGCCGAGATCGCCGCCGTCCCGCTGCTGGCGTCGATGAAGCCCTACCCTCGGCTGGCCGAGCAACTCGAGCACGGCGGTCTGCGCTTGCGGCGGCGCTCCGCGCTGGCAGCGGCGGCCCGCCGAGTCCTTGCTGTGCTGCCGATACAGGCGGCGGCCCACCCCGAAGGCCGGGCGGCATGACCGGTTCGCTGATCGACCGGGTGCGCGAGCGGCTGGCGACGGAGTCCGCTCCGCTGCGCCCAAAATTGGTGGCCGATGCAATCAGGGCCGAATCCGGCGGAGTACTCGGGGACACCGAGCTGCTGAGCAATCTTCGGATTCTGCAGACGGAGCTGACCGGCGCGGGGATTCTCCAGCCACTCCTATGCGCGGACGGGACCACCGACGTGCTGGTCACCGCGCCGGGCGCAGTGTGGGTCGACGACGGAAACGGCCTGCAGCGTACTGATATTGAGTTCAGTGACGAAGCCGCCGTGCGGCGCTTGGCGCAGCGGCTGGCGCTGGCGGCCGGGCGACGCCTCGACGACGCGCAGCCGTGGGTGGACGGTCAATTGACCGGGTTGGGTACCGGAGATTTCGCGGTGCGGCTGCATGCCGTCCTACCGCCGGTCGCCGTTGGTGGCACCTGCCTGTCGCTGCGGGTGCTGCGGCCGGCCACCCAGGACCTACCCGCGTTGATCGCGGCCGGCGCCATCGCGCCGACAGCCGCGGCACTGATCGACGACATCATCACGGCCCGGCTGGCATTCCTGGTATCCGGCGGCACCGGCGCAGGCAAGACGACGCTGCTGTCGGCGATGCTGAACGCAGTGGCATCCGACGAGCGGATTGTGTGCGTCGAAGATGCCGCCGAGTTGGCGCCACCCCACCCGCACCTGGTCAAGCTGGTTGCACGATGTGCGAATGTCGAGGGTGTCGGCGAGGTCACCGTCCGCCAACTCGTCCGTCAGGCGTTGCGGATGCGGCCGGACCGCATCGTCGTCGGAGAGGTTCGTGGCGCCGAAGTAGTTGACCTACTCGCGGCGCTGAACACCGGCCACGACGGCGGCGCGGGAACCGTGCATGCGAACAACCCGGCAGAAGTTCCGGCTCGTTTGGAGGCGTTGGGCGCTCTTGGCGGTCTGGATCGCGTTGCCCTGCATAGCCAATTGGCCGCTGCGGTTCAAGTGCTTCTACACGTTGCCCGCGACCGTAGCGGGCGACGACACCTCAGCGAAATCGCCATGCTGCGTCACAACGACGGACGGGTGCGAGCGGTCACCGTGTGGCATGCCGATCGTGGACTGACCGATGAGGTCGCGGCCTTGCAACGACTGCTGGATAGCCGGACGCCGTCATGACCGGACCGTTCACCGCGGCGCTGGCGATGTCCGCAGCGGTGCTGATACTTCCGTCGTCACCGCGCGGACGGCTTGCCCGCGCGGGTCGTGATCGGTTCCCGGCGCCTGCCATCGGGTGGATCGCCGTGTGCGCCCTGGTTGCGGGTGCCGTATGGCTGCCTCCCACAACGTGTTTGGCGGTTGGGATGTTCGGAGCAACGATGGCTTTGCGCTTCCGTCGGCGGCGGCGCAGCAATCGGGGGATGGACGAGAGTCGGGAGCTCGAGACCGCGATAGACGTTCTGGTGGGCGAGCTGCGGGTCGGTGCCCACCCGGCGCAGGCCTTCGCGGTCGCGGCGGAGGAGACAGCGTGGCCGGTCTCTGGCTCATGTCGCGCGGTGGCCGCGCGTGCACGGCTGGGTGCCGACGTCACCGCGGGTTTACGCAACGTGGCCAACACTTCGGCGCTGCCGACGCAGTGGAATCGGCTCGCTGTGTGCTGGCAATTAGCCGCGGATCACGGCCTCGCGATGTCCACGTTGATGCGCGCTGCGCAACTCGATATCGCTGAGCGACAACGATTCTCAGGGCAGGTGAGGTCCGCAATGGCCGGCGCCCGCGCGACGGCCGCCATCCTCGCGAGCCTGCCGCTGCTGTCGGTGCTGATGGGCCAGCTGATCGGAGCGCGACCGATAGCGTTCTTACTCGGCGGGCACGCGGGCGGCTGGTTGCTGGTCGGCGGGCTGGGCCTGGTTTGCGCCGGGCTGCTGTGGTCCGACCGCATCACCGATCGGGCGACGTCGTGACCCGCGCCGGCGACGATGCAGAGCGAAGCGATGAGGAGGAGCGGCGCCTATGACCTGCGCCGGCGACGATGCAGAGCGAAGCGATGAGGAGGAGCGGCGCCTATGAGCATGGCGGCGATGCTGCTGGCTGGGGCGCTGTTCAGCGGAGCCCGGCCGTCGATGGTGCGGGCGCGAGCCCGAATGCCGATGCGTTCGCCGCGAATGCGCCGGAGGACTGCGGGCGGCCCGGATCCCTTGGCTGTCGCGTCGAGCCTTGACGTAATGGCTGTTTGCCTGGCCGCGGGCATGGCGGTGTCGACCGCCGCGGCTGCGACGTCGCCATCGGCGCCCCCGCTACTGGCCGGGGTACTGCGTCGCGCGGCCGACCTGCTGGCCTTGGGGGCCGACCCGGCCGTCGCGTGGTCCGCGCCGCCGGGTCAATCGTCCAATTCCCTTGACCCGCAGACCGATGCGTTGCTGCGGCTGGCGAGGCGATCATCGGTTTCGGGTGTGGCGCTGGCCGAAGCGATCGCGGCGCTTGCTTTGCAGTGTCGACAGGACGCCGCACACCGGGCCGCGGCGGCTGGCGAGCGTGCCGCCGTTCTGATCGCCGGGCCGCTCGGCCTGTGCTTCCTGCCGGCGTTCGTGTGCCTGGGTGTGGTGCCGGTGGTGGCCGGGCTGGCCGGTGACTTACTGCAGTCGGGCTTGTTGTGACGGCGCCTTTGGATTTCGAACTAGATGATGAAAGAAGGAAAGATGGTATTAGTCAACATTTTTCGCACTATCGAAGCCCGCGTGACGTTGTTGGCGGCGGACGAGTCGGGGATGTCCACGGTCGAGTACGCCATCGGCACGATCGCGGCGGCCGCGTTCGCGGCGATTCTCTACAGCGTCGTAACCGGCGACTCCATCGTCACGGCGTTGACCAACATCATCGCTCGCGCGCTCAACACCAAGGCTTAGCTGACGATGCCGGTGCGAGCACCGTGGAGGCGGCGATGGGCGTCGCCACCCTGGTCGCGGTGTTGGTGCTGTGTCTGGCCGGTATCACCGCGGTGTCGATGCAAATCCGCTGCATCGACGCCGCGCGCGAGGCGGCCCGGTTGGCGGCACGTGGTGACGAGCGCTCGGCCGTCGCCGCCGCCCGGGTCGTCGCGCCCGGCGGGGCCATGGTGCAGCTGCGCCGGGATGGTCAATTCGTGGTCGCGACAGTGGCTACGAATTCGTATCTGCTTCCCGCACTGCATATTACGGCGACTGGAGTGGCGGCGGTCGAGCCGCCGCAATGAGCGCGGATCAGCGACCGTGGTGGCCGTCGCAATGGTTGTCGTGCTGTTGATTGTGACTGGTGGCAGCGCCTACCTGGGTTCAGCCGTGGTGGCACGGCACCGCGCGCAGGCCGCGGCCGATCTCGCCGCGCTGGCCGCCGCGGCGCGAGTGCCCGCCGGGTTTCAGGCAGCCTGCGCACAGGCCAACGCGGTAGCGCGCGCCATGCGGGCAATCACCACCGGCTGCGTTGTCGACGAACTGGACGTTGTGGTCACGATCGAGGTAGGCCTCGCTGTCGGCCGCTGGGGCAAAGCGCTGGCCGCCGCCCGCGCGGGCCCGATTTAAGCGGTGATATCGGGCAGGCCCGCCTGGGCGAGTTCGGTCGGCGTCGGCAACCGCAGGGAGACGAGCCCGGCGAACATGTCCTGCTCGATTTCCACCCGGTTGACGGTCACGTGCACCGGCACCCAGTCGCAGTCGTGGCCCGGCATCCGAAGCACCCTGCAGGTGGCACCCCCGGCGAACTCCGCGGTCATCGCCGCCATGTTCGCCTCGTCACCGGGATGCATCCGCGGGCCATCGGTCCCGGTGCGCCGCCAGTCATAGAAGGGGCAGGGCTCGTCGAGCCATTTCAGCAGTGTCCAGTTGTGCGGGTCGAACAGCGCCCGGTGGACCCCGGGCTGCGCCAACCCTTGCAGGATCTGCTGGGCGAGTCGATCGGGAGGTTGGGCCCGATCGCAAGGTTCGGCACGCCAGTTCATTCCCCGCGCAACCATGTGGTCGCGGCCATCCGCCGCCGGCTCCAGCCCATTGCGCGCGACGAAACTGACCCGGATGTGGTTGCCCTGCCAGTCGGTGCCGTCCCAGGTGTCGCAGACGGTATGACCCGGTTCCGACCTGACCGCAGCCGCGAGCGCCTTGCCTTCGTTGGGTTTGAGATCACCGGACGGCCAGCATTCCGCGAACGCGCGATCCTCGGGATCCTCGACCTCCACATTCTTGCCGGTGTTAGCCAGCGACTCCGGACTGTCGGTGGCCACTCCGAGGGTCATGTCCCATTTCAGTGGGCCCGCAATCGGCCGCTCCGGTGGATCGTCGGTGGCGGGCCCGCTCCACAGGTGCACGCCGTGTATCCGGCCGTCGGACATCACTACCGGCTCGGTGCGGATCACCCGGTCATTTTTCGGTGTAATGCTGACCAGGCTTTTGCCGCTTTGCAACGATTCCGCGATTGCGGACTGGATAGCGGCACGGCGAGGATTACGCCGCAAAAACATTGTTATTGGAACAAGATTGCGCAATTGGCGGCCCAGCGCCACCACGGACGGTTCGCTACCGAGCGTCTCCACCAGCAACCAGTCGTGGGCCATAGCTTCGTATTTTAGCTGCGACGCGGCGGATAACTTGTTGCCTCCCTGTCCAATCCGGGTGGCTTTTGCTGTGGTTAACCTTTGGGTGAGCCGACGCGTCCACGGTTGACTTGCGTCGGCGACCGACAGACGGGTATTTTGCTGCTGCACCCAATGGGATAGCGAACGGATTGCGTTGTCCAACCGTTTGCGGCGTCGCGTGAATTGTTGGAATGTGCGCGTTTCTTCAGCGGTGAACGCGCTTTACCTGCCGGCTGACGCGACGTAGCCGTGTGGAAGTCGACCGTCGAGGGGTCGGTCGTCATCCTTATGTCTGACCCTCATTGCCCCAGCGCCGCGAGCACCAAGCGCAGAACTTGCACAGCACCTGCCTTGTCCAGCGGTTCGTTGCCGCTGCCGCACTTCGGTGACTGGACGCACGACGGGCATCCTGAAGGGCATTCGCACGCCTCGATGGCGGCGGCGGTAGCGGTCAGCCAGGTGCCCGCTTGGCGGAAGCCCTGCTCGGCGAAGCCCGCCCCGCCCGGGTAGCCGTCGTAGACGAAGACGCTCGGCAGTCCATCGGAATTCTCGCCTGCCTCCGGACCCACCGCCGTGGACAAGCCACCGATGTCGCCGCGATCGCAGCTGGCCACCAAGGGCAGCAGTCCGATCGCGGCGTGCTCTGCGGCATGCAGAGATCCCGGGATCCGCAGCGGGTCTATTCCGCTGCGGTGCAGTGTCTCTGGTGTGATGGTGTACATGACGGCGGTGGTGGCCAAGGTGTGTGGTGGCATATCCAGCTCGACGAAGTCGATGACCTCACCGGTCAGCCTGCGGCGCAGATAGCCGACTATTTGATTGGTCACGCTGACGGGGACGAGGCCCAGGGTGACTGATCCGAAGACCCGGCGATCACCGGTTCCCGTCACGGCGATATCGGTGAGTTCGCGTGCGAACGTGGAGTATCCGGGATCTTCGGCATGGACGAAAGCCAGCCCCTCGTCGAAGTCCAGCGTGTCGACCACGTAGCTCTCGCCCTGATGCAGGTACACAGCGCCGGGGTGCACCGAAACTGCCGCCTGGCTCGCGCCGGTCGTCCCTAATAATCGTCCGGTGTCGCTCTCCACGATCACGATCTGTCCGCCCACCGGCCCGCGGATGTCCACTGCCGGATGAGGATCCAGGCCGGGGGTCGGGTAGTACTTGCCGGATCGCCGTCGCAGCAGCCCATCGGCGACGAGCCCGTGCGCGACGTCCTCGGCGCCAAATGTCCGCATCTCGGCGTCGTTGATCGGTAATTCGGTTGCAGCACAAAGCAATTGAGGGCCGAGAATATACGGGTTGGTCGGGTCGATCACGACCCGCTCGATCGGTTTATCCAGCAGCGCGGCGGGATTGTGTACCAGATAGGTATCCAGCGGGTCGTCTCGGGCGACCAACACCACCAGCGCACCTTGCCCACGTCGCCCGGATCGGCCGGCTTGCTGCCAGAACGACGTGACAGTCCCGGGGAAGCCGGCCAGCACTACTGCATCGAGCCCGGCGATGTCGATGCCGAGCTCCAGCGCGTTGGTGGTGGCCAGACCCCGCAACCGCCCGTCGAGTAGCGCACGTTCGAGCGCATTGCGGTCTTCGGGCAGATAACCCGCCCGATAGGACGCCACCGTCTCGGTCAAGCCCGGAGCAATGTCGGCCAATCGCGCCCGCGTTGCCAGCGCTGTCAGTTCGGCGCCGCGGCGCGACCGGACAAAAGTCAGGGTGCGCGCGCCTTCGGCGATTAAGTCGGCCATCACACGTGCCGCCTCGCTACCGGCGGACCGCCGTACCGGAGCGCCATTTTCACCCACCAGGTCGGTGCGCAGAGCCGGCTCCCACAGCGCCACCGTCCGGGCGCCCTGCGGTGAGCCGTCTTCGGTGATCTCCTCGACCGCCCGACCGATGAGCTCGGAGGCGGTCGCACCGGGCGCCGCCGTCGTCGCGCTGGCGAAGATGACGGTGGGCAGCAAAGACGGGGCCGTCGGGTCGGTGGAGTAGCGCGCACACAACCGCAGCAGTCGGCGCAGAACCATCGCGACATTTGAGCCGAAAACACCACGGTAGTAATGGCATTCGTCGACAACCAGGTAGCGCAGGCCGCGTAGGAAGACCGCCCAGCGGGCATGGTTTCGCAGCAGCGCCAGGTGGACCATATCGGGGTTGGAGAAGATCCAGCGGGAACGCTCCCGCGCTAGACGACGTACCTCGGCGGGACTGTCGCCGTCGTAGGCTGTCGGCGCGACGTCGCCCAGCCGGGGGATCGCTGTGGTGAGCGCGTGTGCGGTGCGTAGTTGGTCGTGACCAAGGGCTTTCGTCGGCGAGATATAGAGCGCCCGCGCTCGTGGATCGGTCGCCAGCGCGTTGAGGATGGGAAGTTGGTAGGCCAGCGATTTTCCAGATGCCGTGCCAGTGCTGATAACTACGTGGCGCCCGGCGTGGGCCAGGTCGGCGGCCAGAACCTGATGCGTCCACGGCGAGCTGATGCCACGGTCGGTGAATGCTCGAAGTACGTCGGGCTCGACCCAATTCGGCCACGGCCGTTGGTGGCCCTGCCGTGCCGGCAACTCGGCGACGTGACGTAGCGGTTGTTCGCCCGCTTCGATGCCGGCGACCGCGGCGGCGAGCAGCTCGCTACCGAAGGTCACCATGGGTTTTGCGCCTCCTGTTCCGAGCTGATTTCCTCAAACCGCGTGGCACAGCGGGGTTGCAGCCAGGCGTTTCGCCTTCGCACCTGAATTATTAACCTGGGGGTAGCTCAATTGCTCATCTCAGTCTGTTGTTCAGGCGATGAACATGGTTGACTGTTTGCGGTCGCAGCTTCTGTGTTCGTGTCAAACTTTCGCAGGATCGACGTTGCGGTCGCGGTTCCTGCGAGGTTGTAGGTCGGGTGAAGTTCCGGCGACATCGGCAAGGTATAGCGGTCGGAACGGGCCCGGAGCATCGAGGTGATGCTTCGCACCCGAGTAGTAAAGGAAATATCGAGAAATGCCACAGGGAACTGTGAAGTGGTTCAACGCGGAAAAAGGATTCGGCTTCATCGCCCCCGAAGACGGTTCGGCCGACGTGTTCGTCCACTACACGGAAATCCAGGGTAGCGGCTTCCGCACCCTTGAAGAGAACCAGCGGGTCGAGTTCGAGGTCGGGCAGAGCCCGAAGGGTCCCCAGGCCACCGGCGTCCGCGCCGTCTGAGCAACGTTCAACGAGAAACCCCCCGTTCGGTCCGGAGTTACCGGGTCCGCGCGGGGGGTTTGTCGTTAGGTTGATTACCGCCTCTTGCGCACGCCGTGGGGTGCATCGTCGTTCGGGCGCTTACTGTCTTTGACGTGAGCCAGCTGTCCTTTTTCTCGGCGGAGTCCGTGCCGCCTGCGGTCAGCGACCTCACCGGGGTGCTGGCTGCCCCGGGCCAAATCGTCACCGTTGGCAGTGGGGCCAGGTTGTCAGTGGTGGTGGATCAGCTCTGGCGCGCCGAGGCGCTGGGCCAGATGATCGACGAGGCCGGTTTGACGGCCGAAATCACTCGTACCGACGAGAACACGCCGCTGGTGCGGACCGCGGTGGACGCCAAGCTGCGCCTCATCGCCGGCGACTGGACGCGCGGCGCGGTGAAGACCGTGCCGCCGCTGTGGCTGCCCGGACCCCGGGAGCTGCGGGCCTGGACACTCGCTGCCGGTAGCCCGGAGGCCGACCGTTACCTATTAGGGCTGGACCCGCACGCGCCGGACACTCATTCGCCTCTGGCGTCGGCGCTGATGCGAATCGGGATAGCGCCGACCCTGATCGGCACTCGCGGGGCTCGGCCGGCACTGCGGATCGGCGGCCGCCGCAGGCTATCGCGCCTGGTAGAAAATGTCGGGGAACCGCCTGAGACCGCCGAGGCGTTGCCGTATTGGCCGCACGCTTAGCCGCGATTGATCGGGTGGCCATCGGGGGGTCGGTTTGCGTCGGCTCATCCCGGGTGCCACATTGTGTCTTGTCTCCAGGGCAGCAGGGCGCCTGAGAACGACATCGGCTGGTCGTCGGAGCGCTATCCGCGGGACCGATCGAAGAACCAGATGAAAGTGAGCGTAAGTACAGGTGGCTGAAGGCGACCGTGCTGGCCTTGACAAGGGGCGGAGCAACGGAACCTCGCGGCGACTCGTGATCGTCGAGTCGCCGACCAAAGCACGCAAATTAGCCGGCTACCTGGGCGCCAATTACATCGTGGAGTCCTCCCGCGGGCACATCCGCGACCTGCCGCGTGCGGCCGCCGACGTGCCCGCGAAGTACAAGTCGCAACCCTGGGCCCGGCTCGGGGTCAACGTCGACGAAGACTTCGAACCGCTCTACATCGTCAGCCCCGACAAGAAGAGCACGGTCAGCGAGCTCAAAGGCCTGCTCAAAGACGTCGACGAGCTCTATCTGGCCACAGACGGCGACCGCGAGGGTGAAGCCATCGCCTGGCACCTGCTGGAAACCCTCAAACCGCGCATTCCGGTCAAGCGGATGGTTTTCCACGAGATCACCGAACCGGCCATCCTGGAAGCCGCCGCAAATCCCCGTGACCTGGACAACGACCTGGTCGACGCTCAGGAGACCCGCCGCATCCTGGACCGGCTGTACGGCTACGAGGTCAGCCCGGTGCTGTGGAAGAAAGTGGCGCCCAAGCTCTCGGCGGGCCGGGTCCAGTCAGTGGCCACCCGCATCATCGTGCAACGCGAGCGCGACCGCATGGCGTTCCGCAGCGCCGCCTACTGGGACGTCGTGGCCGAGCTGGACGCCAGCGTGTCCGATCCGAACGCCCAGCCGCCGACCTTCACCGCCCGGCTGACCAACGTCGACGGTCTGCGGGTGGCCACCGGCCGCGACTTCGACTCGCTGGGCGCCGTGCGCGGTGGCCGCGAGGCCGCAGAAAAAGTCGTAGTGCTCGACGAGGCCGGTGCGGTCTCGTTGGCGACGGGGTTGCGCGGATCGCAGCTGTCCGTCGGGTCGGTGGAGGAGAAGCCCTACACCCGTCGCCCGTATCCGCCGTTCATGACGTCGACGCTGCAGCAGGAAGGCGGGCGCAAGCTGCGGTTTTCCGCCGAGCGCACGATGAGCATCGCCCAGCGGCTCTACGAGAACGGCTACATCACCTACATGCGGACCGACTCGACGACGCTGTCGCAGTCGGCGATTGACGCGGCCCGCACTCAGGCCCGGCAGCTCTACGGCGACGAGTACGTCTACCCGTCGGCACGCCAGTACACCCGCAAGGTGAAGAACGCCCAGGAAGCCCACGAGGCGATCCGGCCCGCGGGGGAGACTTTCGCCACCCCCGACGCGGTGCGGCGCGAGCTCGACGGTGACGAATTCCGGCTCTACGAGCTGATCTGGCAGCGCACGGTCGCCTCGCAGATGGCCGACGCTCGCGGTACCACGCTCAGCTTGCGGATCAACGGCGAAATCAACGAGGCCGGCACCAAAAGGGCACTGCAGTTCAGCGCCAGCGGCCGCACGCTGACGTTCCCGGGCTTTCTGAAGGCCTACGTGGAGACGGTGGACGACCAGGTCGGCGGTGAAGCCGACGATGCGGAGAGTCGGTTGCCGCAGCTGACCCAGGGGCAGCGGGTGGACGCCACCGAGCTGACACCCGACGGGCACTCCACCAACCCGCCGGCCCGCTACACCGAGGCGTCGTTGATCAAAGCGCTGGAAGAGCTGGGCATCGGACGGCCGTCGACTTATTCGTCGATCATCAAGACCATCCAGGACCGCGGCTACGTGCACAAGAAGGGCAGCGCGCTGGTGCCGTCGTGGGTGGCGTTCGCGGTCACCGGTTTGCTGGAGCAGCATTTCGGGCGGCTGGTCGACTACGACTTCACCGCAGCGATGGAGGACGAACTCGACGCGATCGCCTCCGGCTTGGAACAGCGGACGAATTGGCTCAATAACTTCTACTTCGGCGGCGAGCATGGTGTGGCCGACTCGGTGGCCCGCTCCGGTGGGCTGAAGAGACTGGTCGGCGTGAACCTCGAAGGCATCGATGCCCGAGAAGTCAACTCCATCAAGCTCTTCCCCGATGCAGAGGGACGGCCCGTCTACGTGCGGGTGGGCAAGAACGGACCCTACCTGGAGCGGATGGTAACCGGTGACGACGGTGAGCCGGCACCGCAGCGGGCCAACCTGCACGATTCGCTGACCCCTGACGAGCTGACTCTCGACGTCGCCGAGGAACTCTTCTCCACGCCCCAAGAGGGACGCACGCTCGGTGTCGACCCGGACACCGGGCACGAAGTCGTCGCCAAGGACGGTCGTTACGGTCCGTACGTCACCGAAGTGCTGCCCAAGCCAGACGACGACGACGGCGCCTCCGGGCAGCCGGCCAAGAAGGGCAAGAAGCCGACTGGCCCGAAGCCGCGGACGGGGTCGCTGCTGCGCAGCATGGAGCTGCAGACCGTGACGCTTGAGGATGCGTTGAAACTGCTGTCGCTGCCGCGGGTCGTCGGCGTCGACCCCGGTTCCAGTGAGGAGATCACCGCGCAGAATGGCCGATATGGCCCATATCTAAAGCGCGGCACCGACTCTCGATCATTGGCGACTGAGGACCAGATATTCGACATCACTCTCGAAGACGCGCTCAAGATTTACGCCGAGCCGAAGCGCCGTGGTCGGCAGGGAGCCGCCGCGCCGCCGCTGCGTGAATTGGGCAACGACTCGGCGTCGGGCAAGCCGATGGTGATCAAGGACGGCAGGTTCGGTCCCTACGTCACCGACGGTGAGACCAACGCGAGCCTGCGCAAGGGCGACGACGTGCTGTCGATTACCGATGAACGCGCCGCCGAGCTGCTGGCCGATCGGCGCGCCCGTGGCCCGGTGAAGAAAATAGCCAAGAAGACGGTGCGTAAGGCGCCTGCCAAAAAGGCGGGGGCGAAGAAAGCCGCCAAGCGCAGCTAGCAGGTCGCATTCTGCGGCTTTTCCCTGCTCAGGTCCTCTTAGGTTCCTTTCTCGGAAGTTTTCGCCGGAAGACCGGTGATTCTCAGCCACTTCTCAGGTACAGTATTGGGAACTACGCTGTGGCGCCGCTGCAGCCCCGTTCAGGGAGAGTCATGCGAGCCGCCGCCCGATACTGCATCACCGCTGGTGCTGCGCTCGGCGGCCTCAGCGTGATCATCGCCGCCCCGTCGGCGCCGCCGTTGCGTGATATCGAAGTTCCCGCGGTACAGCTTTCCGGCAACACCCACGACAGTCGCGACGCGACCAGCCCATCGGTAGGCGATCTGCTGCAGCTTATGAACGGCGTCGAGAGTCCGGTGGTGGTGCAGAACATCACCCAGTCCGAGACCGGAGTGTTCGAGGGCGATCAGCCGGCGAACGTGCCCGGTCTGAGTGACCTGTTGAACCTGGGCATCGACCCGGCTCCCGGTGCCCCGGATCCGCACGGCAAAACCTTCTTCGACATCGGCCCGATCCTGCCGAGCGACCTCGCCCCGGCTCCGGCTGGTCCTGCGCCGACGGGCGGCTAGCGGCGAACCTCGCGGCAGCGGGTGATCAGTTCTTCCTCGGCGGTGTCAGCATGTCCTGCCACGAGCGCTGCTCTGCCCCGCGACCCAGATCGGAT
>Ga0302326_10004285_pt1 | contig 33102 bp, 24 predicted proteins | sample Palsa_T0_3_FD_202264 | JGI IMG/M metagenome (GOLD analysis project Ga0302326, IMG submission 202264) | Peat permafrost microbial communities from Stordalen Mire near Abisko, Sweden - Palsa_T0_3 | ecosystem: Environmental > Terrestrial > Soil > Palsa > Peat permafrost | place: Sweden: Abisko...
GCCGTCCGGACCCGTGTATGGCGATCTGTCGCACCTCGAGTACACGGCGACCGGAGACTTGAGCGTCACGCTCGTCGCTCCGCAACCGGGCGGAGCCTCGGATCGCGCGGCGGCGACCTTCGACATCTCGACCGTCGCCGGCGCCGGAGTTGAACTGCAAGTCGACGGAACGGTCGTCGAGACCAAGCGCATCGGCAAGCGCACGATCGACAAGAAGACGGGCGAAACGCACTACTTCTATTACGGCGTGGCACTTGCCCCAGGCCCGAACGACATCCTCATCACGCCGCTGGGTGCCGGCGGACTGCGCGGCACGCCGGTACGCGCGAGCGTGTTCGGGCCGGGCATCCCGGTGCGCGTCGAGGCCAAAATGATCGGGACGTTGCGCGCCGACGGGCGCACGCCCGCGATCTTCGAACTGCACGGCATCGATCGCTGGAGCCACCCCGCTCTGCCGGGCTCGACCGTGCACGTCGCAATCGTCAAGGGCGACGCGCACTTCGAATCGCTGCAACGCAAACGCACCTCGACCGTTGCCTCAGCATTGCCGCCGGGCCCCGGAGCGACGAGCGCGCCCGTCTCGGATCTGCTCGCGAACGCCGTCGCCTCGAACCCGGCGGGGCAGCCCGCAGATCCGGCGGATCCCGGCGCCGATCTCGATGCGGCGGGCGACGACGTTCCGGCGCAAACGCAGCAAGGTCAAGATCTGAACTTCCGCGCGATCGGCGATCGCAGCTCGCAGTTCGCTTCGCTCGACGTCGTATTGCTCGCGCACGGCTCGGCCACGCTCGCGCTCGTGCCGGGACTCCAGCCGGGCGATCTGCTCATTCGCACGACGATCGCCGGAACGCAAAACGACGTGCGCGCCTTCATTTCGCCGGCGCTGCGTAAACCGATGCTCGTCGGGCTCGCGACGGCGGGCGTCGGCAGCGTGCCCGGCGTTCCCGGTGAGTCAGCCGATGCTCCCGAGGATGCAAATTCGCGCAAAGGCCGCGTTGCGCTCTACGGCGTCGGCCGGGTCGGGAGAAACGTGCAAGCCACGATCGCATACGATACGGCGGATACGCTCGACCTGAACGATAACTACGGCACCTTCGTCGACGATCCGACCACGCGACCGTACCAAACGTACGGCGATTCGAGCGTCATGCGCGACGACGCGCTCTCGCGCGACCACCTCTACGCGCGTATCGACGACAACCGGTCGAGCGCGATGTGGGGCGAGTTCCAAGCCGACACCGGGTCCACGAGCGGTGTCGGCGGCTTCAGCCAGCTCGTCGACGGGGCGAAGGTCGAGATCGCGGGAAACAACGCCAAACTGAGCGGATTCCAAGCCCGCAACGATATCGCGTACGCGCGTCAGATCTTCAGCCCGACCGGCCTCTCCAATCTCGGCGGATTGCTGCATCCCGACATCGTGGTCGGGTCGGATACCGTCACGCTCGTGGCGCTCGATCGGCGCACCGGCGCGATCTTGTCGCAGACGGTGCTGACGCGCAACGTCGACTACACGCTCGACTACGGATCGGGCTTCCTGCGCTTTATCAACCCGCCGTTGCCGTTCGATACGTTTTTCAATCCGCAGCAGATCTTGATCGCGTACGAATACGGCAACGCCGGGGCGAACGCACAAACGACCGGCGGCCGTTTTGAAACGGCCTTCGGCAGCGCGCAGGCCGTGCGCTTAGGCGCTGGTTACGTCAACGACGCAACGGGGAGCGGAAACTTCTCGCTTGCAAACCAGGACCTTACGGGAGCGCTGCCGGGCGGCGCCTGGTCGATCGGGCACATCTCGGCACACGGTGCGCTTCCGGGTTCGAGCTTAGAAGGTACGCAAGCCGGTGCTACCGATCTCGCCGACGGCGACGCATACGAGTTTGCGTTGACGACGGCGCTAGGTACGAGCAAGGTCGACTTGGGGTTCCAGACGACTTCGCAAGGGTTCAACAATCCCTTCGGTGGTTTGTCGACGCCCGGTCTGCTCGATTATCACGCGACCTACACGCATCCGTTCGCGCACGCGGGTTCGGTTACGCTCGGCTTCGACCACGAGCAGAACAATTTGCCGGGCGCGAGCAACGCGCAGTCGAGCGCGACGCTGCACGCGCGCTTGCCGCTGTCGTCCCGGATCACCGCGACGGCCGGCGTCGATATTCGCACGAGTTCGGCCTATGCGGCGCCGGCCGATTCGACGGTCTCGGCTTCAAGTGCCGTCACGAGCCAACAGGCCGGCACGACGACGACGTCAGCGTCCGCCGTTCCGGCGCTGCCCGCGTATACGAGCAACGGAGCGGGCTCCGCGCAGGCGGAAGCCGGCGTCGAATACAAGGTCAACCGCGTCGTCGGGCTCTCTGCAAACCGGATCTCGAACTTGGGTCAGAGCCAAAACGCGTCGCAGCCCGCCGAGACGACGGTCGAAGCCGACGTATCGATCGCGAAACACGGCAGGGTCTTCATTCGGCAGCTGTGGGCCGACGCGCCGACCACGAGCTTTGCCGCCGCGACCGCAACGTTGACCGGCGTCGCCGGCGCGAAGACGTCGACGGCGATCGGGGTGGAGAAAGCGGTCGGAGCTTCGACCGACGTCGACACCGAATACGTGATCGACCGTACGGCGAGCGGGAGCGACGCCTACGCCGAGATGGGCGTGCGCGAGAAGCTCAACATCGCGAAGAACCTAAATGGTGAAGCTTCGTTTCAGCGCGCCACGACCTTTGGCGTGACGCCGGGCGATTTTGAGGGCTCTGCCGCGACGCAAGCGCAAGCGGCGGCCGCCGGCGAAGGCTACGACATCTACGGGCTGTCGCTCGCGTATTCGATAGCGCGCTTTCATGCTGCCGGCCAATATCAGTTGCGCAACGGGAGCAACCGAGGCTACACGCTCGACCTTTCCGCCGCGGGTGCGCTCTCGCCCGACTTCAGCGCATTCGTCTCGTCGAATTCTTCGAGTTCGTCGGCCGGCTTCAATACGGTCGATGCGAAGGCCACGCTCGCTTACCGTCCCTCGTCGAACGATCGCGGCGTCACGCTGTTCTCGTACGAACGGCTCGACGGCAACGTCACGACGCTCGGATCGCACGCCGAGATCCTCTCGCTCGAGGAGCTCTACCGCCCGGCGACGTGGACGGAAATCGCGGCGCGCTATGCCTACAAGCTCGACGGCGATGCGTACTATCCCGCGCGCTCGTCGCTCTTCGGATTGCGCTTGGACCAGCGCCTGTCGAAACGCTTTGACGTGGCGGCTGAAACGCGGTTCCTCTCCGCCCACGAGATCGTGGACGCCCGGACGACGGGAGTTGCCGTCGAAGGCGGTTACCGGATCGGTAACGATCTGCGCGTCGCAGGCGGATACAACTTTACCGGGTCTCCCGATCCCTCGCTCGCTGCCGCGCCGACACGAAAAGGGGTGTACGCAACCGTCACCAGCGTGATCGATAGCGTCTTCGGTTGGGGCAAGTGACGGCGCTGCTTCGCTCTCGTCGCGCGCGCCTGGCAGTTGCGGTGCTGCTCGCGTCGGCGGGAGTGCTGACGGGGTTGCGCGCGTTCGCAACGCTGCAGGCGAACGGGCCGGCGCTCTACGCCTATAAGGCGGCGTACAACGGCACGGGCGACCCCGGCGGACCTTCGCAGCCCTCGACCTTCAACGCCCAAACGAACGTCTTTGGAGCGACGGTGCCACCGGCTTCGGCCCTGACCGGCTCGACCTCGACCTTTGGCGGCAGCCCGGGTGCCACGGTAGATCTGACCACCAACGCGAACCTCGTCACGGGTGCCGCGCAGATAGCCTGTCTGTTGTTTACCTACACGAACGGAACCGGTCTGTGCGCGGCTGCGAACGGGAGCACGATCACGAACGTCAGCGAACTCGTGCTCGTGCAGTCGTGGCCGTTTTATGTCGGCGCGAACACGTCGTCGAACGTCAACCCCGGCGCCTTCGGCGCGGAAACGACCTCGGACGACGGTTCGTACTTGGTGCTCGCGCCGGCCGCTTTCACGTACGCCCAGCCCGCAAACTTCCAGGGCGCAACCGGGCTCACGGCGGGAACCGCGCTCGTCAACAATGGGTTCGTGCAATCCGCGACGTCGCGGACCGGGAGCTTTGCGGTCGGGGCGGGCAATTGCGCGGCGAACCTCTATTGGCTGACGTGGGAGTACTTCGAAGCAGAAGGCGGTCAAGCGGCGATCGAGTACTCCTGGAAGCCGCCCGGCGCCACCGCCTACGGGCAAGTCTCGCAAGGCGTCGTCTGGGGGCAAGTCTCTCACAACGGCACGCCCACGGGCGGCGATACGATCGTGGTCTCCGTACCCGGCGGCACGAGCGCGACCTTAACCACCGATGCGAACGGCTGCTACGGCTACAACTACACGCCGTTTGCGGGCGCGCAGACGATCACGGTGACGGCGACGACGGGCGGAGCGCAGAGTTCGTCGGCAACGACGAGCTTGACGATGGGCAACGTGCAGCAAGTCAATTTCAACTTTGCGCCCAAGCTGACGCTGTATAAGCGGATCACGCAAGTCGTCACGTACGGGGCGACGCCGGGACCGGCGACCACGCCGCAGACCATCGTCCCCACGCCCGATCCGACGAATCCGGCAGGCGTCACCGGAACGTCGAGTTTTCTGCCCGGCGTGTATCCCGGCGATACGATCGCCTACACGATTTTCTTCACCAACACGGGCAATCTGAAAGCGACCGGAACGTCGCTGACGACGGGCCCGACCTTTAGCGACAGCATTCCGGCGAACACGACGCTCGTCGCCGGGTCGCCGTCGTTCACGTGCTGCACGAACCCGACCTCAACTATCGGCGCGACGATCGCGTCAACGGCGAGCGCGGTCACGTGGGCAATGGCGTCGCCGCTACCGGTCTCGAGTACCGGCGGCATTTCGGGGACCCTCGCACTGCAGGTAAAGGTCCGCTAGGGTTTTAGGTTAGCGCGACGACCTCGATCTCGACGCGCACGCCGCGCGGGAGCCCCGCAACCGCGACCGTCGAGCGAGCGGGGGCGATTTCGGTGAAGTACTCTCCGTAGACCGCGTTGACGGCCGCGAAGTCGGCCATGTCGATCAAGAAGATCGTCGTCTTGACGACGCTTGCGAACGTCGTCGATGCGGCTTCGAGCACCGCCTCGATGTTCTTCATCACCTGGCGCGTCTGCGCGGCGACGTCGCCGGTCACGACCTCGCCGGTCGCCGGGTCGAGCGCAATCTGGCCGCTGCAGAAGACGAAGTCGCCGACGCGAACCGCCTGATTGTACGGGCCGATGGGGGCGGGCGCCCCCGCCGTGAAGATCTTTTCGAGCACGTGGCGTTCTACACGCCTGCGGCAGCCGGCGCCTTCCCGACGTCGCCGTACGACATCGTCCCCTTGTAGGACATCTTCTCATCCGGGATGCCGAAGTTCGTCTTCGCGAGTTCGGCGATCCGCGCGAGCTCTTCCGGGCTCAGTATCGGCGTATCGGAGGTGGCGGCGAACTCGGCGAGCTGTTCGCGATCGTAGATATTGGGAAGGACCGTCATCGTGCGCGGTTCGGCGAGCAGCCATTGCAGCGCCGCTTGCCCGAGCGTCCGATCGGGCAGCTCGAGAAAGCGCAGCGCCTCGACTTTTTGAATGCCGTTGACGAGCCAGGAGCGCGGCCGATGCCGGCGATGATCGTTTGCCTCGAAGGTCGTCTCGAGGGTGTACTTGCCCTCGAGCATGCCGCTCGAGTGCGGCACGCGGATTTGGTAGCCCGTTTGCGCGTGCGCTTCGTTCGCAGCGCGCAGCATCTCGTTGCCCGGGAACTGCTCGAGCATGTTCCAGATCATTTGAACGTTGCTTACGTTGCGGCGGCGTGCGGCTTCGCAACCTTCCACGAGCCATCCGATCGCCGGGCCGAGCGCCACGCCGTACGAGCGAATCTTGCCCTCGGTGCGAAAGGTTTCGAGCAACGCGAAGAGTTCGTCGTTCTCAATCTCGCTCAAGTGTGCGTTGTGAATCGAGTAGATGTCGATGACGTCGGTTTGCAGGCGCCGCAGCGACTGCTCGAGCGCGTAGCGCACGAAGGCGGGTGAGAAGTCGTGCGGGATCTCATTCTGACCCTTGCGTTCGCCCGCATACGTGTAGAAATCGTAGCCGAACTTGGTCGAGTACACGACCTCGTCGCGGCGATCTGCGAACGCGGCGGCGAGCTGCTCTTCGCTGCGCCCGTTGCCGTACGTGTCCGCGGCGTCGAAAAGCGTGATGCCGAGGTCGAGCGCCTCCCTGAGCAGCGCCACCGCGCCCGCATCCGTGATCTCACCCCACCAGCCGGTCGAGGTCGTCCAGAGCCCAAATCCTACCTCGCTTACGGCGATATCGGTGTTCGGGTACGTACGATATTTCATAGGTCCTCCGCAGGCGGGTTTCCGCGTCTGCCCAGCGTTTTCTTTGCCCGATCTCGACGACAGGGGTCGCACGTGCGCGGCCGGTACTGCATGCCGGTGAACGATCTGGTTTCGTCCTTCGAACGCGCCGCGCGCTGGATCGACGCGTATTACCGCGAGCCCGGGCGGTACCCCGTGCTCTCGCAGGTAGCACCGGGCGACATCGTGCGTGCCTTGCCGGGTGCCCCGCCCGAGCAGGGCGAGCCCTTCGATGCAATTTTCGACGATTTCGAGCGCATCGTGCTGCCCGGCATCACTCACTGGAACCATCCGCGTTTCTTCGCCTACTTCGCGATCAGCGCGACGCCGGTGACTGTGATCGCCGAAGCCTTGGCCGCGGCGCTCGACGTCAACGCGATGCTGTGGCGCACCTCGCCCGCGGCGACCGAACTCGAGGACGTGGTGACCGGCTGGTTACGCGAACTGCTTGGGCTCGACGCGGGACTGCACGGCATCGTCTACGATACGGCCTCGATCGGCGGGTTCACCGCGCTCGCGGCGGCGCGGGAAGCGCTGCAGCTGGAGATCCGCGAACGCGGCATGGCGGCGCGGGACGATCTTCCGGCACTGCGCGTCTACCTGACCGATCACACGCATTCGCACATCGAGAAAGCTGCCATAGCGCTCGGGATCGGGCGCGAAAACGTCGCGCGGGTTGCGGTCGACGACGCGTTCAGAATGCGGCCGGACGTGTTGGACCGCATGCTCGCCGACGATCGCGCGCGCGGTATCCGTCCGATGTGCGTGGCCGCCACCGTCGGGACGACGTCGACGACCTCGATCGACCCGGTTCCCGAGATCGCAAAGGTGACGCGCGCGCACGGCGTCTGGCTGCACGTCGACGCAGCGTACGCCGGGCCCGCGGCGATTTTGCCCGAGTTTCGCTACCTGCTCGCCGGCTGCGAGCACGCAAATTCGCTGGTCCTCAACCCGCACAAGTGGCTGTTCGTCCCGGTCGACCTCTCCGTGCTCTACGTTCGCGATCTCGACAACCTTCGGCGCGCGTTCAGCTTGGTCGCGGACTATTTACAGACGAGCGACGGCGACGTGCACAATTACATGGACTACGGCTTGCAACTCGGGCGGCGGTTCCGCGCGCTCAAGTTCTGGTTTGCGCTCCGTCACCTCGGTGTCGCCGGAATGCGCGAACGCCTCCGCGGGCACATCGCGCTCGCACAACGACTCTCGGAGTGGATCGAGGCGGAGCCGGGCTGGGAAGTCTTGGCGCCGCATCCGCTCTCGGTCGTGTGTTTCCGCCACGCGCTTCCCGGCCTTGATGAGGAAGCGCAGGATGCCCACAACGTCGCGGTCGTCGATCGCGTCAACGCGACCGGCGAAGCGTTTCTCTCATCGACTCGCTTACGAGGCCGGGTCGCGCTGCGGATCGCGATCGGGAACGAGCGCACGACCGAGGCCGACGTAGCCGCGGTCTGGACGCTCCTGCGCGACGCAGCATCACGCTGAGCTTGCGTTTTGTCACGCTGAGCCTGTCGAAGCGCGGCCGTGACGTGGCGTTTCGCCGCTGCTATCGACGTCTCGGCTGCGCTTCGACAAGCTCAGCGTGACAAAGCTGTGATGCCGCGCGCGGCTAGACGACGCGCAACCCGCCTGAGTCGCGGGCGCCGTCGGCGACGACGACGCAGTTGCGGCCCAAGCGTTTGGCGCGATAGAGCGCCTTGTCCGCGCGGTCGTGCAGCGCTTTTGCGGTAATCGAGGCAGCGGCGTCGGTGACGGCGACGCCGACGCTGATCGTCATGCAGGGCAGCTGGATTTCGGGAGCGTGCTTGATGCGCAGGCGCATGACGGCAAGCCGCACGCGCTCGGCGACGATCTGCGCGCCCGACTCGTCCGTTTCCGAGAGAATGATGGCGAACTCTTCACCGCCGACGCGGCAGCAGGCGTCCGCCGGGCGGTTGACGGCCCCCATCATCGCGGCCGAGATCTGGCGCAGCGCGTCGTCGCCGGCGAGATGGCCGAAGTGGTCGTTGTAGGCTTTGAAGTGATCGAGATCGAGCGCGAGCAGCGCGACCGAGGCGCGCGCGGCCTTGCTCTCCGCGAGTGCGAGCTCGAAGTGGTCGTCGAACCCGCGCCGATTGAACAGGTTCGTCAGCGCGTCGCGCTGCGTCTCCTCGACCAGCGTTCGCGTGTCGGCGGCGTAGGCCGCGAGCTGTTGGTTGGCGTGATGGAGCTGCACGAAGAGAAACACCGATTGCCAAGCGGCGGCGCAGAACAAACCGGCGTACCACGCGACCAAATACGGCGCCGAGATGACGTCGCCGTTGAGGAATATCTCGATCGTGTATGCAGCGAGCACGACGCAGACCCAGAGGTTCGTCGGATTGCGCAGCGCGTTGCGCGCGATCATCGTGGCCATGACGATGCAGGCTGAGGTCAGCAGCAGCTGCTGCACCAGGAGGTGGTAGGTCAGCGTGTACGTTCCGTCCGCGATCAAGATGGGGAGCTTGTGCGCGAACAGCAGAACCGCCGCAACGCCTCCGGCAACGAACACGCCCGCCGTCAGCGCGTAGCGGCGCACGAACTCCGCGCCGTCCATCCGATCGATTTCGTGCCGCGCGAAGTAACTGTCGGACCAGACGTAGCCGGCGACGAGCAACACGAACGTGGCATGCCAGACGATCCAAAGCCACGGCGCGACCTGCGTTCCCATCCCAAACGCGCCCAGCGAAAACGCGTGCGCCGAGAACAGCATGTAGGGCGCAAGCAGAATCGCAGTCGTCCAATACGCGACCGACAACACCGCGTACGGAACGTAACGCGTCGAATGATATTGGTTCGCGAGGAGCACCCCCGACACGACCATCGCGACCATCGACCCCGATCCGATTGCCGGCAGCAGTCCGTCGATCGCGCCGATCGAACGCTCGCCATACGGTACCGCCATGATGGCAACGAGCAGCACGCCGAGCGTCGTTGCCAGGGCCTGGCGGCGCTGAGCGATCGTCGCTATGGCGTACGCGGGCTGTTCGGCAAGAGGTCGCCCCGTCATGCTTGTGACCATCGGCGCCACTTATGTAAAGATTGAGAAAACTTTCTCGCCGGACGGAAGTCGCAGCCGGCTTGTGACGCCGCTCACAGCGACGTCAGTAAATGCGCAGGTAGGCAGTTCTCTCCCAGGGGTGGACCGCGCGGCGGTAGCTTTCGTATTCCGCCGACTTTGCGTCGCGGAAGGCGTGGTAGATATGGTCGCCAAGGGCCCCGCGAACGACGAGGTCGCGATCGAGTTCGATCAGGGCTTGCCGTAACGACTTCGGCAGCGTCCGAATGCGGCGCCGTTCGCGCTCACGGTCGTTGAGGTCGTAGGTGGACCCTTCCAGCGGGTCACCCGGCAGCGAGTGCGAGCGTACGCCGTGCGCGAGGCTCGCGAGCAGCACCGCCATCGCCAGATACGGGTTGCAGGCCGGGTCGGCGCTGCGCACTTCGATGCGCGAGCGGCCGTCTTCGGGCGAGGGCACGCGCACGAGCGCGTTCGCGCTGCGGTACGACCAGACGGTGTAGATCGGCGCGTCCCAGGCGGCGACGAGGCGCTTGTACGAGTTGACCGTGGGATTGCAGATCGCCGTGAACGCGGGAGCGTGTTCGAGCAAGCCGCCGATCGCGAACAGCGTTTCTTCCGAGAGCTGTTCGTCGTCGCCGCCGTCGTCGGCCGTCGGCCGCGTGAAATAGACGTGAATGCCGCTGCCCGCGAGCGCTTCGGTGGGCTTGGGCATGAAGGTCGCGTGCATGCCGTTGCGGGCCGCGACGTGTTTGGCGACCGTGCGAATCGTGGTGAGGGCGTCCGCGGCCGCGAGCAGACCGGTCTCCTTGAGATCGATCTCGTGCTGGCCCGCCCCGTGCTCGTGGTGGGCGCTCGCGACCCCGATGCCCATCGCTTCGAGAGCCGTGACGATCTCCAGCCGGACGAGCTCGCCGCGGTCGCTTTCGTTGATGTCGAAGTAGGAACCGCTGTCGCTCGAGTCCGTGGTCGGAACGCCGTCGGGCCCGACGTCGAAGAGATAGAATTCGACCTCGAGCGCACTCGTGAGGCCCGTGACCACGTCGCGCGTATCTTCGATCACGCGTTGGAGCGTCGTGCGCGGACAGCCTTCGAACGCTTCGCCGTCGGGCGTCGCGATGTTGCATACTAGTCGCGCTTCTTGGTTGGCGCCCGCCGTCCACGGATAGATCGCGAACGTCGAGAGGTCCGGAAGCAGCATCATGTCGACTTCTTCGCCGCGAACGAACCCGTCGATCGAGCCGCCGTCGAAGGTGACCTTGCCGTCGAGCGCGCGGTCGAGTTCGCTTGCGGGAATCATGACCGTCTTGCTGATCCCCAGGATGTCGACGAACGAGAGCCGGATGTAGCGGACGTTGCGCTCTTTGACCAAGCGCAGGACGTCGCGTTTGTTCGGTGCCTTAGCGTTCGTGAGGGTTGAGTGCATCGATCGCCATCGCAGTGCGGAGCGTGAGTTGGTCGTGCGCGGAGTCGAGATCGTGCCCGCTGATCTCGGCGATTTGGCGCAGCCGGTAGAAGACGGTATGGCGGTGGACGGAAAGCTCGGCGGCCGCCGTCTTCACGTTTTGGCCAACCTCGAAGTATAGCCGCAGCGTGCGGATCAGCTCGGTCTGGTGTTTCTCATCGTACGCGCGCAGCGGTGCGAGGATGCGATCGGAGAACGTGCGCAGTTCGGTCGAGGTGGCGCCGCCCCGCAGCAGCAGCGGGTAGATGCCGAGGTCGTCGTACGGCATGACGCGCGAGCCGCCGAACAACCGGCGCGCGATGAACATCGATTCGCGCGCTTCGTCGACGGTTCGAAATGCGGCGACGGCTTCGGCGGCCCGGCCGACGCCGCCCACGATCTTCGCCCCAAAGTGCGACTTCGCGGCAGCTCGGGGGATGAGCGTCGCCGCGGTGCGGACGTTGGCGGCATCGACCTCCAGCGGCGCAGGGCACAAGAAGACGAAGCCGCCCCCGCGGTCGAGAACCGCGATGTCGCCCGAACCCGAGCGTAAGGTCTCGAGCGCGATGCGGCGCAGATCGCCGACCTTGACGGTCGCGACCGCTTCCTCGAGCCCCTCGGCTTCGATAGCGACCGCGACGTAGTGCGCGGCGAGCGTAATGCCCCGAGCAGAGGCATCGTCTTTGGCTTCGATCGGATCGTCGTAGGCGCGCGCGACCAGCCGGTCCCAGAACGACTTGCGACGATTCTTGCCGCCGCCCGCATCGCGCGAAAGCTCGACGCCGATCGCGGCGGCGGTCAGCCGAATCGCACCGATCTTCCCGTCTGCCGGGATCGTTTCGGGAAACACCGAGAGCCAGCCGGAGGCGGCGTCGCCGGAACCGATGCGTACGGCAATCCCGGCGGGCCCGGCGCCCGGGGTTTCGATGCGGACCGCTGGGTCGGCGTCTTTGCCGGCGGATCCGATCGCGTCGCGGCTCGAGGCCGGAATGCTCCGCGTCCCGGCGCCGGTGAGCGCGACGTGACGCCAGTCGGCGTCTTCAACCAAGACCGCGGCATCCAGCAAGGTTGCCAGGTGCGCGGCGAGGGCCTTGGGACCGCCACCCGTGCTCGCGATGCGCGCGAGCCCCTCGGCAAAGTCGATCAGTTCGTCGCCCGACATGACCGTATCGGTGGTCACGCGAAGGCTCCCGGGCAATGGCATTGCTGAACGTTCACTACGCAGTCGGGCTCATACTTTTCGTCACGGCCCTCGCGGCGATCGTCGTTCCACAGGCGCGGCGGGTCGTGGTGTACGTTCTGCTGCTGCAAATCGTGCTCGGTATTGCAACCTGGTGGACGACGAAGCTCGTGCCCCCGGCGCCGCACTGGATCCTCGCGCTGCTCGCCGGCGGCATTTGGCCGATGGCCAACGCCTTCGAGCGCAAAGGGCGGCCCAAAGGCGTCGTGATGGCGATATGCGCGGTCGGCGCAATCGTCGTAGCAATTGTCATCTCCCTAGGGATGCATGCGTTAGGCCACTAGTTTCCTTCAGGCGAAGGTGACACGGAAGGGGGATCCTTCCATGAAGGAGCCCTCCTTTCTCGGGCGCTCCGCACGTGGCGCTTAGGCGAACCGCGCCCGCAGTTGCGGCTTGTCGACCTTGCCCATTGCGTTGCGCGGCAGCGCGTCGACGCAAATGACTTCCTTGGGAATCTTGAAGCTCGCAAGCCGCTCGCGCAGCGTATCGAGCAGCGTCACTTCGTCGAAGTCGTCGCCGGTTTCGATGAACGCGACCGGAATTTCACCGCGAGCGGGGTCGGGTTTTCCGACGAGTGCCGCGGCGCGCACGCCGGGAACGCGCAGCATCTCGTCTTCGACTTCGAGCGGATAGACGTTGAAGCCGCCGCTGATGATCAATTCCTTGATGCGGCCGACGATCGAATAGCCGCGCCGATCGTCGAACGCGCCGAGGTCGCCGCTGCGATACCAGCGCCGTCCGTCCGGATCGCGAACGAACGCCTCGGCCGTCGCGACCTCGTTGCGCCAATAACCGCCGCACACGTTTGGTCCGCTGACGAGGATCTCGCCGATTTCGCCCGGCGCGCACGCGGCGCCATCTTTCCCGCGCAGCGCGACCTCGACGCCGGGGAACGGCAACCCGACCGTACCCGCATAGCGTGGGCCCTCGTAGCGGTTGGTGAGCGCGAAGCCGAACTCGGTCGAACCGTAGCGCTCGAGGATCGAGGCGCCGAATTTCGTTTGAAAGGCCTCGTGCACGCTCGCGGGCAGCGCCGCGGAGCCCGAAACGAACAGCCGGACGCGCTCGAAATTCGCGGCGTCGGGCGCTTCGAGCAACCGGACGTACATCGTCGGCACGCCGAAGAACATGGACACCGCGCCTCTGGACAGCATCGCGCCCACCTCGGTTGCGTCGAATCGTTCGCGCAGCAGCACGCGGCCGCCGGCAAACAGCGATCCATTGAGTCCCGCGCCGAGTCCGTGAACATGAAAGAGCGGCAAGGTGACCAAGAGCGTGTCGGAGCTCGTCCAATGCCACGCGCCCGTGACTTGCTCGGCGATCGCGGCGAGGTTGCCGTGGGTGAGCATCGCGCCTTTCGCACGTCCGGTCGTTCCGCTCGTATAGATGAGGACGGCGAGCTCGCGCGGCGCCGGCCGGGGGGCCTCGTCGAGCGCGAGGCTCCGGTCTGCCGCCCACGCCTCCACCTCGGCGAGATCGATCGTGTCGCGCTTCGTGGCCTTCGCGGCGAACGGACGGCTCTGCGCCGAGACCGCTACGGCGCGCGCATCCGAATCCTCGATCACGCGTGCGAGATCCGACTCGCGATAGAGTACGTTGGCGGGCACGGCGACGGCGCCCGCAAAGAGCGCCCCAAGGTATGCGTAGACGAATCCGTGGCCATTCTCCGCGTAGATCACGAGCCGCTCGCCGGCACGGACGCCGCGTCGCCGGAGCTTGGCTGCGACGCGCCGCGCGCCCGCATACAGTGCGGCGTACGAGACATCATCCAGGGCGAGCGCCGTGGGTGTTGCCGTGGCGTGGCGCTCCAGCGCTGCCGGTATCGTCACGCTGCGTGCATGCTCGTACGTTGCATCGGTACCATAACATCGGGGCGGCGAAGCCCCCCGATCCCCCCGGGGTCATTTTTCACCAGGGCGCGGGTTCCGCCGCGCCGCGGCGAACGGCGGGGGGACCGCGTGACGCGCGCGCGGTCCTGGGCGGCGCCGGGTGCACGCGCTAGGATCGAAACACAAAGCGCATCACGTGGAGAACTCATGAACAACCTCACCATTAGTTTCGTTCTAGACAAGTCCGGCTCGATGGAGTCGATCGCAAAGGACGCGATCGGCGGATTCAATGCGTTCCGGCGCGCACAATCTGCGGAGCCCGGCCGCACGACCTTGGCGCTCACACTCTTCGACAGCATCGTTTCCGCCGCGCATCCGCCGATTCCGATCGAGGAAGTCGCAGATCTGAGCCCCTCGTCCTACGTTCCGTGCGGGTCGACCGCCCTCTACGACGCCGTTGGGGCCGCGATCGAAGCGGCGCAGAACGCGCCCGCCGGCGGTGCGACGCTGGTTGCGATCTTGACCGACGGCCACGAGAATGCATCGACGAAGTACACGCGCGCCTCCCTTGCGGCGCTCGTCGCCGCGAAGAAGCAAGCCGGTTGGGATTTCGTCTATCTCGGGACGACGCCCGAGAACTGGGACGATGCGGCGGCACTGGGCATGAGCCACGCACCGTTCGCTCCGACCCCCGCGGGCATGGCGGGCGCCTTCCGAACGGTGACGGCTGCGTCCGCCAGAATGCGTGGGAAGTAGCGCGTGCCGCGTGCGGAGCAGGCCGAATACCAGCGCGTGCGCTGGAGCCTCTACCTCGAGACCCAGTTCGCTACGGGCGGTCCCACGCGCGCGAAGTTCGCCGACGCCCTCGAGGTTCCGACGTCGCGCGTTTCGCAGTGGCTCGCGAGCGAGCGCGGCGTCGAAGCGCAGACGGCATTCGCGGCGGGCGAAGTCTTGCGTGACGCATTCGGTCTTCTCACCTCGGGGAGTGAAGCGCTCTACGCGGCGGGTTGCTTCGCCGACGTGCTGCGGCTGCTGCGCGAAGCTGCGATGAACGAGGGCTCGGGGGGGATCGGGGGGCCAAGCCGCCCCGATGTTTCGGGGGGGATCGGGGGGCCAAGCCGCCCCGATGTTAACGTAGAGCGCGAGCGCGTCGTCGCGCTCTACTGCATGCTTCCGCGGCGCTTTCTCGCAAGCGAAGTGCAGGCGCTGGCGGCCTACCCGCGAGCGGTCGCCGGGTATCGCGAGAACGAGTTCGAGCGTCACGAAGCTGCGCGGTTGCGCCGCGATGCCGAGTTGCTTGCGGCGCGAGGCAATGCGGACGCCGGCGTCCACTTCCGGCGGGAAGCGGAGGGCAGCCTCGCGAGCGTCGCTGCGGTCGCGCAGTTTCGCCTCGCGTGGCAGCGTGCGCAGCGTCCGCTCGACCTTCCGCGCGTCGTCCTTCCGCGCCCCGTTCCGATGCCGATGCCGGCTACCGCGCGCGCTAGAGAGAGCCCGGCTGCGCCCGCTGCAGGCGCCGCGCCTGCCGTCGTACCGCTCCAACTCGCCCCCGTCGGGCCGCCGCCGGCCGAGGCGATCGCGGCATTGAGCGACGTCGTCATCGCGCTCGCGCGCGCCCTCGAATCCCGTAACCCGACGCTCACCGCGCCGCGTCTGTGGCGGATGCTCGCGGAATGGGCATTCGAACTGGCGCCCGCGGCGTTCGAACGCTACGCGCCGCTCCTACCCGAGACGTACGCACACTAAGCGACGCGCTGAGCCGATCGGTTAGGCGGGAGCGGGGGACGGCACGGTCCTCGCGACGTCGTATTCGGCGCCGATATCGCGACCCGTGTAGTCGGTCATCTGTGAGACCGCGAGCACGGTGACGATCGCGCATCCGAGGATGTACACCGCGATCGCGTAGCCCGTATGATAGGTTGCGAACAGCCACGTCGCGATCAGGGGCGCGGGACCACCCGCAATCACCGACGCCAGCTGATACCCGAGCGACGCACCGCTGTAGCGCAAGCGCGGCGTAAAGCTTTCGGCGATGAGCGCCGCCTGCGGCCCGTACTGCATGTCGTGCACGAAGAGCGAGACGAAGATCGCAAGGAAGATGAGCGCCGGCACCGCCGTATCGAGCAGTGCGAAGTATGCGAAACCGAACGCGCCCGTCGCGATCGCCCCGATGAAGTACATGTTCTTGCGCCCGATCTTGTCGGAAATGTGACCGGCGAGCGGGTTCCAAATCAACGATCCAAGCGACGCCAGCAAAACCGCGTAGAGCAGTTCGTTGCGCGGCTGCTTGAGGACGTCGGTACCGTAGGTGAAGATGAAGGCCGTGAAGATGTAGAACGGCGCTTGTTCCGACAGCCGTGCCAGCGCACTCAAAACGATGTCCCGCCAGTGCAAGCGGATGACGAGCGACACCGGGACCTTCTCGATTCGATTTTCTTGGGCGACGCGCTTGAACACCGGCGTCTCGATGATGCCGAGCCGGATGTACAGTCCCACGGCGACGAGCACGATGCTCAGGAAAAATGGAATGCGCCAGCCCCAATCCAGAAACGCCTCGCCCGAGATGCGGCTGAAGACCAGCACCGCAAGGTTCGCAAGAAATAAGCCCGCCGGTACGCCGAATTGCGGCCAGCTTGCGATAAAGCCGCGCCGCCCGTTCGTCTTCGCCCACTCCATCGAAAGGAGCACCGAGCCGCCCCACTCGCCGCCGACGCCGATGCCTTGCACGAAACGCAGCACGGTCAGCCAGACGGCACCCCAAATGCCGATGGTCGCATAACCCGGCACGAAGCCGACGAGGAAGGTCGCGATTCCCATAAGGAGCAGCGTCGCAATGAGCGCGGCTTTGCGGCCGAGCCGATCGCCGAAGTGGCCGAAGATCGCCGCGCCGACCGGTCGCGCGAGAAAACCGACGGCGTAGATCAGGAACGCCTGCAGCGTGCCGGTAAGCGGATCGCTCTTCGGAAAGAACAGCTTCGCAAACACGAGTCCGGTGACCGTACTGTAAAGGAAGAAGTCGTACCATTCGATCGACGTCCCGATCGTGCTCGCGACGATCGCACGCGTAAGCTGGGTGCGCTGCTCGGGACTTGCGACGGCGGCTGAGGACATATCGACCCCCGTTCTGACGTAAGCGTGAAACTTTCTACCAGACCGTACGGTCCGGCCGACGTCGTCCCTTCACAGACTGACAATCGCCCAATCGCCCAATCGCAGGGAGCGCCCTCCCGCGTTCCCTCGGGCGCTAGTTTCTGATGCGCTGGTTGGGTGTCACAGTGTCAAGCGCTGCTCGACGGTTAGTAACGACGCCGCGTAGTCGGGCGAAATTCCCGCGAGCGGCGCGGTCGAGAGGCCGGAAAACGTCGCGCGCCGCCAACTCACTAGGAGCGACGTCGTGGCGGTCTGTTTGACTTCGACGCCGGCGAGGAATACGCGCTGCGCGAAATCGAGAGGCTCGTCGAAGGCGCCCTTGATCGCGTAGCGGCCGAGTCCGGCGGACGCTACAACGTTCGAAGAAAGGCGGCGCGCGTACGCGATGACGCCCTGCGGGACGGAGTAGGAGACGCGATCCTCGGGATACGCGGCGGCGTAGCCGCGGTAGAGTTCGTCGTCGACGAGGTCGAGCGTGAGATCGCCGAACGGCGGATGCCACGCGGTCCACAACGCGACGCGCTTTTGTTGCCCGAAGGTGGCGTACCCCGGAACCTGCGGTAAATAAAACCCGTCGACGAAGCCTTCTTGCTCCGCCGTTGCCCTCGTTTCCGGGTCGATTTGATGGAGGTCCGTGAACTCGAAGTGCACTTCGAGCGGCCCCTTATCGACGTAGTAGCGGAAGCGATAGCCTTGGCGGTTGATGCCGAGCACGCTGTTGTCGACGAGTTGATAGTTCGACTTGAGCCACTGACCGGGCCACGCAAACGCCGCGCTCCACTGATTCTCCGGTACGCCGTACGGTAAGATCATCGACGCGTAGCGCGGTTCCATAGAATAGTAGTCGAACGAGGCCGTGACGCGGCCTTGCTTTTTGACCAGGCCCGCATGATAGAAACCGCCGGGCTTCGTCGTGCCGGGCATGGCGGCGAGGGTCGAGTCGTACCACGCGCGACCGACTTCGACGACGCCGTCGACCGCGTAGTAGGGCGAGACGTGAAACGCGCCGCGCAGGCCCGCGATCGTTTGCCGTTGCCCGCTGAGGGTGCTCGTCGGCAGAACGCCTTCGGGGCTCACCAAGTATTGTGGATTCGCACCGGATGGAATCGTCGTGAGAAACGATATGCCGCCCGTCGTCACGTGTTCGAATTGGGCGGAGAAACGCGTGCCCTCGCCGCGGTCGAAGACGATCGAACCCATCGTTTGACGCGCACCTTCTCCCGGCAGCGAGGGCAGCGCCGCGTCGCTGAGTTCGAGCGTGCCGTCACCCCGTTTTGCAACGAGGTCCACGCCGTGCAGCGGAAGCGCGTTCGCATATGGCGCCCAGTCCGACAGACCGGCCGGTCCGTTCGTCAGCGATTCGGCAGGCGCAAAGGCGATCGCCGGGTTCGAATTCGTCAACGCCGCGGGCGCGAAGACGAAGCGATCGGTTTGGGTGAGGTCGAACCAGCCGGCCTTTAGCCGCAGGTTGCCGTCGGCCGATGCGAGCGCACCCGAAAGCAGCGAGGTGCGCAGCGCCGTCCCATCGTCTTCTCCGGCGTGCGCCGGAAAGACCGTGCGATAGGGAAATGCGAGCGATCCAAGGTGCGGATCGAGTGTCGGCAACAGGGACTCTCCCCAATACGCGGCGGTCGTCTCGCTCCCACGGACGTAGCCGAGACCCGCTTCGAGGGTTGCATCGAAACCGCGAAAGCCGTAGGTTGCGTCCGTGACGATCTGCCCCAGGCCCGCAACGCCGGGCGTTTGCGCCGCACTCGAGAAGAGGTCGTACGGCGTATTGGGCGCGAGCGGAGCGCCGCCGATAAAGCCCGCGGCCTCGGGCCCGATTTGGCCCGGCCCGCGCGATGCCTGATCGAGGAACGTCAGCGAAGCGTTCGTCGTTTGGCGCAGACCCAGAGGCCGCGCGCTCGCGCTCGGCGCGGGTGAGGGAGAGTCGGCGCAGGCCGCCTCGCAAACGCAAAGAGCCATCGTCGCAGCGCAGAGCGTGCCGATAAAACGCAGCATTGGAGGCGGCGTTCTACGGCAACCGGCGAGCATACTCTGCGACCCGCTACATTAAGGTCGCCGCCGTTCGCTGTCGCGACGCGCGCCTAGAGAATGCCCGCCACTTGCGTGAAGGTGTAGTAGAGCGCGATGACGCCGACGATGATGATCGTCGCCCAGCAGATTGCGTTGGCGAACTTCGTGTTGCGGAACGTTCCCATGACGCGAGCGCGGTTGATGATGATCAGCATCAAGACGAGCTCGAGCGGCAGGAGCAGCCCCTGGACGACCTGCGACGCAATCGAGAGCTGCAGCAGCGGGGCGCCGGGAACGAGCACGAGCGACGCCCCGATGATGAGGCCGGCCGCGAAGAGCGTAAAGAAGACCGGCGCCTCGCGGAAGCGCCGGTCGATCGCCGCCTCGAAGCCAAAGGCTTCGCACACGAGGTAGGCCGTCGATAACGGCAACACCGCGGCCGTGAAGAGTCCGGCGTTCAGGATTCCGAACGCGAAGAGGTCTTCGGCAAACTTCCCCGCGAGCGGCGCGAGCGCGATTGCGACGTCCGAGGCTTGGTTGACCACGATTTGGTGCTTGGGGTGCGCCGCGTTGAAGATGAAGATCGTCGCGGCGTTCGCGATGATCATGAAGGCTGCGACGATGATCGCGAGGACCGATCCGTTGGTCACGTCGATGCGCAGGGCGAGCAGATCGGTCGCCCGGGAACCTTTCTCGACGATTGCCGACTGCAAGTAAAACTGCATGTACGGCGAGATCGTCGTTCCGATCAATGCGACGAGCATTCCGACGTAGGCCGGGTCGTGGGTATCGATCGAGGGTGTGAACGAGTCGTGAATGACTTGATGCCAATCGGGATGTGCGAGCGCACCCGAGACGATGTACGTCACGTACACGAGAGAGAGCACGACGAAGATCCGTTCGATCAGCTTGCCGCTGACGCGCAGCACCGCGAAAAACACGAGCAGCAGCGAGAGCGGAACCGAGATGTAGCGCGAGATGTGGTAGATCTCGCTCGCCGATGCGATGCCGGCGAACTCGGCCGACGTCGTGAACGTGTTCATGAAGAACAGCCCGAGCATCGTGAGCAGCGCGATCCGCACGCCGAACTCCTCGCGGATGAGCGCGGCGAGGCCTTTGCCGGTCACCGCACCCATCCGGGCCGCCATCTCTTGCACGACGATCAGCGCGACTGCGATCGGGATCAGCGGCCAGATCGCTTTGTAGCCGAACTGTGCGCCGGCAACCGAATACGTGAAGATGCCGCCGACGTCGTTCCCGGCGGAGGCCGTGATGAAGCCCGGGCCGAGAATGCTCAGCAAAAACAGCAGCCGGCGCGTCATGCGTGAGCGGCGCGGCGTCGCTCTCTCTACGAGCGGAAGCGCTTCGGGCCGTCCAACGTCAGTTGGCAACGGCCGGTTTCTTCGCATGGTGGCGTACGAAGCGCGGTAACGAGTTCGCGATTTTCTCGGGGATGATCGCATCGATCGCGTCGTCGACGGTGACGATGCCCAGCACGCGGCCTTCAGCGTCGAGCACCGGCACGGCTAAGAGGTCGTAACGCGCGATCGTCGAGGCGACGTCTTCGGCGCTCGTGTCGGGCGAGACGCTGACGACGTCGGTGTCCATCAGTTTGTGGATGAACGCCGTGGGCAGCGCGAGCAGCAACGTTCGCAGCGATATGACGCCGAGCAGCTTGCGCGCGTCGTCCGTGACGTAGAGATAATAGATGAACTCGGTCTCGGGGCCGAGATCGCGTATCTTTGCGATCGTCGCGGCCGTCGTGCGGTGGGGAAAGATCCACACGTAGTCGGTCGTCATCAGGCCGCCGGCCGTGTCGGGCTCGTACTCGACGAGATCTTCCAGCTCGTCTGCGTAGTCGCGGTCCTCGATCTTGGAGAGCAGCTCCGCACGCTTGTCTTCGTCGAGCTCGCCGAGCAAGTCGGCGGCGTCGTCCGAGTCCATCTCCTCGATGATGTCGGCCGCGCGATCGGCACCGAGGTCCTCGATGATCGACTGCTGGACGTCGGCGTCGAGATGTTCGAACGCGTCCGCCGCGGTTTCGTCGTCGAGCTGCTTGACGACGCGCGTCGCATCTTGCGTCGACAGCTCGCTGATGATGTCCGCGAGCTCGGATGGATGCAGCCGCGAGAGGCGCGCGCCGGAAACGGAGAGCTGGACCTGCGAGGGGCTCGTATCGGTGAGCGGGGCGACGTTGTCCCAGGCGATCAACATGCGCGGCACGCGCTCGAGCAACTGCGGGGCGAAACGATTGACGCCCAGGCGCCGCAAGAGTCCGGCTACTCCGATGTCGGCGGCTACGACGCGCAAGGTGCCGCCCGTGTTCGCGATCTCGAGATCGTTGATGCGCACGACCTTGCGGCCGTCGACGTCGACGATCTGTTTGTCGAAAAGGTCTTTGACGAGATAGAGCGTGCTTTCGTCGGGCTGGGCGGGCAGGGTCGGCGCGTGACGGAGGACGATCGAGCCGTTCGCGTCGACGTCGACGACGTCGCTTACCGGGACCGAGCGTTCGCCGTACATCGTCTTGACGACGATCCCGTCGATGCGCGGAAAAGCATCGTCCGGTTTGCCCACGGTAAAATCGACGATCTTGCCGACGGAATTGCCGCCGCCTGCAGCATCGAGCACGGCGCTGCGCCCAACGAACTCCGAGAGGTAGCCGTCGCGGAAGGGCATGGTTTTAGGCTAACATCGCCCGAAGGCTGCCAGCGCGATACGTTCGAACGCCACGTCGCGCTGTTGGCTCCGGAGGAAGATGAACCCCCTAGCGTGTGCGATAGAAACCGCCAAAGAGGCCGGCGCCCTGCTGCTGGGCCGCGTGGGTCAGCCGCTCGAGGTACGCGAGAAAGGAACGCGCGGTGACCTCGTGACCGCTTCGGATCGGGCGAGCGAGGAGCTGATCGTTGCACGGATTCGCGCCGCCTTTCCGGCGGCCTCAATCTTGGGGGAAGAACAGGGGACGTACGCCGGGACGAGCGACGAGCGCTGGATCGTCGATCCCTTGGACGGCACGACGAATTACGCGCACGACTATCCGCTGTACTGCGTCTCGATTGCGTACGAACGCGCGGGCGTGTTATGCGCGGCGGCGATTTTTGCGCCCGCTCTCGACGAGCTCTACGCCGCCGAGCGCGGCGGCGGTGCGCGCTGCAACGGCAAGCCGATCGCGGTGAGCGAAACGGCCGCCGTCGCCGACGCGCTCGTTTGCACCGGCTTCATTCCGGCGCGATACGACCGCAACGGTCGTCACTTCGGCGCGCTCTCGCGCATCGCGCAGGGCGTGCGGCGCGACGGTTCCGCCGCGCTCGACCTCGCGTTCGTCGCCGCGGGTCGCTTCGATGCGTTTTGGGAACACGACCTCAAGCCGTGGGACATCGCAGCCGGGGCGCTCATCATTCGCGAGGCCGGTGGTACCATCACGGCGATCGACGGCACGCCGCTCGATATCGCAAACGGTTCGACCTTGGGATCGAACGGGCGCATTCACACGGCGATGATCGGTGCGCTCGACTTGTAAATCCTTACTTCAATTCGTGAAAACGGCTCGGGTGGACGAAGTGCTTCGCCGGCCGCAGCGCCGCCGCCGGGACCGACGGATCGACCGTGTAGGCGTACAGGTTGCCGCTGTCGTCGCACACCCAGATCCATAAACCGTCGGCACTCGGCGCCATCCGGATGTTGTCGCCGGTGACCAGCAGCGGATTGCCGCCGCTGCCGAGCAACGCGCCCGAGGCGGCATCGACCGCCCACAGCGCGCCGTTGGTCACGTTTGCGTTGGGCGTGTCGCAACCGCCGTTGCCATTGGACGTGCAGGGCGTGCCCATGAACGCGACGCCGCCGGCCGTCACGGTCGGCGCCGACCGCGGATTTTCGGTCTGGCCCCACGCTGCTGAATCGGAACCGAACTGCGCGTGCCAGGCCATCGAGGTGCCGCAACTGCTGATCGCCGCCATCCCCGGCGGCAACATCGAACTGCCGTTTCCGGACGACGCGATCGCAGCGTAAAGATAGCCCGTGACCGGCGAATACCCAGGGTTTCCGATGTAGTATGCGTTGCCGCTCGGAACCGAAAGCGCGTAGCTCGCGACCGGCGGGTTGAGGCTGGTGGTGTCGTTGATCTCGAGGACGCCGCCTTTGCCTTGAGTCGCCGACATCAAGTCGGTACACCCCGAGCCCACGACAGGTTGCCACAGCACCGGCACGCCCGTGTAATCGAGATCGCCGTACCCGATCGTGAAGTTGAACCCCGGATAGTTTGAATCTTCGACGGTTTGCAGGTTCGACGTGAGCTTGATCAAGTGCTCGGCGTACCCGGCTTGCTCGTCGGTCGTCGTCGCAACCGGTGCCGGTATCGGCTGGGAAACCGACGCATTGGTTTCGGCGTTGCCGGCACCCGCGTAGACGTTTCCTGCGGCATCCGCCGAGACGGCGCCCCACGCCCACACGCCGCCGCCGCCGTAGCTTCCGCCCTGACCGTAGGTCGTGTAAAATGTGTCTGCGACCATCATGGTGCTCGGATTGACCGCAACGATGCGGCCGAGCCATGACGGCGGACCACTCGACGAGCCTTCGCAATTGGAACTCGTGCCCGCGTAGAGCATCCCGTTGGCGAGCGTTACGGCGGTATGACCGAACGTCGCTTCTCCGGTCACCAGCACCGGAGTTAGATCGACGGAATTCATCTCGTTGCCGGTGGCCGCATTTAGTTCGTACAGCACGACGTGGTTGGTCGAGTTGCCGTTGCCGGCAATGACGTACACCGTCCCCAGTGTTGCATCGTACTGCGCGGTGCCCCCGATGCCGGTGACGCCGCAGGGTTGCTGGTTTTGCGTCGGCAGCGAAGTCGACCACACCGCCTTGCCGGACAGCGCGTCGAACGCTTCGAGCGAAGAGTACGCCGGAACGATCAGCAGCGCCGCGTGGCCCGCGATGTTTGTCGCGATAATCGGTTGTCCGTTGCCGAGGCCGATCGAACCTTGCCATGCCAGGTGGAAGTGCGCCATCGAAGCGGGCGTGATTCCCGTGGTGTTGGGGTTGAAACCGTCGCGAGCAGCGTCGAACTGGTAGGTCGGCCAGTCGACGAACGCCGGCGTCGACGACGGACTCGGACTCGGGCTGGAACTCGGACTGGAACTCGGGCTCGGACTCGGACTTCCCGATCGCGTCGGGCTCGGGCTCACCGATGGCGTCGACGTCGGTGTTCCGGTAGGTTTTGGCGTCTGTCCGGGGGCGAGAGACGGCGCGGGTGACGGGGCCGGCGACGGAACGGGCGTGCTTCCGGCCGCCGGCGTCGCGGTCGGGTTCGCGCTCGTCGGCGGGCTGGTGCTCGCCGTCGGGTTCGTGCTCGCCGGCGAACTCGGGGACGACGTCGGCTGCAGCCGCAGTGGAGCCGGCGTGCTGCCACCCGAACTGCATCCGGCAAACGCGGCCACGCAAACCGCAACGACTGCGACCGCGGTCAGCGCGCCGTAATCGTTACAATTTTTAGCGCGAGCCAGGATAGCGATCTCGTTGCGGAAACCGCCTGCCCGGGCGTAGTGCTGCCGCCGGAACTGACGGATCGACCGTGTAGGCGTAGAGGTTGCCGCTGTCATCGACGACCCAGACCCATAGCCCGTCGGCTGCCGCCGGCAGCCGGATGTTGTCGGGGGTCGTCAGCATCGGATTCCCGCCACTTCCGAGCAACGCGCCCGAGTTGGCGTTGACGGCCCAGAGGGCGCCGTTGAGGGTTCCCGGCGTCGTGCAGCCGCCGCTGCCGTTGGACGTACAGGGCGAGGGCATGAAGACGACGCCGCCCGCGGTCACCGTGGGTGCCGAGCGCGGAGCGAGGGTGCTGTAGGAGGCCGAATCAGGACCAAACTGCGTATTCCAGGCCATCGATGTGCCGCAGCCGCCGATCGCCGCCATCCCCGGCGGCAACATCAAACTCCCGTTACCCGAGGAGGGAATGGCCGCGTAGAGATAGCCCGTGACCGGCGAATATCCGGGGTTGCCCAGAAAGTACGCGTTGCCGCTCGGGACCGACAAGGCGTAGCTTGTGACCGGCGGATTGAGGGCGGTCGTATCGTTGATCACGAGCGTTCCGCCCTTGCCTTGCGTGGCGGTGAGCAGATCGCTGCAGCCCGGTGCGAGGGGCCGACCTGTCATGTGAGAACCGCCATGAGCGCCGTAATCCTTACGCAAGAGAATCGGGAGTAGGGGCGACAGTGGTTATCGAGAGCCTTACTGGCTTAACGCCGCGCGAGATCTTTCAGACGTTTGCTAATGGCCCGCCGTGCTCTTTGCGATACGGGCTGACTCCTTAGTCCGAACCGAGATACCGGTCTTTTTGGGGAACCCGCTTCCCCGCGCGCAGCGCTGCGGTCGGTACGGACGGATCGACCGTGTAGCCGTAGAGGTTGCCGCTGTCGTCGACGACCCAGATCCATAATCCGTCGGCCGACGGCGCCATCCGCATGTCGTCGGGCGTCGTCAGCAACGGGTTCCCGCCGCTTCCGAGCAACGCTCCGGAGCTGGCGTCGATGGCCCAGAGGGCGCCGTTGAGGGTTCCCGGCGTCGTGCAGCCCCCGCTGCCGTTGGACGTGCAGGGCGAAGACATGAAGACGACGCCGCCCGCGGTCACCGTTGGTGCCGAGCGCACCGCCAGGCTGCTGAAGGAGGCCGAATCCGGACCGAACTGCGCATTCCAGGCCATCGAGGTGCCGCAGCTGCTGATCGCCGCCATCCCCGGCGGCAGCATCAAACTGCCGTTGCCCGAGGACGGAATGGCCGCATAGAGGTAGCCCGTGATCGGCGAATATCCGGCGTTGCCCATATAGTAGGCTTTGCCGCTCGGGACCGAGAGCGCGTAGCTTGCGACCGGAGGATTGAGGGCGGTCGTATCGTTGATCTCGAGCGTTCCGCCCTTGCCTTGCGTGGCCGTGAGCAAATCGTTGCAGCCCGGTGGCTGGAAGAGCACGGGCACGCCCGTGTAGTCGAGGTCTCCGTAGCCGATGGTGAAGTTGAAGCCCGGATAGTTGGAGTCTTCGACGGTCTGCAGGTTCGAGGTCAGTTTGATCAAGTGTTCGGCGTAGCCGGCTTGCTCGTCGGTCGTCGTTGCGACCGGTGCCGGTATCGTTTGCTTCACCGCCGAGTTGGTTTCGGCGTTGCCGGTGGAGGTGTAGACGTTGCCGTTTGCATCGGCCGAGGCCGCGCCATACGACCAGATGCCGCCGCCACCCCAGTTGCCGCCCTGGCCGTAGGTCGTGTAGAAGGTGTCGGCGATTTGCATCGTGCTGGGATTGACCGCCACGAGCCGTCCCAACCACGACGGATAGCCGCCGCTGCTGGCGCCCTCGCAGTTCGATCCGGTTCCCACATAGAGCAGGCCGTTGGCCTTCAGCACGCCGGTGTGGTTGTGCGTGGATTCGCCTGCGATCAGCGTCGGCGTCAGATCGACCGAATTCATCTGGCTGCCGGTTGCGACGTTGAGTTCGTAGAGGACGTCGTGGTTGGGTGAGGCGCCGTTTCCGGCAACGACGAAGATCGCGCCGAGCGACTTCGAGTACTGCGCGGTACCGCCGATCGAGCCGGTTCCGCACGGCTCTTCGTTCTGCGTCGGCAGCGCGGTCGACCACACTTGCTGACCCGAGAACGCATCGAAGGCATAGACGTCGTCGAATGCCGGCACGATGACGAGCGCCGTATGGCCGGCGACGCCGGTAGCCACGATCGGCTGGCCTTCCCCTTCGCTCATCGACGCCTGCCAGGCCAAGTGAAAGTGCGCGAGCGACGCGGGCGTGATGCCGGCAGTGTCGGGGTTGTACCCGTCGCGGGCCTCATCGAATTGGTAGGTCGGCCAGTCCACGAGCGCCGGCGTCGCAGACGAGCTCGGGGTCGGTGACGCGGTCGGCGGGGTGCTGGTCGGCGTTCCGGTGTAGCTCGCAATCGTGCCGATCTGCGCGGCAGTCAACACGGTGCCTTGCCAGTAGCCGACGTTGTCGAACGTCGCGTTTGCCGGGAAGTACTGGCTGCCGCCGCCGAAAACGATCGGATTTCCCGACGCTTGATACGCACTCGGCAGCGTACCGTTGACGCACGTTGGGGAGGAGGTGCTGCCGGCGCAGAGCGTTGCCACGAGCGTGCTTGCGTTGTAGGTCAGCGTGACGTTGGTCGGCTGGTTGAGCGAGATCGGAATCCCGTAGATCTGCAGGACTCCGCTGCCGTACCCGAGTTTGACGAAGACGCCGTTACTCGAGTTCGAGTTGACGTCGATGCTGAAGCCCGACGACGGCGTGGTGCTCGTCGGGTTCCCGGTCGCTGCGAGGTGCGCGTAGTTGTCGCCGTTCGAGAGCAAATCCACAAAGAACGAGAGGCTGAACGAACCGGAGGCCGCCGAAACGCCGGTCGTCATCGCGCCGCTCGACCCGTTGGTCGTTTCGGCGTAGGCATTATTCGTCGTCAGACCTTGCACGTGGTACGTAACGCCGCTCGACGTGATCGTGCCGTTCTTGCCGGCTCCGGAGCCGTCGACGAGGGTCGTGCCCGAAGCTTCGTCCATTTCGTAGCAACCCGAGAGCGTTCCGTCGCTCGCGTAGACCGAGCACATTGCCGACGCCGGCGAGGATTGCGTTGGTATCGGAGTCGGTGTCGGTGCGGGCGTCGAACTCGGCGTGCCGGTGTAACCTGCGATCGCATCGATCTGTGCGCTCGTCAGAACCGTGCCTTGCCAGTAGCCCGCGTTGTCGAACGTCGCGTTTGCGGGAAAATATTGGCTTCCCCCGCCGAAGACGATCGGGTTGCCGGACGAGGAGTACGCGCTCGGAAGGGTACTCGTGATGCACGCCGGAGACGAACTGTTGCCGACGCAGAGCGTCACGAGGAGCGTGCTCGCGTTGTAGGTCAGCGTGACGTTGGTCGGCTGGTTGAGCGAGAGCGGAAGCCCGGTGGTCTGCACGTCGCCGGAGCCGTACCCGATTTTGGCGTAGACGGCGTTCGTCGAGTTCGGATTGACGTCGATGCTGAAGCCCGTCGATGGCGACCTGCCCGTCGGGTTGCCGCTCGCTGCGAGGTGCGCGTAGTTGCCGCCGTTCGAGAGCAGATCCACGAAGAACGAGAGGCTGAACGAGCCGGAGGCCGTCGAAACGCCGGTCGTCATCGCACCGGTCGATCCGTTGGTCGTCTCGGCGTAGGCGTTATTCGTCGTCAGACCTTGCGCGTGGTACGTAACGCCGCTCGACGCGATCGTGCCGTTGCTGCCGGCGCCGGAGCCGTCGACGAGGGTCGTCCCCGAAGCTTCGTCCATTTCGTAGCAGCCCGAGAGCGTACCGTAGCCCGCATACACCGTGCACATGCCCGCCGCCGTCGAGTCCTTTTGCGCGCGCGACTGCGCTGCGGACTGCGGCAAGAGCGACTGGCGACCGCCCGAACAGGCCGCCACCCAGAGCGCGAAAAATGCCAAAACCAGGTGCGAGCAAAGTCTCTTAGAGTCGCGCATGCCGTCGCTTTCGCGCAGAGACGTAGCAAACGCCTCCGCCGCTTCGCCTCGGGGCTCGTCCAATCTCGGCGGGGGTCGTTCCGTTTCGGCGGAGGGTGTGACGCAATTGCACCATTCTTGCGCGCCCGTCGCCGTTACGCTGCGACGATCGGCACGCTCGACTTGGACCGCAACTAACCTTCGGCGAACGCCGCTGCGAGGATTTCCGGTGCGAGCACGCTCAGCGCTACGGGTTCGTGCGGCTCGGCGCGCGGTTCGGCTAAGACGCGCTGCATCCACAGCGTGTCGTGCCACGCGCCGAGCTTGTAGCCCGCCGCGCGGTAAACCCGACGTCGGTGAACCCGGCGCTGCGATGGAAGCCGACGCTCGCGTCGTTCGGCAGCGCGATGCCCGCGAACGCGTTGTGGTAGCCTTGTTCGCATGCGAGCGTGAGCACCGCGGAATAGAGCTTTCGCGCGAGGCCCGAACGGCGCCGGCCGTCCGCAACGTACACCGTCGTATCGACGCACCACCGGTACGATGAGCGGTCGCGATGGCGGCTCGCGTAGGCGTAGCCTGCGACCTCGCCTCCGCTCTCGGCACACACGAACGGGAACACGCCGGCCGCGCCTTCGATCCGCCCGCGCATCTCGGTTTCGTCGGGAGGAACCTCTTCGAACGAAATCCACGTCTCGCGCACGAACGGCTCGTAAATCGCCGCGATTGCCGCCGCGTCGTCGCCTCGTGCGAATCGAATGTGATCGCTCATGCGTATCTAGCGCACGTTGGGTGCGTCGGGCGGCGGAACGAAGCATGCGCCGGTCGCGAGCTGGTCGCCGATCACGAGCTGGAACTCCGTGCCGCGTTCGATCGTCACCTCGCGGCCGTGATGGAGTGCGTTGTAGCCCGCGACCGCCAGACCCAGTCCGGGCACGAATCCGAGTGCGCCGCTGATGTTGCGCGTCGTGCCCTGGGCGAAACTGTCGGCGAGTTGTGGATCGGCCAGCACTTGGACGTGCACGCCGCCGGGCAGCACGAGGAAGCGCGGTTCGACGACGAGTCTTCCCGGCGTCCCGCTGCCGCGCGCGTGATCGGCGAATGCGACGATGCCGTAGCCGCGCGTTCCGGCGGGGATCTCCGGCGTGAACGCGGTTGCCTTCACGCGCTCTGAAATTTTGAAGCCGAACGAGTCGCCTGCAACCGTCTTCGCGGAATCGAGTTTGGTGAGCTCGACGGCGCTCGCTTCCGTGCAGCGCGGAAGCGATACCGGCTCCTGCGCGCACGCCGCTCCCGCGTAACCGATCGCAATGACGCCGGCAGCGCATGCGCCGAGCGCCGCGAGCTTACGCGTCGCGACGCACCTCGTCGAGGATCGTGAAGAAGCGATCGATCTCGTGGTCGCTCGTGTAGAAGTGCGGGCTGACGCGAAGCCCGCAACCGGGCCGGTAGTCCACGAAGACGCGACGCTCGTTCAGTCCGGTGGATGCGCGCTCGGCGCCGGGGAAATCCATCCCGATCCAGCCGGTCCTGCGCTCGTGTTCGAGCGGCGTCGGGACGGTAAAGCCGCGCGCCAGCGCACCGTCCGCGAGCGCATCGGTCAAACGCAGGTTGTGCGCGCGGATGGCATTGACGCCGACCTCGAGGATCGCGTCGTGACCCGGCCGCGCGACCAGATATCCCGGCACCGTCGGCGTTCCGGTGTTCCAGCGATGCGCCGTCGAGGCCAAGCGAATGGGCGCGGGTTCGAAGGCAAACGGCGCGGCGTGCGCCATCCAGCCGGTGACCGCGGGCGCGAGCGAATCGCGCAAACCGGGTCGTACGTAGATGAAGCCGCAGCCAGGTCCGCCGCAGAGCCATTTGTGGCTGCCGCCGACCACGACGTCCACGTCGAACGCGTTGACGTCGTACGGATAGACGCCGGTCGTTTGGTACGCGTCGAGAACGAACAGCGCTCCCATCGCGCGGCAGCGTGCGCCGATGGCGGCAACATCGAGGATCGAACCCGAAATGTATGCGGCGTGCGAGAGGACGACCGCGGCCGTCCGTTCGGTGATTGCGCTGCAGATACGGTCCGTCGACATCGTGCGTCCGTCGTCGGAGGGAACCTCGACGATGCGTGCGCCGAATCTCCGCCACGCATCCCACACGTAGGTGACGGTGGGAAACTGCAGCGCTTCGATGACGACTTCGTTGCGCGGGCCGGTGAAGTCGATCGCCGACCCGACCGCGGCTTGCGAGAGCGAGACGTTCGGCGTGAGCGAGACGCTGCCCGGCGGCGCGTGGAAGATGCGCCCGAGGTTGTCGGCAATTTCCGCGATCGTGGGGAGCCAGCGCGACCACGACTCGGGCCCGTCGGTCGCCCAATCCGTCCAATACGCATCCAGAGCGAGTCGCGCTCCAAGCGGCGCCGCCCCCATAGAATGGGACACGAGATACGTAGAATTTGCAAGCATGGGAAAGCGTTCGCGCAACTTCGGTGCGGTCAACGTCGGCATTGCGGCGGCCTTCGACGAAAAGCGCTCGCGCCCTTACGGCACGAGACCCAGCATGCCGAGCGCGTTGCGACGCAAGTAAGCGCGGAACGCGCGAAGCTCGGCCGGATCCAACGGGTCGAAGCGCGGTTCGCCCGGCTGAGGGGCGCCGATGAAATAGCCGACCATCATCCAGTTGAACGCGCGCGTCAACATGCGCAGGTCGAGCGTCGGGTCGATGATGCCGGCGCGCTTCGCGCGGTCGACGGCGGCTTCGACCGCCGCGAGGAGCCCGGAGGAATAACTGTCGCGGCTCGGAGCGACGCCCGCGACGAGATCGAGCCAATAGCGCGCGCGCAGCAACGGACCCTCCGGGAATTCGAGAGCGAGACCGACCAGCGCATCGACCATGCGCTCGACGAATTCGATCAAGTGCGGACGCGTAAACTCGACGTCGAGATGCAGCGCTGCCGCTTCGCGTAAGAAGATTTCGGTCTGCAGCTCGTCGATGCGCTTGAAGATCGCTTCGTAGAGCTCGCGTTTGCTCCCGACGTGGTAGTTCACGGTCGCGACGTTGAGCCCGACCGCAGCCGCGATCTCGCGCGTAGACACCGCATCGTAGCCGCGCTCCGCAAAGAGTTTCGTCGCGGCGCGTAAGATACGGTCGACGGCTTCATTTAATATCGGGGCGGCGGGCGGTTTATCCAGCGCCTTCACGTTCGGCTCGTTCAATCGTTTGATTGACAAGCCCTGCCCGCCGGTCGTATCATGCCGGGAGCTACGAGTTTGCCTGAGGTGATTCATGGTTGCGACCCAGCCCCGCGATCGCGACGTTCCCACCTTGCCCGCGCGCGAGATGCTCCGCAACCTGTACGGAGACTTCCCGAACTTCCTGCGGCGCATCGCGACCGAGCACGGCCCGGTCGTGCGCTTCCGCGGCAACATCCCGCTGCTGCACAAGCGCGACGTCTACGTCGTCACCTCGCCTTCGGCGATCGAAGAGGTTTTGGCGACCAAAGGGCCGTCGTTTCGCAAGTCGCGCGGCGCGCGCCGCTTGCGCCAGATCGTGGGCAAGGGGCTGCTCACGTCGGACGAACCCGATCATCTCGCGCACCGGCGTCTGATTCAGCCCGCATTTCATCGCAAGCGCCTCGAAGGATTCGCGCGGGTCATGGGAAGCGCGACGGTTGCGCGCGTCGCCGCGTGGAGCGACGGTGAGATCGTCGACGTCGACTACGAGATGAATCGGCTTGCGCTCGAGATCGTCTCGGAGACGTTGTTCGGCATCGACTTGACCGCCGACATGACGACGATCTCGCGTTCGCTCGACACCGCCATGGGGATGTACCACTTTTGGCAGACGCCGGGCAGCGAAGTCTTCGACAACTGGCCGCTGCCCAACATTCTGGCTTTCAAGGCCGCGCGCAAACGTTTGCGGGACGTGGTGATGCGCATCGTGGAGCACCACCGCACGCACGGCAGTTCGGGCGACGACTTGCTCTCGATGCTGATGTCCGCGCGCGACGAAAACGGCCGCGGCGGCCTTTCGGATGAGGAGATCCGCGACGAGGCGCTGACGATTTTGCTCGCGGGCCACGAGACGACGGCAAACGCGCTCGCTTGGACGTTCTACGTGCTGCAGCGCCGCCCCGACGTGGAAGCCGAACTCGCGCGTCAGGTCGCCGAGGTCGTGGGCGATCGGGACGTGGCCTTCGACGACGTCGCCAAACTCGACTACGTGCGGGCCGTGTTCGCCGAGACGATGCGCCTCTATCCTCCGGCGTGGATCACCTCACGCGAAGTGGTCGCGCCGGTCACGGTCGGCGGCGTCGCCATGGCGCCGCGCGATCAGGTGATCGTGTCGCCTTACGTCACCCATCGCGACCCGCGGTATTGGGACGATCCGGAGACCTACGACCCCTCGAGATTTACCAACAACGGCGGCCCGCGGGAACGCTACGCGTACTTCCCCTTCGGGGGCGGTTCGCGGATGTGCATCGGTGACTCGTTTGCTTGGACGGAGGGCGTCATCGCGCTCGCCACGATCGCCCAGCGAGTCCGGCTCGAACGCGTC